>CECF01046649.1_pt1 | contig 11823 bp, 10 predicted proteins | sample 554751 | NCBI WGS metagenome assembly CECF01 (sample SAMEA3182099, study PRJEB8094) | gut metagenome | biome: human; feature: gut; material: Stool; isolation source: human stools | place: Canada | collected 2012-06-12 | reverse complement strand
CGCGTAGGAATGCGTCTGCCCGGCCCCGCCGCTCGGAATATGGTCTCTGGATCAGAGATTGTTGTTCTGGGCTTTCGAGCGGAGAGTGCGTTTTGTAGGCTTGGGTGCCGGCTCCGGAGTGGCCTCCTGGATGCCTACGAGAGCGCCGTCGACAAGGATTCGGCCGCAATACTCGCACACAATCACTTTCTTGTGCATCTTGATCTCCAGCTGGCGCTGCGCGGGAATGCGGTTGAAGCAGCCGCCGCATGCGTTGCGCTGCACGGTGACGATGCCGAGGCCGTTGTGGGCGTTCTTGCGGATACGCCTGAAGGCCTGGAGGGTGCGGGGATCCACCTGCGTCTCCAGCTCCTTGGCCTTGATGAGGATGTTTTCCTCGTCCTGCTTGGTCTCGGATACGATCTGCTGGAGCTCCTTGCGTTTCTCCTCGAGGCTGTGCTCGTTGTCGGCGAGTTCCTCCTGGGCATTGGCGATTTCCTGGTTCTTGTTGATCTGGAGCTCGAGGGCCTCCTTTATGTTTTTCTCTGCGAGCTCGATCTCAAGATTCTCGAATTCCTTTTCCTTCTCGAGGAAAGCATACTCGCGGTTGTTGCGGACGTTGTTGATCTGGTCTTCATAACGGGCGATTTTGTCGCGGCGCATGGTGATGTCGTTTTTCTTCTTAACGACAAACTCCTTGCTCTGGGCTATCTCGTCCTGGAATTTCTGGATTCTGACGCGGTATCGTTCTATCTCGTCCTCGAGGTCCTTCACCTCATGGGGAAGCTCGCCGCGGAGGGTGCGTATGCGGTCGATCTCCGAAAGATAGGTCTGGAGCTGGTAGAGGGCCTTGAGGCGATCTTCCACGCTGCGTTCTTTGTCGTTTTTTCTGTCGGTTGCCATATTGTCTGGTTATGTCTTTTTGTTTTGATTCTGATTGCCACGCATTAGAGGGTCATCACCGGGTTGCTCTCGTTCTCGGCGAAATACGTCACTGACTCCGGCCATCTCTCGCGTATGATCCGGGAGAAGATCCTTGTGGCGCAGAGCTCCCCCTCATAGTGTCCTATGTCGGCGAGCAGTATGTTGAGGCCGTGGTCGGTGAAGTCGTGATACTTAAGGTCGCCCGACAGGTAGACGTCGGCTCCCTCGGCGATGGCGCGCCCGATGAGCGAGGCGCCGGAGCCCCCGCAGAGCGCCACCTTGCGGATCACTATCTGCGGGCTCTGCCCGCTGTAGCGCAGCGAGCGCACCTTGAATTCCTCTTTCACCTTACGGAGGAACTCGAGTTTCGGTGTAGGCTCGATGTCGCCGATGATGCCGAGCCCTGTGAGGGCGGCCTCGTCCTTTGGTTCCAGGGCCTTCAGCGAGCGCATCTTCAGCATGTGGGCCATCTCGTAGCTCACGCCTCCGATGGTGGAGTCGAGGTTGGTGTGGGCCGAATAGATGGCGATGCGCTCCGTGATGGCGCGCGCCACCATCCTCTCGGCTGCTGTGCGCCCCGTGAGGGACTTGAGCCCCCTGAAGATGAGCGGGTGATGGCTCACTATCATGTTGCAGTGGCGCTTGCGCGCCTCCTCGAGGATATCCTCTGTGACGTCGAGGCAGAGCAGTGTCGCCGTCACGTCCATCTCGGGGTCGCCTACCTGCAGCCCGGCGTTGTCATACGACTCCTGGAGCGACAGTGGCGCGTACTGTTCTATTGCGTTGGCTATTTCCTTTACTTTCGGCATATCGAAAAGAGAGTTGCTATGCCGGCGCTCACTCCTCGGGGAGGTCGAGCTTCAGCTTCAGCTCCTCAAGCTGTGAGTCGTCGATGGGGGAGGGCGATTCGTTCATCACGTCGCGCCCGGAGTTGTTTTTCGGGAATGCGATGACGTCGCGGATGGTGTCGAGGCCGGCGAGTATCGACACGAAGCGGTCGAAGCCGAGTGCGAGACCTCCGTGAGGCGGCGCGCCGTATTTGAAGGCGTTCATCAGGAAGCCGAACTGTTCCCTGGCCCTCTCGGGCGTGAAGCCGAGAAGCTCGAACATGGTGTCCTGAAGCTCCGCGTCATGGATACGTATCGAACCGCCGCCGAGCTCGGTGCCGTTCACCACTATGTCGTAGGCCGTGGCCCTGACCTTGCCCGTGTCGGAGTGGAGCATGGGTATGTCGTCGGGATTGGGGCTGGTGAAGGGATGGTGCATGGCGTAGTAGCGCTGTGTCTCGTCGTCCCACTCGAAGAGGGGGAAGTCGATGACCCAGAGCGGAGCGAAGACGTTCCTGTCGCGCAGGCCGAGGCGGTTGCCCATCTCGAGGCGCAGCTCGTTGAGCTGCTTGCGGGTCTTCATGGCGTCGCCGCTGAGCACGAGCAGCAGGTCGCCCGCCTGGGCTCCGGCCCTCTCGGCCCACTTGCGTAGGTCATCCTGCGAATAGAACTTGCCCACAGAGCTCTTGATGCTGCCGTCGGGCTCCATCTTGACCCAGATCAGGCCCTTGGCGCCTACCTGCGGACGCTTCACGAACTCGGTGAGCTCGTCGAGCTGCTTGCGGGTGTAGCCGGCGCAGCCGTTGACGCAGATGCCCACCACGAGCTCCGCTTCGTCGGCCACCGCGAAGCCGTGTCCCTTGGCAAGGTCGGTCAGCTCCTTGAACTCCATGCCGAAGCGGATGTCTGGCTTGTCGGAGCCGTAGAGACGCATGGCGTCGTTCCAGGTCATTCGCGGGAACGGATCCTTGAAGTCGATGCCTTTCACATACTTGAAGATGTGTTTTACGAGCCCCTCGAAGGTCTCGATCACGTCTTCCTGCTCCACGAAGCTCATCTCGCAGTCGATCTGCGTGAACTCCGGCTGGCGGTCGGCACGCAGGTCTTCGTCGCGGAAGCACTTGGCGATCTGGAAGTAGCGGTCGTAGCCGCTCACCATCAGCAGCTGCTTGAAGAGCTGCGGGCTCTGGGGAAGGGCGTAGAACTCGCCGGGATTCATGCGCGAGGGCACCACGAAGTCGCGGGCGCCTTCCGGTGTCGACTTGACGAGAATCGGGGTCTCGATCTCAAGGAAGCCCAGCGAGTCGAGGTAGCGGCGTATCTCGAAGGCCATCTTGTGGCGCAGTTCGAGATTCTTCCTCACGCAGGGCCTGCGCAGGTCGAGATAACGGTATTTCATGCGGAGGTCATCGCCTCCGTCGGTGTTGTCTTCTATGGTGAACGGCGGAATCTCGCTGCCGTTGAGCACATTGAGCTTCTCTGCGATAATCTCCACCTCGCCTGTCGGCAGATTGGGATTCTTGCTCGAGCGCTCGGCCACCGTGCCTTCTATCTGCACCACATACTCGCGGCCGAGGCCGTTGGCCGCGGCGCAGAGCTCCGGGTTGATCTCATTGTTGAATACTGCTTGTGTGATGCCGTAGCGGTCGCGCACGTCCACAAAGGTCATGCCTCCCATCTTGCGGCTCCGCTGCACCCAGCCGGCGATTTTCACTTTCCTGCCGGCGTCGCCGAGCCGCAGCTCGCCACATGTTGTGTCTCTATACATATCGACTTTCCAAGTATATGGTTGATGTTGATTTTCCGGTTGTCGGTTTAAACGTGCAAAGATAATAATTTTTCTTCACTTTCCCTCGCTTGGAACGGCATTTTATTGTGTTGTGGCGTTTTCGTGCTCCGAAGCTCACTTGATGAAGGTCTCGAGCAGCTTCACCTTACCCTGCGGATGTATGGCTACGTCTGGCTGCGAGGCCGGGATAAGCACCGCCTTTCCGGGACCAAGCCTCACTTCCTCGCCGTCATGGGTCACGGTTGCCTTTCCCTCGATGCCGATCAGGATCACGAAGCTGTCGATGTCGCTGTAGTCGCGTATGATGGCGTTGTCGAGCTCAAGCACGTCGGTAGTGAAATACGGGCAGTCGACAAGCGTCACCGGAAGGTCGCGCAGCGGCGTGTAGTCTACTGCCTTTCCGTCGCAGTCGTTGAAGTTGATGGCGTCGAAGGCCTCGGCGGTGTGCAGCTCCCTCTCCTTGCCTTCGGCGTCGCGGCGATGGTAGTCGTAGAGGCGGTAGGTCACGTCGGAGGTCTGCTGTATCTCGGCCACGAAAGCCCCTTTGCCGATCGCGTGTACCCTCCCGGCCGGGATGAAGTAGGCTTCGCCGGCGTGGATGGTGTTGAAGTTTAGCCGGTCGGTGATCTCCCCGGTGTCCACCAGACGCTGATAGTCGGCAGGCGCCACGGGGCGCTTGAATCCGTTGGCGAGGGCCGCCCCCTTGTCGGCCCCTATCACATACCACATCTCGGTCTTGCCGTTTTTCTGGCCGCGCCCTCGCGCAAGACGGTCGTCGGGATGCACCTGCACCGAGAGGTCGTCGGCAGCGTCGATGATCTTGATGAGAAGGGGGAACTCGTTGCCGAAGCGCTCGTGGTTGGCGGGGCCGAGCAGGTCGGCGCCATAGCGTTTCACGAGGCCGGTGACGGTAAGGCCCGCGTCAGGGCCTGCGTCGACGGTGGTTTCCGAGCCCTCCACTCCCGAGATGAGCCACGCCTCGCCGATGGAGTGCTGGTTGCAGGGAATTCCTGTGTAGGGGGCAATCCTTTCGCCGCCCCATATGGTGGTCTTGAGTATGGGATGAAATGTCCACATTACGTCTGTCGTGTTTGGGTTGTTGTAATATCTCTGTCTCCTTATCTAACATTTGCCCGATGCATTTGTTATATCTCAAAAGAATAATCAGAAGTTTAATCAAAATAAAGATAAGAAAATGTCAGACAGATTAGACACAGAGGAGAGACGCGAGCTACCCGAGAGCGTCTACGGTCTACCCGAGCGCAGGGAATATCCGATGCCCGACGCGGCCCATGTGAGGGCTGCCGAGGCTTATTTCCGGTATTGTCCGGAGGATCTCAAGCCGGAGCTGGCGCGCAACATACTGCGTTTCGCCAGGGACTACGGCGTGGATGTGGAGAGCCCGACAGTGCTTTCCTACGCCGGGGAGTGACCTCTTCCGGCGCGGCGCCGACACGTGAGTGGCGCCGTTTCAATGTTTAGACGATATCGAGACCCTGTCGGCACCCATGGCTCCGACAAGGTCTTTGATTTTTGCGGAGCCGGCACGTGTGGAGTCCTGCTGGATCCTGAGCATCACGGCTATGGCGAAATCGAGTATGGCGTCATTGCCGGCGGCCAGCTCCTCGGCGGGGGCATGCACCTCGCCCCCGGGCGTCGGGTCGATGCCTTCCTCGGTGCTCTTGCCTTCCGGGTCGAGCAGCGGGCATGCCGAGAACCGCACGGCCCAGCCGTTGGGAAGCTCCGACGAGAAGGGGAGTCCGCCACCGCCTCCTGTACGCGCACCTACCACAGCCACGTTGGGCAATGATTTCATCACCGCCGTGAAGGCGTTGGCGGCGCTGAAGCATGAGCGGTTGGTCAGAAGTATGATTGGTCCCCGGTAGGGTATGCGGTAGTCGGGGCAAGGCTTGTATTCGATGGGGTATGGCTCCGAGAAGGCATCATGGGCCGGCCCTGTCTTGTGCATGATGTAGCCGCCGTTGACCTTCCGGTCGATGAAGCGCTCCACGAAGGTCTTGATGTTGGTGAGCTCGCCGCCGCCGTTGTCGCGGATGTCGATGATGAGTCCCTTGGCCTTGTGGAGCACGGCCAGGATGTAGTCGAGGTTCAGCTCGCCCACGGGATAGCTGAACGAGGGGTAATACATGTAGCCGATGCTGTCGGGGAGCATCTTGTAGCTTATGCCGGAGGTCGAGAGATAGTCGAAGTCGAGGTAATACTGCTGCACCGTACGCAGGTCGAAATCCTGTGGATAGTCGGTCCACCACTTGCGGTAGTAGCTGGTGTTGAAGGAGGATATCAGGTTGACGTGTCCGTCCTTCAGCTCGTCGAGCATTCCGGAGCAGATGTCGAAATAGTCGACGATCGTGGCGTTTTCGGGGAGGCTGTCGAGCTTGCGTCGGTAGACGGCGCCTATGGAGTCCCAGTCGAGTCCTTTGCGGTCGAAGAAGCAGTATCGCTGGTCCACGATGTCCCATAGGGCGTCGAGGTTTCCGTAGAGGGTGTTCCTGTAGTCGGGCGCCTCGTGGCATCCGGTGAGTGTGGCCACTATGGCGGCGAAGGCCGCGAGCAGCGTCGGTATGTGGCGTTTGAGTGTCATTGTCGGGTCAGTAAACGGCATAGATGGCTGAGGTGTGGGCTGGCAGGTGTCGCTTTTTCAGCCCGAGGCCCTGGGGGATGATGCCCACGACGAGGCTGTGGGTGATGATGCGTGTGTTGAGCGAGCAGACATAGCTGGAGCGCACCTCCATCCGGTAGCCTATGCGCATGGCGGTGCGTCCGAAGTCGAGGTCGGCGCTCAGCAGGTTGGAGATGCAGAAATTGTTGCCCCACCATCCGCAGTGTGCGAGCCCCTTGTGGTTGCCGAGATATATCTCGTAGTAGGTCTCTCCGAATTCCGGCGAGAAGAAGACGCTCAGCGACGGCAGTATCACCTCGTCGGCGAGGAGCACGGGAAGTCGCCCGATATGCAGTGTCTTCGCGACGCGTCCCCTCGGGGCTATGGCCACGGAGGCCTGGGCGGCCACGGGATTGTTGCCGTTGCGTATGAGGTATAGTGCGCCGCCGTCGATGCCGATGTCGCCCCCGGCCTGGATCTGCCAGCCTCCGCCAAGGCGCCAGCGGCGGCTGAGGCCCCACTGGAACTGGAAGTCGAGCCCTATCATGCGGGCGTTGCCGTAGGGGTTGAGCATGTTTGCCACGTTGATTCTCGTGTCGAAGCCCATGGTGAGGCGCTCGGGGTCGCGGGCGAGGGCTTTGCTCCAGCTGCCGGACGCTCCGAACACCGGCCCTCCGTAGGTGAGCGGCGACAGATAGGTGGAGAGCGACGACTGATGGCCGGCCTCCAGGCTGTAGACCGATGTCACGGGCTGACAGCGCAGTGTGTCGCCTTCGGAGCCGGCTCCCCGGGCACCGGATGCCGTCAGCATGGCGGCGGCCACGGCCAATGCCGTCTTAAGCCTGTTTCTCATTTTCCGGTTGGGTTGTCGTGGTGTCGGTGTTTTCGTCCAGTCCGGCGTAAGCGAAGAGGTCGCCCTGCTCCACCACGGGATTGGCCGATGTCTCCGGTGTCTCGCCGGTCTCTGCGGTCTCATCCTCGGGTGCATTCTCCTCTTCGGGCTCCTCAGGTTCCGGGAAGCGTGTCGGTTCAAGCTCGCTGACAGAGGCTATGTCGAAGGTCGATATCCGTTTCCCCTTGGCCTTGAAGCTCTTCACGGCAATAAACTGCTCGGCGTCGATCTCAAGCGCGGGGCGTTCGGCGTCGGCACCTCCGAAAGTCACCTCAAGCCGGGGATACGGAGTGTCGGTCAGCAGGATGATGCGTGAGTCCGGTTCGTTGCCTGCGAAGCGCTGAGGTCTCGCCGAAACCTCGAACGGGAACCGCTTGAGATAGGGATAGCCGAGACCTGCGTCGAAGAGGGCGAGTGTCCATATCTTCTCGGGGTTGAATTTCTCTATGAGAAGGATGTTGTCGTCGTAATGGTTGGAGTCGGAATAGGTGGAGGTGAAGAACTCTCCGGTGTCGGTCACGACGAGCACCTTGTCGTCGCCCTGGAACACGCCGAGGCTCTGTCCGCGCCCGTCGTAGTTGAGGCGGAGCACGTCGCGGTCGAACCATACCTCGCGTCCCCCCAGTGTGCTCTTTCCCTTCTCGAGGAGCTTCACGTCGGCGATTTGGTATTTGGTCACGAGGTTGCCGAGCGCCTCCTTACCCTTGATCTCGAGCTGTGCGAAATCCACTATCACTTCCTTGGCTCTCGGACGGCGCCCCGTGTAGTTGGGCTCGTCGCGCAGCAGCACCTTCACTGTCTCCGCCTCGCCGTTGGGGTTGCAGGAGAGGTATTCGATGCGTGAGCCGGGAGCTTTCTTGGTGATGTTGTATTCCTTGTCGCGTGTCAGGCCGGTGATGTGGAAGCGCTTCTTGTAGGAGAAGCCCTCCTTGTCGCCGTTGCGGTATATCACGTTGTAGACCGTGCGCGTGTCGTTTTTCTTGAAGAGGCCGATGTGGAGCACCTTCTTGCCGATATATAGCTTCTCGCTCACCTTCACTATCTTGTAGGTGCCGTCGCGGTATATGATGAGGATGTCGTCGAGATCGGAGCAGTTGAAGAGGAACTCGTTGTCCTTCAGAGAGGTGCCCACGAATCCTCCGGCCTTGTCGAAGAAGAGTCGCTTGTTGGCCTCGGCCACCTTCGTGGCCTCGATGGAGTCGAACGAGCGCATCACCGTGCGGCGCGGGAAGGCATGGCCGTATTTCTCTCTGAGGTGCTCATACCATGCGATGGTGAACTCCGTGGGGTGGGAGTAGTTGTATTCCAGACGGTCGATCTCCTTCTGGAGAGCGGCTATGTGGGCGTCGGCCTTCTCGGAATTGAATTTCAGTATGCGTCCCATCTTGATCTCCCAGAGCTTCAGGAGGTCGTCGCGTGTGATCTCGCGGAAGAAGGATGGCTTGAAGGGCTCGAAACGCATGTCGAGGTGAGCGAGCGCGGCGTCCATGTCGGCTGCCTCCTCCACCTCGCGGTCCTTATACATGCGCTCCTCGATGAATATCTTCTCGAGCGAGGCGAACATGCGCGCCTCGCGGGTCTCGCCGAGCTTGATGGCTATCTCCTCCATGAGGAGGTGTCGGGTGCGCTCCACGCTGTGGCGCAGCAGCTGGCTCACGGTGGTGAACTCCGGCTTGCGGTCGTTGATCACGCAGCATATCGGCGAGATGCTCACCTCGCAGTCGGTGAAGGCGTAGAGGGCGTCGATGGCCTTGTCGCTGGATGTGCCGGGAATCAGCTGCACGATGATCTGCGCCGTGGCGGCGGTGTTGTCGTCGACGTGGCGTATCTTGATCTTCCCCTTCTCCATGGCGGCGAGGATGGAGGAGATGAGGGTGGTGGTGGTCTTGCCGAACGGAAGCTCCGTGATGGCGAGCGTCTTGTTGTCGATCTTCTCGATGCGGGCCCTGACCTTCACGGAGCCGCCGCGTGCGCCGTCGTTATAGCGTGAGGCGTCCATCAGGCCGCCTGTCTGGAAGTCGGGAATCAGGCGGAAATCCTCCCCCTTGAGACAGGCCACCGCGGCGTCGCATATCTCGTTGAAATTATGCGGGAGAATCTTCGACGACAGGCCTACGGCGATACCCTCCACGCCCTGTGCGAGCAGCAGCGGAAACTTCACCGGCAGTGTCACGGGCTCCTTCTTGCGGCCGTCGTAGGAGAGCGTCCACTCGGTGATCTTGGGGCTGAAGGCGGTCTCGAGGGCGAACTCCGAGAGGCGGGCCTCGATATATCGTGGGGCGGCCGCCGAGTCGCCAGTCAGGATGTTGCCCCAGTTTCCCTGGGTGTCGATGAGGAGCTCCTTCTGTCCGAGCTGCACGAGCGCGTCGCCTATGGAGGCGTCGCCGTGGGGGTGATACGACATGGTGTTGCCCACGATGTTGGCCACCTTGTTGTAGCGTCCGTCGTCGAGGGTCTGCATCGAATGCAGGATGCGTCGCTGCACGGGCTTCAGTCCGTCGTCGATGTGGGGCACTGCCCTCTCGAGTATAACGTAGGAGGCATATTCGAGATACCAGTCTCTGAACATGCCCTGGAGCACTGTGCGCCTGTCTTCGCTTGTAATGCGTTTGTCTTCGCTCGTTGTGTTGGTGTCTTCGGCCATAATGTCAGTCAGTGGAATTCCGCGGCTTTAAGGTTTTCAAGTCGTAAAATTAACAAAAAAGTTTGAAAAATCCTCGCTCCGGTGCTGATTAATCGTGATTTTTTGCTTAACTTTGCAATCGTATTTGCGCGCTTGGCGTAATTGGTAGCCGCGCTAGACTTAGGATCTAGTGTCTTACGACGTGGGGGTTCGAGTCCCCCAGTGCGCACGAGAAAGAGCCGACGGGACAGTGTCCCGGTCGGCTCTTCCCGATTCTTCATATATCGTCTTATCTTCGGAAGAGCTCCCAGAAGGCCACGGCGGAGGCGGCCGCGACGTTAAGCGAGTCGACGCCGTGCCACATCGGGATCTTCACGGTGTAGTCGCAGCCGGCGATGGTGGCTTTCGGCAGCCCGTCGCCCTCGGTGCCCATCACCACGGCTTTCCTCTCCTGTCTCTTCAGCTCCGGGGCGTCGAGTGGAAGGGAGTTGTCGTCGAGCGCCATGGCGAGAGTGGCGAAGCCGAGCGCCCTCAGCTCTCCGACAGGATCGTGGCTCCAGGTCCAGGGCACGAGAAACACGGTGCCCATCGAAACCCTCACCGCCCGGCGGTTGAGCGGGTCGCAGGAATCCTCGCTGAGCACCACGGCGTCGACGCCTAAGGCGGCCGCCGAGCGGAAGATGGCGCCGATGTTGGTGGTGTCGGTCACTCCATGGATCACGCACACGTTTTTAGCCTTACGGCATGTGTCTTCAAGCGCCGGGCTCGGCTTGCGCCGCATGGCGCAGAGCACTCCGCGCGTCAGCCGGTAGCCGGTCATGGCCTCGAGCACGGAGCGCTCGCCGGTGAGCACCTCCACGCCGCCCGCCATCCCGATTACCTCCCGGGCGTCGCCTTCGATATGCCGCTCCTCACACAGTAGCTTCACCGGCTCGTAGCCGGCCTCCAGCGCTGTGCGTATCACTTTGGGACTCTCCGCGATGAAGAGTCCGCGCTGAGGGTCGAGCCTGTTGCGCAGCTGCTGCTCGGTGAGTGAGAAAAACACCTCCGCTGCCGGGTCGGCGGCGGAGGTGATATGCCGGATGTTCATATTCCTGTATTATTTCCTGAACGCGGGGTCATGCTTCAGCAGCCACTGGGCGATCTGCACGGCGTTGAGCGCCGCGCCCTTCTTGATTTGGTCGCCCACTGTCCAGAAGCTCAGTCCGCAGTCGTCGCAGAGGTCCTTGCGTATGCGCCCTACATACACCGGATCCTTGCCGGCGATGTGGAGCGGCATCGGGTATCTCTTCTCCGCCGGGTTGTCGTCGACCACCACACCCTCGGCCTTGGAGAAGGCCTCGCGGGCCTCTTCAACGCTTACGGGGCGCTCCGTCTCCACCCATATGGCCTCGCTGTGGGCCCTCATCACGGGCACGCGCACGCATGTGGCGGATACCGATATGGTGTCGGAGTGCATGATCTTGCGGGTCTCGTGATACATCTTCATCTCCTCCTTTGTATATCCGTTGTCGGTGAAGACGTCGATGTGGGGTATCACGTTGTAGGCGAGCTGGTAGGCGAATTTCTCCACCGTGGGGTCCTTGCCGTCGGCGATCTCCTGGTATTGTGTGGTGAGCTCGTCCATAGCGGCGGCGCCTGCGCCGCTGGCTGCCTGATAGGTGGCCACGTGTACGCGGCGTATCGGGCTGAGGTCGTTGATGGGCTTGAGGGCCACCACCATCTGGATGGTGGTGCAGTTGGGGTTGCCGATGATGTTGCGGGGGCGCGTCAGGGCGTCGGCTCCGTTCACCTCGGGCACCACCAGAGGCACGTCGCTGTCCATGCGGAAGGCGCTGCTGTTGTCGATCATCAGGGTGCCGTGGCGTGTGATCACTTCGGCATATTCCCTCGAGGTGGAAGCCCCGGCCGAGGTGAAGGCGATGTCCACACCCGAGAAGTCGGAGTCATGGCTGAGCTCCTCCACTGTATATTCCTTGCCCTTGAAGGCATAACGGCGTCCGGCGCTGCGGGCGGAGCCGAAGAGGCGCAGTCTGTCGACGGGGAAGTCCTGCTCGGCGAGCACGCGGAGCAGCTCCTGGCCCACGGCGCCGCTGGCGCCCACTATAGCTACATTCATTTTATTCGTACGGTTAGAAGTGTCTCAGCTGCGGCCGCTCACCTCTACGG
>CECF01023292.1_pt1 | contig 11852 bp, 9 predicted proteins | sample 554751 | NCBI WGS metagenome assembly CECF01 (sample SAMEA3182099, study PRJEB8094) | gut metagenome | biome: human; feature: gut; material: Stool; isolation source: human stools | place: Canada | collected 2012-06-12 | reverse complement strand
AGGTTATATTCATTTTATCGTTCTTGTTATAGTTCTTCAGTGTTCTGCAAATATAATGAAAATCTTTCGGATTTCCTAATTCAGCCGCATATCCGGGATATCCGGCATGTGCCACAATAATATTAATGGTTTATATTTCCTCTATCATGATTGGGATATAGCCGCTTTTACTTAACTTTGATGCTCCGTTTGCAGGCATCGACACCCGTTCATGGCTCAAGGCTGATATCGATGGCGACGTGATGACCGTCAACCTGCCGCAGGCCATCTATTCCGATGGCGATGACGTCTACCTCAACAGCATATCCTCCATGTTCCCTGATGCCTGGGTGAAGGGCACTGTGGCCGACGGCAAGATTTCATTCCCCTCCCATCAGTATATCGGCGCTGCTGAGGCCAACAGTGCGTTCGACTTCTTCTACGGCGCTACCGAGGAACAGGTCTATAACGAGGAATGGGATTTCTGGTACACTGTCACCAATTTCGCCGACAACCTCACGTTTGACTATGACGCTGCCGCCCGCACCATGACAACAGAGGGAACCCTGCTTATCAACAAGGGCGACGGCGAGGTTTATGCCATAGAGAGCTTTACGGCTCCACGTATCGCCGTTCATAGTGAGGTCACCGACTTCACTCCTATGGATCCCATCCAGGGCCTCTTCTCCGAGCCTGGCGACAATGTATATGAATCGGATATCGTCACGGCATACAGTGCCGGCATCGACGAGATGACCGAGTCGGAGGTGGCCTCCATCGAATGGTACGACATCGCCGGATGCCGCGTTCAGCGCCCTGACAAGGGTATCTACATAAAGCGCACCGTTTATGAAAACGGTTCTGTAAAGACAGCAAAGACAATCGTCAGGTAACTATTGCCTGTAAAGCAACAAGAAAAAACTGTAGTGAGATGAGAGCCGTCTGTCAAGCGGGACTTTGAAACCCCGCGGCAGACAATATCCCCGGAAGACGGAAGGCATCCGTGCCATCCGCTGCCGGGGATTATTTTCATAATGGTGCCACTTTTTTTATAATGGCGTAACATTTTTTAAGGATGTCCGTATTGTAATAAAAGCTAAACGCAATGAAAAGATCTACCATCCTGCTTCTCTCGCTCTATGTTCCGCTGATGGGACTGCATGCACGCACCATCAGCGGAACCGTGTTCTCGGCCAATGATTCCACCGCAGTGGCCGGGGCGCAATGCCGCCTGCTCTCCGGCGACAGACTCCTTCAAAGCACCTCTGCCGGTGTAGACGGTGCTTTCTCGTTATCCACCGACCTGAAGACCTCCCTGACGCTCGTGGTGTTGATGACCGGATTCTCTTCTACCGACATCATCGTGGAGCCCGGCTCGAATAATCTTGACATAGGCGTCATTTATCTTGATGAGTCGGTCGCGCTCGACGAAGTGGTGGTTACCGCCAATCCGGTCGTCCATTCCAAAGGACGCACTATCGTGTATCCCTCAGGAGCCGATGTCAAGGCTTCCTCGACTGCCATAAGCCTCTTCCAGAAGCTTCCGCTTCCCGGACTGCTGGCAAACCCTATACAACGCACCATCTCCGTCGACGGCGGTGCTCCCGTGATACTCATCAATGGGGTGCCTTCATCTGTCGACGACCTGAACGCATTGCAGCCGAAAGAGATCGAGAAGGTGGAATACTCCCGTTTCACTCCGGCCCGGTATGCCGACTCCGGCAAAACGGGATTCCTCAACATAACCCTTAAACAAAGGAACGACGGCGGACAGGTCTACCTCTGGGGACGCAGCGCCGTCAACACCGCCTTCGTCGATGCCAATGTCAGCGCCTCCTATCATCAGGGTCCGTCGCAGTTCACCCTCCGCTATCAGCCTTCATGGCGCAACTACCAGAAGGTCTACGACAATGTCCTGCAAAGCTATATCGGCGATGATTTCCGCGTCGATCTCGCGGTGCATGACCGAAATCCTTTCAACTACGATACCCATGCCATGAAGCTGAAATATGATTTCAGCCCAAACCTGAAGACACTCTTCTCAGCCACTTTCTCCGCGACTCCAAACTTCAGCCATCGCCGCAGCATCGCCACTACCATAGATTCCGAGCTTGGTGATTATGACACACGGAATGTCACTAAGAGCAAGGACTTCACACCCTCGCTCGACCTCTTCCTTCGTCAGGACTTCAACGATAAGAACACCCTCGAGGTCCAGGTCGTCGGCACCCTCAGCTCCAGCGACTATCGCCGCGACAACAATTACATCTTTACCGACGGCTCTGAGGATTCCTATATAATGAATGTCGACAGCCGCCGCCGCTCGCTGATCTCCGAGGTCAGCTACATCCACAATTTCAGCCAGAACACGTCGCTCTCCGCCGGATACCAGAACACCCTTTCCCATAGCCGCAACAGATATCTCACCTCCGACTATGAGCCGGTGCTCACTGAAAACAACAACTACGTCTATACACGTCTCGGCCAGAGCGCCGGACGATTCTATTTTTCCCTCGCTACCGGCGCGAAGATGTTCTGGATTAAAAACGACCTTAACAGGCGGCATTTCATCCGCAACCTCTCCAGCGCCCAGATTTCCTGGAATATCAGCGACAAATGGAATCTGTATGGCAATTTCCGCTATTCACCGTCCATTCCTTCCCTCGCCGAGCTCACCGACTATCCGCAGCAGACCACGCCATACATCATCTCAAATGGAAATCCTGACCTGAAGGTGGCGGATAATTTCATCTACAGCGTAGGCGCGACATACTCCTACCGTAAATTCTCGGCATCCCTCTCATCCGCTTATGCCGACTTCCACAACAGCGTGGTCAGCGATGTCTCATATATGGGAGACGGCCGCTTCCTGTCGCAATCGGTCAATGCCCGCTACACCCACCTGTTTCAGAACGTGCTGACCATGCGCCTCAACGACATCCACGGGTTCGGAGCCAACTTGTTTATGTGTCTCTCCGACTACCGGACCGCCGGCGACGGCTGGCGCCACAAGCTCACTGCCTTCGAGGGCAGCATCTCCATATGGTGGAACAAAGGCCCCTTCACCATCTCCTACTGGCGCAAGCTTCCCGGCAAATACCTGAGCGGACACTATGTGGGCAAAAACGAGAACGGTGACGCTCTTGACGTGGAATGGCGTCCCGACAACCACTGGACCCTTGGCGTGAGCTGGATGTATATGTTCGACCGCAAGGGCACACGTTATCCATCTTGGGATTACTCATCAGTCAATCCCCGCACCAGCGAGCGCTACATCAGGAACAACAGCAACATGGTGACACTCTCCGTCACCTACACCGCCGACTTCGGCTCCCTCTTCCGCACCGCACGCCGCAACCTCAACAACTCCGACTCCTCATCCTCCCTCCTCCGGCTCTGACCCGTATACTAACAGTCCATGGCGACAACAGCTCGAGGGGAAGGATTCATGATGAATCCTTCCCCTCGAGCTGTTATTATTATGCTTGCTGAATCCTATTCGTTAGGCCGTTGATATTGACTGCCTTAATATGGATTAATAATAAGTATCTCTTAAGAAGAGATACTCATTTAAAAGCAAAGGTACGAATAATTTTTGAATTACAAGTAGTTCTACGGGTAATTTTTTTGAGTATATGCTGAAAATAATATGTCACGTTGCTTTATTGTTTAGGGAATGCCAGTTTTAGGCATATATAATATATTGAATACAAGCGATTTACCTATTTTAGGTATCTCTTCTTAAGAGATGCCTAAAACTAACCCCTATTACTTTGGATGTAATGAGCAGCAACAGAACGATTATTCCCGGTATGGAAACCCCATACAATGGCCCTGACGCAACCCCTCGATTCAATGGAGTCAGCGCTCCTCATGCCAACGCTGTCCCCGGCGGAGGCACCTGTGTGCCGAGCGGAATGCCTAACCAGATGGGAGAGCCTGTCTATTGTCAGCCAGCGCAGAAGCCGGTCATTGGGTTCCTGTATTCCATATCTAAAAGTGGATCCGGGGAGTTCTGGCCTGTGCATATCGGTTCCAACATCATAGGACGCTCGGCTGAGTGTGATGTCTGTCTTCAGGAAGGCACTGTTTCCGATAAGCACGCTACTCTTGTAGTGCGCGTCATGAAGAATCCGGAAAAGGTGATTGCCTCTATCTGCGATTCGAGTTCCACGATAGGCACTATGATTAATGGGGAGAGCCTTGGTTTTGAGCAGCGGGAGTGTTACAATGGCGATATCATTACTGTGGGAGCTCACTACGATTTGCTGTTCATCCTTATAGATGCCAAGCAGATCGGCCTTAAGGTCTGCGGTGAGTTTATACCTGTGCAGCCGGTTAAGCCTAATGTGTTCGGTGCAGGGGTCGGGCACCCCGCCGGCATGAATCCCACTGTCGATCTGCCGGGCAACAATCCGTATGCGCCCCCGTCAAATCCAGGTGTGAAGCGGACACGGGGCTATAATGATGATGGCTCGATGGGTGCCGGCGCCACGCAGGGCATGCCGGGGCAGGCTTCTCCTTCCGACAGTGACTCGCAGAGCCATCGCACCATATTCATGTAATACCGACATCTGATGCGTATCAAGATTATACAGGGCGATAGGGAGCGTTATCGCAGGGTCCATTACGAATTTGACCTCGACTCCAAACCGATTGGAGCCGGCGGAATGGGCGTCGTGTATCGTGGCGTGATGATCGACGAGAGCACCGGGGTGCGTACCGAAGTGGCCATAAAGATGCTGCATGAGAATATGCCCGATGAGGTCTATGCCCGTGCGGAGCGTGAGGCCTCGATTCAGATCAAACACACCAATCTTGTCGAGATGCTCGGTCTTATCAGCGATTTCGAGGTCGACCGGTTCGGAGTTCGTCATTCACGCCATTATCTCATAAGCGAATTGCTGCATGGGGTGGACCTCTCAGATCTGCTTGAAGGGAAATTCGACAATTCCGACGGCTCTGAAAACGATTTTGCAAGAAGCCTGTATTCAAAATATCAGTCAAATCGTAAGGAGACCTCTATCGAGATAATCAGAAGCATAGCATCAGGTGTTCTGGCTCTCCATGATGCGGGATATATACATCGTGATATCGATCCCTCGAATATCATGGTGACAAGCGATGGCTGCATAAAATTGATTGATTTCGGCATTGCGAAAAACATAAATACGCTCAACACCACCGACAAGCTTACCACCACTACCGGCAAATTTATAGGCAAGGCACAATATGCCTCTCCCGAGCTGGTGCTCGGCGATGTCAAAAACCATAACTATACTACTGATATATATGCATTAGGCATCCTGCTCTACCGGCTGTTGACAGGGAGTCTTCCTTTTGAGGGCACTCAGTATGAAGTGCTGCAGAAGCAGCTGAAGACAAAGGTGCCGGTGCGTGCCATTGAGGATGTCGGCCTTGCGAGACTTATAGGTAAGGCTACGGAAAAGCAGCAGTCTTCCAGATTTCAGTCAGTGGCGGAATTCCGGGTGGCTCTCGATGATGCGGCGCGTCACCCCCGTAAGCGTGTGCCGCGTTGGCTGTATGTCGCGGCGGGTGTCGTAGTCCTGGCGTCATGCGGCGGTCTGGCGTGGCATGCCGTTGCCACACGGCCTGAGCCGACGCCCGTAGCTTCGGCTCCTTCAAGACACCAGCAGTTTAAGGAGGCCCTGGCATTGCTCAATTCCGACAATGCCGACTCTGTGAAAGTCGGCTTCGCCAGAATGAAAGTGCTCGCCGCCGATTACGACAGCGCTAAAGTGGAGCTCGGGCTTACATATTTCCCATATCTCACGGCCGACACATCGGAGGACTCGCTTTCAAATCCCATTCTCCGGCGTCGCATGTATCTGAATCTCGCTTCCGATGCCGACGCCGACAGCGTGATAAAATATCTCAACCAGCCGTCGAGCCTTCCCCCGGAGGCATCGTATATCCTTGGCTGCACTTATTTCAAGAAGGACAACGACAGTCAGCAGGCACTCACGATGTTTCACCAGGCCAAGCATTCCCTCGACCGTGACGTCGAGGCGGGACATGGTTATGACACCGAGGAATTGAAGAAGAATCTCACCAATAACATAAACTTATTACAGGGCACGGAATGATGACAGCTACCGACACCACATCTCAGGTATACCGCAGGGAGGGGGATCCTTTGGTCTATCTCCAGGCCAAGGGACAATGGTTCTACTACGACCCTTCCGCCAAGCCTCTCGGCGAAGGGGCGATGGGGGTGGTGTATCTCGGCTTCAACAGCCGCTCCAACCAGCGTGTGGCCATTAAATGTATCCGGCCTGTCTATGCCGACAACCCTCTGATCCGCCAGAGGGCGCGTCAGGAAGCCTCTTTGAGTTTCTCCCATCCGAATATAGTCCAGATGATAGGGATGTGTGAATATCAGGAGGGGAGTGGACCGATTTTCGTACTGAGTTCCTACGTCTCCGGCATCACGCTTGAGGAGCATGTGAGAAAGCAGCTTTCGACCCTTTCCCCGGCCGAAAGGGTCGGGAAGATATCGCGGGAGATATGCTCGGTGCTCGATGCTCTCGATTACCTACATTCCAGAGGTGTGGTGCATCGCGACATAAAGCCTTCCAACATCATGCTGGAGAACGGCGACACCGTGAAGCTGATGGACCTCGGCATAGCGCGCATCAACGGAGGCAACAAGTTCTCCTCCTATGGATTTATCGGCACTCCACAGTATGCGGCGCCGGAGCAGATTCTGCGCGACACCACCGATGCGGAGATCAATGCCACTACCGACCTCTATTCGCTCGGAATCACTTTCTATGAGTTCCTCACCGGTCATAATCCCATGAAATCGGGTGTGGATTCCGAGACCCTGTCGAATCAGGTCACAAAACGGCTTCCTTACGACAGGTCGATACCTAAGCGTCTTTTCAGGGTCATATCCAAAGCCACCGAGAAAGACCAGTCGAAACGCTATCAGAGCGCCCGGGAATTCAAGGATGCGGTTCTTGATGCCGTGTCCGGGCGTAAGGCTTCCGGCCTAAGCCTCTGGATGGGTGAGCATAGGCTGGTCTCTTTTATAATCGGAGCGGCTGCCGTGATTGCCGCATTGTTGATAATCTTAGCAAACACACATTGATATGATACAGCCTATACCCAGTAAGTTGGAAATCACAGGATGTCTTGAGTCGAGACAGGGCGGACGGTCGGAAAACCAGGACTTCGCCGGGGTTGCCGAGACTCCGTTCGGCACTCTGGTGGTGGTCTGCGACGGTATGGGCGGCATGCGGGGCGGAAGCACCGCCTCGCGTCTTGCCGTGACCACCATTCTCGGGCATTTTCAGCAGGCCGATTCCCAGGAGAACCCGTCAATGCTCCTTGTCAAGGCGATCCAGGCGGCCAACACCGCTGTCTGGGAGGCCGGCTCGGGCAATCCCGACCTTCAGGGAATGGGCACTACGGTGACGGCATTGCTGATCAGTCCTCATTGTGCGGTGGCTGCACATGTCGGCGACAGCAGGATATATCAGTTGAGGGACGGAAAGAAAGTCTACCGTTCGTTCGACCATTCGATGGTGTTTGAGATGGTGAGGAAGAAGGTCATCACCGAGGAGCAGGCACGTCTCTCCGCGCAGTCAAACATCATAATGAAGGCCCTCGGCATACAGCCGGATGTGGAGGTCTCTGCCAGCCGGCTTCCCTATAGGAAGGGCGACAGGTTTGTGCTCTGCTCGGATGGTTTCTGGGGCGTGATGCCGGAATGCGATTTTATTGATATGGTATCGGCACCCGGCGATACGGGCAAGGTGCTCGAATCATGCTGTAATACGGTAGAGGCAGTGGCACGCAAGAAAGGTAATGACTACGACAATCTGACAGCCGCTCTTATCGAAATGAATTGTGACTCAAAACTACAACCTAAGATGAATAGGAAAGCAAAGATCATAATGGCTGTCCTCGCGGTGCTTCTTGCCGTCAGCGTGGCCTTCAATATCTATCTTTCAACGTCTGCCGGCGGCGAAAGAGCCGACTCGACTTCAGTCAATATATCGGAGAAGAAATGAAAAAAGCATATACCATAGGAAGAGACCCCTCGTGTGATATCGTTATCTCTGACTCCACCGATGTGGTGAGCCGCGTGCATGCCACCCTTAAGGTGAAGGGACATGGGAAATATGTCCTTGTCGACCAGGGGCGCAACGGCACTTACGTCAACGGCATCAGGATGTCGCCCAATGAGGAGATACCTGTCACGAGAAAGGATGCGGTATCGTTCGCGCATGTGGCCGATCTCGACTGGAATCAGGTGCCGAAGGAGAAATCGAAGGGCCTGATGTGGGGCATCGTCGCGGCAGTGTGTCTTGCCGGTATCGGGGCTGCGCTCTTTTTCGTGTTGCGTCACGGATGTGAGGAGACTGCGCAGCCTTCTCAGGATATGGTTCCGGCGGTGGCGGTGCCTGACACTGTTGTCAGGGAGCTGCCCGCGAAAGACACTGTCTTCATCCGTGAGGCGCCGGAGCCCGCTCCGGAAGCACGCAGGGAGAGGAAGGCTAAGAAGGAGCCGGCTCCTGTGCGGGAGACTTCCGCGGAGAAGGAGGAAGAGGTGGTCGATGCCATATATTGACCTTTATGAACTACTGACCATAACGAATATCCGCTAATGAAACTGTTGATAATAGGATCGTCGAAGGATGCGCACATAAGGCTCGACTCCCCTTATGTGAGCGGCTATCATGCGGAGCTGCTGCTTCTTGACAACGGCGACATACTTCTCACCGACAAGGCCAGCCGCAACGGCACCTTTGTCAACGATGTGAGGATCGCCCCCAATAAAGAGGTGTCGGTGAAGGTCGGCGATACCGTCCGCTTTGCCGACCGGACTCTTGACTGGAACAATGTGCCCAAGCCCGAGAATATGCAGGATGTGAAGGAAATCCGCGGCATAGGCACCAACTACAAGAATAAATACATGCTTCAGGGTGACAGGGTGAGCCGCTTTCACGCCACCCTCAAGCTGAAGAAAGACAATAAGTGGTATATTCAGGACCACAGCAGAAACGGCACTACCGTCAACGGAGTCCCTGTGCTCTCGGGTCAGGACGTGAAGCTGAATAAGTCTGACAGGATACTATGTGCGGGGGTGGAGTGTGAGAATCCCTACACCGGCAAGAGCGGGGGCTCCGGAAAGAAGGATTTCCCGTTGCGGTGGATTTTCGCTGGCTTAGGCATAGTGGCCCTCATCGCGCTCGTTGTCGCTTTCGCCGGCAGGATGAAGGGTTGTAGCCGTCAGGAGGAGCCTGAGGTGCTCACGGATGTGCAGCTCTATTCGAAATACAGGAACTCCACGGTGCTGATGGTGGGCTTCTATCATTATAAGGTGTCGGCCGGCAATCTCAATCTCGAGAGTCTCGGTCTTCCCACCGATGTGGTGCTGGACCCCAACGGCAACCTCGTGCCGGTAAATGGCGACCAGTCGAAGATGCACGGATACACCGGCACCGGCTTCTTCGTCTCGCCCGACGGCAGGATCATCACCAACCTCCATATAGCCAAGCCGTGGCTCTTCTCCGACGAGGGCTCGAGGATTTCCGATAAATACAAGCTGCTGCTCGCGGAGCTGGCCTCGCAGCTGCCGCAGCTCAATGCCTTCACCGGTCAGGTGAAGGTGGATGGCGAGGGGATGCTCGGCTATATCCCCAACGGCGAATATTTCACTATGGAGAACCTGAAGTCGTGTCGCCGTCTGGCGGCCGGCGACGATGTCAATATTGACGTGGCCCTTCTCCAGACCGTCGACCGGAAGTTGCCGGGCGATTCGGCTTCGTTTGTCAATCCAAGGGATTTCGTGGTCAGCGACAGCGCCATAAAGGTGGGAGAGCACATCTATACAATGGGTTTCCCCCTCGGCCTCAACGCGCAGGACCTCGACTCCAGCAACGGCATTCAGCTTCTGGCCCGTGGCGGCAACATCACGCAGGAGAGCAATGAGTATTCCTTCGGCTTCGACGCCGCCTCCTATATGGGCGCCAGCGGCTCGCCGATCTTCAACGACCGTGGACAGCTCGTGGGAATCCTCAACGCCGGTTTCGAGAAAAGCCAGGGATTCAACTACGGCATAAAGGCCATTTATGCCAAACAGCTCATAGAACAAACCAGCAGACATTGATGAACAGGAAATATCTCATAATAACACTCCTTGCTTTCGGCGCGGCATCGGCTTCAGCCCAGACCATGGACTGGCTGTGTCATCCCGGTGTGTATTCCCGCATTCAGTATGTAGGGGGAGACCTCTTCAAGGTCAGGAACGCACAGGGGAAATGGGGCATCGTGAATTCCATGGGCGATGTCAAGGTGCCTGCCGATTTCGACAGCATCACCTCCATCCGGGAAAACCGTGCCCTGATTCTTGACAAGTCGGGAAAGCGTCTGCTCAGCATTGTGGATGGCGACGGTGACCCGGTGAAGGATTTCTCGAATGAGGAAATATATGTGTCGCGATATCCATATTTCAAGGAGGGTCGGCTTGCCTTCGCCCGTCGTGACGGTCTTTATGGATACATGAACGACCTTGGCGTCACGGTGATCGAGCCTCAGTTCTATATGGCGGCTCCTTTTCAGGATGGAATCGCCGCCGTGCAGTATGAGGGCACGGACTTCGGACTGATCAACAAGGGTGGCCGCTCGGCGATTGTGACCGATGACGTCTATCCCTTTATCAGTTCTCCTGTCAACGGCAGGGTGTTGGCCATAGGGTCTTCTCGTAAGGGGGGCGATCAGTTAGTGGTCAGGCGCATCGACGGCACCGACCTGAAAAAGGAGAAGGTGCTCGAGGATGGTATGAACATCTGGCTCTCCGACGACTTCACCACGATCGAGTGCCAGCTCGGGCACACATACACCCTGGACAACCAGTGGCGTGTGGTCTCCTCGGGTCACAATGCCAAGCTGCCTAAGATCTCTGATGAGATCTCCGACATTGTCACCGAAAGCAGCATCGTGTTGAGCAAGGTCGCTACGGAGGGTGGCGTGAAGATCACGTATCTCGGCAGCCCCATAATAGATTATGCTTTCCCGGATGTGGAGATCTACGATAAGACGTATGCCATCGTGACATCGAAAGACGGTAAGGTTGGCGTCCTGAAGCTCCATCCCTCGGCTGCCATCACTGTCAGGTCTCCGGAGTCACCGGTCGTGATCAGTCATGGTGGCATGCAGGATGTGGTTCTTGACGTTGAGCTCGTGGATGTGGATCCCTCGAAGATCAAATGGTATCGCAACGACCAGGGTTCGCTCACCCAGTCCACTTTGGAGAATGTGAACGGGTTGTGGAAATTGCGGATGCCTTACTTCAAGGCTGCCGATGCTTACGGAGAGGAGGTGGCGGAGTCGGTGGATATCGCCATCACCTACGATGGCTTCGACTGGATGCATCAGCTTGTGGAGATTCGTTCCGTGCATCAGTCCGGCTATGAAGTTGATTTGGTAGGCAGTGACACGGCGAATGCCAATGGCAATGCCCAGCTCACTCTCCATGTGAAGGCCATCGACGGTAGCGAGAATGCTGTTGGCTCCGTAAGTGTAGACGGGGGGCGCCCTGTCGCCATAAATAAGGGAAAGGCAGCTATTCCTATCAATGTATCGGTACCCACCGGTGCAACAAAGACTTTCACATATACAGTGGTGGTGAAGAGCGAAGGTTGCCCCGACTTCACGGCAAAGGTATCGAAGACTGTCAGCAATCCTGTGAGGAAGGCTTCTACGTCTCAGAAGCCGAAGAAGAAGGAACCGGAGAAGAAGGAGATAATTATCATCTGAAAATCCGATAAGACGAATCATATAAACCAATCATAAACGATTATGCAAAAGAAAATCTTAATGTCAGTCTTGGCGTTGCTGTT
>CECF01042343.1_pt1 | contig 11884 bp, 13 predicted proteins | sample 554751 | NCBI WGS metagenome assembly CECF01 (sample SAMEA3182099, study PRJEB8094) | gut metagenome | biome: human; feature: gut; material: Stool; isolation source: human stools | place: Canada | collected 2012-06-12 | reverse complement strand
GATTCTATACATACGGGGGTGGAACTATGTTCAAGATACTTATAGCCGAGGATGACCGCGAGCTGCGCCAGCTTTTCCAGCACGTTCTCACCAAGAACGGTTATGCCGCAGTCGGCGTATCGAACGGCGAGGAGGCGCTCGCCGCTATGGACACAAGCTATTACGATTTGATAATTTCAGATATTATGATGCCAAAGCTCGACGGGTACGAGCTGGTGCGCTCGCTGCGCGAGGCGGGCAACAGCATTCCCGTGCTGATGATAACCGCGAAGGACGCGTTTGATGATATGCGTCTCGGCTTCGTCTCCGGCAGCGACGATTATATGGTCAAGCCCGTCAATGTAAACGAGATGGTGCTGCGCGTCAGCGCACTGCTGCGTAGGGCGCAGATGGCGAACGAGCGCCGTCAGGTGATCGGCGGGACGGTGCTGGAATGTGATTCGCTCTCGGTGCACACCGGCGGCGCGAACATGGTGCTGCCGCAGAAGGAGTTCATGCTGCTTTATAAGATGGTCTCCTTCCCTGGTCGGATATTCACACGTCAGCAGCTGATGGACGACATCTGGGGCTACGAGACCGAGACTGACACGCACACTGTCGACGTTCACATCGGGCGGCTGCGCGAGCGCTTCCGCGATAATCCCGATTTCAAGATCGTCACGATGCGCGGAGTCGGCTACAAGGTGGTGAAGCTGTGAAAAAGAAGTTCTCATCCATGCCGACGCTGCGCGTCTGGTTCACGCTGATATGCATGGTCGAGTACATCGTCGTCGCGCTCCTCGCGGAGCTGACGGCGTGGCTTATAAAAAAGTGGCTCGGCATAACCGTGGCGGCGCCGCTCTTCGTATGGGCGGTTCTGTTCAGCGTCATTTTCGGCTTCGTCATCACAAATTTCACACTGAAGGTATTCTTTGACCCCGTCGCAAAGCTCGAAAAGGCCATGCGCACCGTGGCAGGCGGAAACTTCAAAGTGACTGCCGAGACGGACAGCCGCATCAACGAAGTGCGCAGCCTGTACAGCAGCTTCAACATGATGGTCAAGGAGCTGAGCGCGACCGAGACCCTGCAGACGGACTTCATCTCAAGCGTGTCGCACGAGTTCAAAACCCCGATAAACGCTATCGAGGGCTACGCTTCCCTCCTGCAGGATCATCAGCAGTCGCAGGAGGAGCAGGATGCCTATATCGAGAAGATACTCTTCAATACCCGCCGCCTCTCCACGCTCATCGGGAATATCCTGCTGCTGTCCAAGATAAGCGCGCAGAGCATCCGCCCGCAGCTCGTCAGCTACCGGCTTGACGAGCAGGTGCGGCAGGCCATCGTGGCGCTGGAGCAGAAATGGACGGAGAAGGACATCGACTTTGACATTGAGCTGGACGAGATCGAGTATTCGGGCTACGGCTCGCTGCTGATACATGTATGGACGAATCTGATCGACAACGCCATAAAGTTCGACCCCCACGGCGGGATGATCTTGATGCGCATGCGCGCTGAAAATGACACCGTGACATTCACTATCGAGGACGACGGCCCCGGGATTCCTGCGGGCGACGAAGAACGGATATTCCACAAGTTCTACCAGAGCGACAATTCGCGCGAGATGTACGGCAACGGTCTCGGCCTTGCGCTTGCTCAACAGATAGTTGAGCTGAGCGGCGGAACGATCAGCGTGGAGAACCTGCCGACTGCGGGCTGCCGCTTTACGGTCAGGCTGCCGATAGTCGCCAAGCAGTGACAGAATGTTACTCAATCAACTAATTTTCAACTGGCGTTGACTTTGACTTGAACTTATGTTGTAAAATCTAATGTATAAATACCTTAACGTGGGCTGACAGGCTCATGTGCATGTCAGGGAGGCACAAAGGATGAACAAGAGGACCGGCGAGGATCGGATATGGACGATACCCAATATTTTGTCGATTTTCCGCATGGTGTTGATCCCCGTTTTTGTCTGGACATACTGCGGGCTAAAAAATGATCTCGCTACCGCGCTCGTGCTGCTGCTCTCCGGTATCAGCGATACAGCGGACGGCATCATTGCGCGCCGCTTCAACATGATCACGACGCTCGGCAAGGCGATAGACCCCGTTGCCGACAAGCTGACGCAGATAGCGATGCTCCTCTGCCTGCTCACCCGATTCCCTTCACTCATCATCCTGCTCGCGCTCCTTCTCATAAAGGAGATAACCGGCGGCGTGATGAGCCTGCTGATACTGAAGCGCCGCAAGCTTGTGCTGCCTGCCGACTGGCACGGCAAGCTCACAACTTTCCTGCTCTACGCCACCATGCTTCTGCACCTCCTCTGGGGTTCGATACCGGAATCGGTCTCGAACGCGAGCATCGCGGTGTGCTCAGCGGTGACGCTGATGTCGTTTGTGCTTTATTTTATACGGAATTTCCGCGCGCTGTCCCGTTCGGAGGGCAAGTCCGGCGCGGTTTGAGGTAAACTAATGGGATTTTGGAAATGCGTTATATACATGGCCGCGCTCGGCGTGCTGTCCTTCGTCATAGGCCGCCTGCTGCCGAAAAGCTGGTTTCATGCTGATAGGTTCCCGTACAAGACCGCAGCCTGTGAGCCGAAGATATATCAGGCGCTGCGCGTGAAGAGCTGGCAGAGCAAGGTTCCGGATATGAGCCGCATATTCAAAAAAATCATGCCGGAGAAGAAAATGACCGCCGAGACGATAGCCGACGTGCCGCGTATGCTGGAAGAGACCTGCGTTGCAGAGCTTACGCATTTTCTCCTGAGCCTCCTCGGCCTCGCCATGCTCTGGATCTGGCCGGGCGCGGGCGGGATAATCGTCACGGTGATATACATTCTTCTCGGCAACCTGCCCTTCATAATCATTCAGAGATACAACCGCCCAAGGCTGCAGCGGCTCTACGCCATGCAGCAGCGCAAGCGAGAAAGGAGCTCTATCTGAATGCGTACCCTAATACTAAGCTGCAATACCGGCGCGGGGCATAATTCCTGCGCGAAAGCGCTTCAGGAGACCTTCACCGCCCACGGCGAGGTGTGCGACATCATCGACGCATTACAGTTCATATCCGAGCGCGCGTCCCAGTTCATTTCAAACTGGCACACGCGCATATATCTCTACGCACCGAAGCTTTTCAAGGCCGGATATCAGGGCGCGGAGAACCATGATTCTCTCTTCCGCGAGGGAACCGGAATATATAAGTTCTTGACAAGCGGTGCCGACAGAATATATGATTACATCGTCGAGGGCGAGTACGACAATATAATCTGCACTCACGTTTTCCCAGCGCTCGCCATAAGCGAAATGCAGGAGCGTCACCCTTCCATGCGGATAACGACAAGCTTCATTTCGACCGACTACACCTGCTCCCCCAGCGTCTCCGATTCCAACCTTGAATGGTATTTCATCCCCGCCGAGTCACTGAAGGACGAGTTTGTCCGCTGCGGTGTGCCGAGTGAAAAGCTCGTCGCCAGCGGTCTGCCCGCGAAGCGCGCATTTTACGTGCGCCCCGACAAGAAGGCAGCCAAGGCGGCGCTCGGGTTTGACGAAGACCAGCGTCACCTGCTGGTGATGTGCGGCAGCATGGGCTGCGGCCCGATACGCGACATCACCGAGCTTCTCTGCGAAAATATCAGCGAGGATCAGACGGTCACGGTCGTCTGCGGCTCAAACGAGGAGCTATACGAGAAGCTTAACAAGCGCTTCGGCTCCGTGCCGCGCGTCCATATACGCGCAGTGGTATCCGATATGCCGCCGCTCATGCAGTCTGCCGACCTCTTCCTCACGAAGCCCGGCGGACTGAGCAGTACCGAGGCCGCCGCTGCCGGTGTGCCGATGGTGCTCATCGATGCCGTGGCGGGATGCGAGGAGCACAATCTGGACTTCTTCCTCAAGCTCGGCGGCGCTGTCACCGCTGAAACGCCCGAGGAGCTTGCAGAGCTTGCGCTCTCCCTGCTGTCGGACGAGGTCCGGCTCAAAGAAATGTTCGCCGCGCTCGCGCCGTCGGACGTCATTCCCGCCGAAAAAATCTATGCGCACCTGCTCCGCTGCGCGAATAAACCGGAGCTTTAAGGAAAATGCTTGAAACAGATTTTCGCCGATTTCGCTTCAGCAAGCTGAATACGGATGAGTTCCGTCACCTGAAGCTGCTGATTTTCTGGCCCATATTCGGGCTGTTTTTCACCTTTGTGGAGCGTTTTTATAACGTCGGGCACTATTATTCGATGCACTGCCCGCTTGACGACATGATCCCGTTCTGCGAATGGTTCCTGATACCGTATCTGCTCTGGTTCGTATACCTTATCGGGACAATCGTGTACACCTTTTTCTTCGATGTAGCGGCATTTAAGCGGATGATGTATTTCATCATCATTACATATTCGATCACGATGCTGATATATCTCGTTTTCCCGACCTGCCAGGATCTGCGCCCGACGCAGTTCGCGCGGGACAACGTCCTGACGCGGTTCGTCGCATGGTTTTATAATTTTGACACTAACACGAACGTCTGCCCGTCGATACACGTCCTCGGCTCCGTCGCCGCAATGCTCGGTCTGTGCGACTGCAGGCGGCTGCAAAACCCGAAGCTGAAGCTTCTCTTCATCCTGCTCTGTGTGCTGATATGCATCTCGACAGTGTTTATGAAGCAGCATTCGGTGCTGGATGTTCTGGCGGCGCTGCCGCTGTGCGTGATTGCCTACCCCATATGCTACAAAGCGGGACGGCATGAAAAAGTCAGCGCGGTTCAACTATAAGTTGAGCTGCGCTGACTTTTCAGCATTTGTGCGTTATGAAATATTCCCGCGCGGTTTCCGCGTCGTGCTTGATCTGAGCCGACAGCTCCTCGAAATCGTCGAACCTGCGCTCCGGTCTGATGAACGAATAGAAATCGACGCGCGCCTGACGGCCATAGAGATTGCCGCTGTAGTCCAGCAGGAAGCTCTCGACGCTCACGCGGCCGCTGCTGCTGACCGTCGGCCTGACGCCGACGTTCGTCACCGCAACGTAGTTCGCGCCGCCCTCGAGATAGACCCGCGTCGCGTACACACCATGTTTCGGGACAAGCACGCCCTCCGGAAAGAACATGTTTATAGTCGGCGTGCCCATCTTGGTGCCGAGGTGGTAACCGGAATGCACGGTGTCTGCCAAAGAGTGCGGATGCCCGAGCAGGCGGTTCGCCTGTTCGATCTCGCCTTCCGCGATAAGCTCGCGGATATGCGTTGAGCTGACGACGCGGCCGTCCACCGTCACGGCAGGGATTATATCGCAGCCGATGCCGCGCGCCTCGCAGTACGCCTTCAGCCGCTCCGCGGTGCCTTCGCCCTTGTAGCCGAAGCAGAAATCGTGACCCACGACTATCCAGCTGATGTTCAGCTCACGGATAAGCGAATCGATGAATTCGTCCCACGGCATGCGCATGACGTGCTGATTGAAATGGATAAACACGACGTTGTCGATGCCGAAGCAGCGCCGGATTATCTCCTCGCGCCCCAGCGCGCTGTTGATAAGCGGCACGTCCTTTCCGAAAACGAGCATATCCGGATGCACGTCAAAGCTCAGAACCGACGGAACGGCGTCTATCTCTTCCGCGCGCTGTTTCGTCTTTTTCAGCAGCGCCGCGTGTCCCAGATGCACCCCGTCGAAAAAGCCGAGGGCTATCGCTCTTTTTATCTCTGGCATGGAATTACACCTCAAAGAAGCTTTTTATAGTTTTCATGCGGCCGTTGGCAGCCCGGCACAGCGCAAGGAATTCGCCCGCCTGTGAATAGACGCGGTATTCCCCGTCCGACACTGCGCATGAAAAATCGTTGCCGCAGCGGAGCTTTCTCTCACTGCCGCCGCTGACGGTATATTCCTCCGCGCGGCTGAACAGCGAATCGACCGGTATCAGCAGCGACTCGACGTCGCCCGCTTCTTTCGCGCGCTGGACGTCCTCGATGCTGTGCGCATCGTCAACGCTGAACTCCCCCGCGCGGATACGGCGCAGCGAGCTCATGCAGCCGCCGACATTCAGACTCTCGCCTATGTCATTGCACAGAGTTCTGATATACGTGCCCTTTGAGCATTCGACGTCAAGCGTCCAATCCGCCTTTTCTCCGCCGAGTATCTCTATGCCGTGTATCGTAACGGGGCGGGGCTTGCGCTCCACCTCGCCGCCGCGGCGGGCAATGTCACACAGCTTCTGGCCGTTTACCTTTATGGCGGAGTACATCGGGGGAATCTGCATGATATCTCCGATAAACGGCTTTATCGCGTCGGCCAGAGCCTCCCTTGTGACGCTGGCTTCGCAGCTCCGCAGTATATTGCCCGTGGTGTCCTGCGTGTCGGTGCTCACGCCGAGGCGGAGCCCCGCGATATATCGCTTACTCTGCGCTTCGGCAAATTCCACCGCGCGCGTCGCCCTGCCGACAAACATGACGAGAAGTCCGGTCGCCATCGGGTCAAGCGTTCCGGAATGACCTATGCGCCGCTCACGCAGCATGCCTTTCAGCTTTGCCGCGATGTCATGGCTCGTCCAGCCCTCCGGCTTGTCTATTAGAAGAATGCCGTTCATTTCCAGACCTCGTCAATCACGGCGAGGAGCATGTCACGCGCCTTCTCGGGCGGGCAGTCGATCGTGCATCCGGCCGCCATCGCGTGGCCGCCGCCGCCGAACACGGCGCAGATATCGCTGCTGCTGACGTCGCGTCCGGTGCGGACGGAGACCTTGCTGCTGCCGTTATCGCGCTCACGGATCGTTATATTCACCGATGCGCCCTCGGCGCGTCCGGCAAGTCCCGCCAGATCGTCGCAGTCCTCTTCGCTCGCGCCGGCCTGACGCAGCATTTCCTTCGTGATTATGGCGACGGATATCTTCCCGTCGCGGTAAAAGCCCATAGTGGAATAGATCATTCCCTCAAGCTTCAGCCGCGCGCGGGAGGCCTTGCGGAAGAACTTCACGTTCACCATGCCGGTATCCGCGCCGTACTCAAGCAGCTCCGCCGCCGCCCTGAATGTGGCGGCATTTGTGTTGAGATACTGGAAGCAGCCTGTATCCGTCGTCACGGCAATATACAGCAGGTCTGCCTCCTCCTGCGTGATGCCGCCGCACATCTCTTTTATTACCGCAAGCACGATCTCGCCGCAGGCCGCCTTATCCGGGCAGACCAGCTCTTTCTTCGCATAGTGCGAATTGGTTGGGTGGTGGTCGATGCAGAGATCGATTGCGCCGTCAAAGCCCTCGGCAAACATTTTCTCTGTCGCGACGTCTACCGACACGATGTACTTAGACTTGAAGCTTTTCGGGGCAAAGTATTTCTCAACGTGCGGCATATACTTCGTCGTGACTGCGGGGTTTCTGAAAAGATTCGCCCGTTTCCCTGCACGGCGCAGGGCGCTGCAAAGCGCGGCGGCGCTGCAGAGTGTGTCCCCGTCGGGGTTTGTGTGAGTGATTATGAGAATGTTATTCTTGCTCAGAAGCAGCTGAGAACATTCCTGTGCGGTCATTCGTCCTCATCCTCGTCTTTCTTTATATCGAGACTGTTTATGACCTCGCTGATATGCGCGCCGTACTCGATACTGTGGTCTACCTCGAACACCAGCTCCGGAGTGTAGCGCAGGTTCATCGAAGTTCCAAGCTCATGGCGCAGCCAGCCGGACGCGGATTTCAGCCCCTTTTTGAACTCTTTTTCGTCCTTCATGCCCATCACGGACAGCCATATCTTCGAATAGCGCAGATCGCCCGTAGTCTCGACGCGGGTGACGCTTATCATCCCCTGCTGAACTCTCGGATCCTTTATCTCGCGCAGCAGCTTTGACATGACAAACTGTATGTCATCATTGGTTCTTGCAAGCTTGTTAGATGCCATAAAATCCTCCATATGATTTTTCGGAAAGCTCATTGCAGATACAGGGCGCTTGAAAATCAAAGCACCCTGTCCGCACATATTATCTGTTTATCTGCTCCATCACGAAGCACTCAATAACGTCGCCGATCTTGATGTCGTTGAACTTCTCGACCTGCATACCGCACTCGTAGCCGGAGGCTACTTCCTTCACGTCGTCCTTGAAACGGCGCAGGGACGCCAGCTCGCCCTCGTGGATAACGATATTGTCGCGCAGGACGCGAACCTCGCAACCGCGCTGTATCTTGCCGTCGGTGCAGTAGCAGCCGCAGACGGTACCGACCTTGGAGACCTTGTAGGTCTCTCTGACCTCGGCGTGGCCGATGATGACTTCCTTGAACTGCGGAGCGAGCATGCCCTTCATGGCAGCTTCGATCTCGTTGATGCAGTCGTAAATGACGCGGTACATGCGCATATCGACATTGGAACGGGCTGCGCTGTCGCGCGCGGCGTTGTCCGGACGGACGTTGAAGCCGACGATAATAGCGCCGGAGGTCGCGGCAAGCATGACGTCACTCTCGTTTATCGCGCCGACCGCGCTGTGGATGACTTTAACTCTGACCTCGTCGTTGGAAATTTTCTCAAGCGAGGACTTGACGGCCTCGGCAGAGCCCTGAACATCCGCCTTGACGATGATGTTGAGGGTCTTCATCTCGCCGGACTTGATCTGGCTGAAGATATCCTCAAGGCTGACCTTCTTCGTGCCGCCCATGGAGTTATTCATCTGCTGGACTCGGCGCTCCTCGGCAAGCTCTCTCGCCATGCGCTCGTCGGCAACGGCATTGAACACGTCGCCCGCGCTCGGGACTTCGGACAAGCCGGATATCTCGACAGGCGTGGAGGGACCGGCCTCGGTCACGCGCTGTCCCTTATCGTTTATCATGGTACGGACGCGGCCGACGGCGGTACCGGCGATGATGATATCGCCCGCCTTGAGCGTGCCGTTCTGCACCAGAACGGTCATTATCGGGCCGCGGCCCTTGTCGAGACGCGCCTCGATGACAGTTCCCTTTGCGGCACGGTTGGGGTTGGCCTTCAGCTCCTGAACCTCGGCGAGAACGACGAGGTTTTCAAGCAGATTGTCGATACCCATGCCGGTCTTTGCGGATATAGGGCACACAATCGTATCTCCGCCCCACTCTTCAGGCACGAGGTCGTACTCGGTGAGCTGCTGCTTGATACGGTCGGGATTTGCGCCGACGGTGTCCATCTTGTTTATCGCGACGACCACGGGGATATTCGCGGCCTTCGCGTGGTTGATGCTTTCTATGGTCTGTGGCATGATGCCGTCATCCGCCGCGACAACGAGGATCGCGATATCGGTGACCATTGCGCCGCGGGCGCGCATGGAGGTGAACGCCTCATGTCCTGGGGTGTCTAGGAAGGTGATGGGGCTGCCGTTTATCTCAACGGTATAAGCGCCGATATGCTGCGTGATGCCACCCGCCTCGCCGGAGACGACGTTCGCGTGGCGGATATAGTCAAGCAGAGAGGTCTTGCCGTGGTCAACGTGACCCATGACGACGACGACCGGTGCTCTGGGCAGCAGGTCTTCCGGCTTATCCTCATGATCGTCGATCAGGCGCTCCTCGACGGTGACGATGACTTCCTTCTCGACCTTGCAGCCGAGCTCCATGGCGACGAGCGCCGCGGTGTCATAGTCGATAACATCGGAAACGGAGGCGAACACGCCGAGCTTGAAGAGCTGCTTTATGACCTCGGACGCAGTCTTCTTCATACGGGAGGCCAGTTCGCCGACGGAAATTTCGTCGGGTATCTCGACCTTGAGCTGCTGCTTCTTCGCTATCTCGAGCTGAAGCTTCTGCATACGGTTGCGCTCTTCCTGACGGCGCTTGGACGAGGCGGACTGCTGGTTCTGGCGCTGCTTGGACTTGCTGACAATCTTTTCCTTGGTGCCAAGGCGCATATTGCCGGAACCGGTCTTGTTGCCGGCCATATCCTCAAACTTCTCGTTATATTTCTCAATATTCACAGCCGCGCTGCCGCGGGTGTCGATAACGCGCTTCTCCGCGACCTGACGCGGAGTGTGCGGCTTATTGGGCTTCTCGGCCTTTTTGGGCTGCTGCGGAGCCGGCTGCTGCGGCTGCTGCGGCTGCGCGGGCGCCGTGCTCTGCTGAGCGGGCTTTTTCTCGGGTGCGGCCGCGGTCTTTTCGGGCGCGGCCTCCTTCTTCGCAGTAGCAGCGGGCTTCTCCGGCACCTTGAAGATATCCTCAAGGGACGCGGCCTGGTTATGCTGGGTCATATACTCGAAGATAACGTCAAGCTCATGATTCTCCAACACCTGCATATGGTTCTTCGGCGGCGCAATATAATCAGTCAGGATCTGGCTGATCACCTTGGACGTCACATTAAAATCCTTTGCAACTTCATGCACTCTATACTTAATCATGCTCATACGTTATTCCTCCTCTTTCCGATCCTCTTGTTCTTCTCATGCGCCGCGGCCTCTTTCTTGCGCCGGTCGACTCTCTCAAATCGCCGCTGGATCTCAGCCGTGCTCTCGTCATAGCCCTCCGGTACAGCCGCCGCAAGAGATTTCATAAAGGCGTTTGCAAACCCGATATCCGTTATCGCCGCCATTGCGCAACTGGACACGCCGACATGCGCGGCGATCTCATCCTTGGTAAACGGCAGCGTTACCGTGACAACGTCGCGCCCGTGCGTAAAGCCCCTTGCACGGCTTCGGGCATTGTCAGACGCGTCCGACGCGAGAAGCAGCAGCTTTGCTTTGCCTGCTCTCACCGCGCCGCCGGTATTCGTCTCGCCCACGGCGATTGCGTTCGCCTTTCGCATGAGGCCTAGAAGATTGAGCGTTTTTTCTCTCATTTTTCGGCCTCCATCTCTTCATTCAGTTTTTCGTACACCGCTTCGGGTATCTGCGTTGAAAACGCGCGCTCAAGCGCTTTGGCCTTTATCGCCTGCTTCAGGCAAACCGGAGCCGGGCAGATATACGCCCCGCGTCCCGGAGCCTTGCCCTTGAAGTCCAGCGATATCTCGCCCTCCGGCGAGCGGACAACGCGGATAAGCTCCCGCTTCGGTTTCATCTCGCGGCAGCCAAGACACTGCCGCATTGGTATTTTCTTCTGCATCCTGACGCCGCCTTTCTTTTAAGATTAAGCCTCGGATTCGGGCTTGATGTCTATCTTATAGCCGGTGAGCTTTGCAGCGAGGCGGGCATTCTGGCCTTCCTTGCCGATAGCGAGGGAAAGCTGATTGTCCGGCACGATGACGCGGCAGCTCTTGCCGTCGTCAAGCATGGTGACGCTGATGACCTCGGACGGGGACAGCGCCGCGGCGATGTACTCCTCCGGATCCTCGCTGTACTTGACTATGTCTATCTTCTCGCCGCCGAGCTCGTTGACAATACTCGCGACTCTGCCGCCCTTCGGGCCGACGCAGGAGCCGATGGGATCGACGTTCGGGTCTGCAGACCAGACGGCCATCTTGGTGCGGCTGCCGGCTTCGCGGGCGATGGACTTTATCTCGACGGTGCCGTCGTAGATTTCAGGCACCTCAAGCTCGAAAAGGCGCTTGACAAGGCCGGGGTGGGTGCGGCTGATGAGCACCTGCGGGCCTCTGGTGGAATTTCTTACCTCAACGACGTAGACCTTGATGCGGTCACCCTCTTTGAGCTCTTCGGTCTTGATGCGCTCATTCGCGGCAAGCATGGCTTCCGTAAATTCGCTGTTGGAGGCGATGCGGATGGAGACGCTTCCGTTGCGCGGCTCGATATGGGAGACGACGCCGGTCAGGATCTCATGTTCCTTGGAGGTGAACTCCTCAAAGACGAGGCCGCGCTCGGCTTCGCGTATGCCCTGGATGATGACCTGCTTTGCAGCCTGAGCCGCGATGCGGCCGAACTTTTTGGTCTCCACCGGCACGCCGACGACATCGCCGATCTTCGCACGCTTGCTGATCTTCTTTGCCGCCTCAAGATTTATCTCAAGATTGGCATCCTCAACTTCCTCAACGACAGTCTTTTTCACGACCATGTCTATG
>CECF01023855.1_pt1 | contig 11891 bp, 9 predicted proteins | sample 554751 | NCBI WGS metagenome assembly CECF01 (sample SAMEA3182099, study PRJEB8094) | gut metagenome | biome: human; feature: gut; material: Stool; isolation source: human stools | place: Canada | collected 2012-06-12 | reverse complement strand
TGGATAATTGGGTATCTTAAATAAAATATTTTTATATTTAGCTGAATTTTAATTTTATATGGATTCCGCGAATCTATATGGTTTTCATGCAATGCTTAAGGTCCGCGGAGACTTCATATAATCAATGCAGAATTGGTATCAAGCGATCTGTTGAGTCCTAATGTTTCTATATGGCGTTCCCAATTATTGCCCAGAAAATAAAAACGGATACTATCTGTTGAGCGGTCGATTATTTTATTTAGTTTTTCGCGAAGTACTACTAATTGGGCTTCGGTGAGAACACATTCAAATACTGAATTTTGTACCCGATGTCCATAGTTTACACATTCACGTGCCACTTGACGTAATCTTTTCCGTCCTTCTCCTGTGGTTGTCTCTACGTCGTAGGTTATTAGTATCATCATATAGATTATTTGATCAGAAATGGAGGATAAACATAAATGTTGTCGCGAATCGCACGGGCAAGTAGCTGACTCTGTGCATATGGCAATAATCCTATCTGTATCTTCTCATTCAGAAACGGGTGCGTGATTATCTCTTTTTTTCGTTGTTGCCATGCCTGAAGAATTATTTTGCGTCCTTCATCAGTTGATGTGACAGTATCTTCGCCCTGTAAAATAAAATTGCGACCGCTAACCTGTCGTCTGTTAATTAGTGAAAGCACCAATCGGTCTCCAAGATATGCCCGCAGCTCTTCCATAATATCAAGGGCAAGAGACGGCCGACCTGGCCGAAGGGTGTGGAACAAACCAACATATGGATCAAGTCCTACAGATTCAAGCGCCGCGGTGCAATCATTGGCAATCAGTGTATATATGAATGAGAGCATGCAGTTTACTGCATCACGAGGAGGTCGGCGGTTCCTGCCGTTAAATCGGAATGCCGGGTCTGATGTACGCAATAAATGTGCAAAGACAGAGAAATAAGTAGAGGCGGCATCTCCTTCGTGCCCACGTAATTCTTCGTTTGAAGTTGACTTCAAGGCCATCCGTTTGCAGTTCTTCAGTTTCCGTTCTGCTTCTTCAATACTTGTATCACTCCCATAATCTCGTAGATGCCTCAACAAGATCTGACGGTAATTGTTGATTTTCGCAGCTATTATTATTCGTGCAAGCGATAATGAGTAGTCTTGGTCTGACGCCAGACGATATTGACGTGTCCTGAGCAGGACATTTCCTTTCACAGGTCCTTGAAATCGACCGATAAAACGGCCATTAGGGGAGAGAAATGTCAAATTGACACCATTGTCTGCACACAGCTTCATCAACCCCGGACTAGCACCCATATATCCAAATGTTACTATATGCTCAATGTTGACGATGGGAATGCGGAAAATTTCCTGCTGTTTTACGGATATGACTGCATTTAGACCATCTTTTGAAAGATAGGACTCCGGAGTGGTTACGTATAACGTATTAAGAAGTTTCTTCATAGAGATAGGTTTTAAGGTAGCTATTCACAGCCGCTTCAGATGGTGTCTTGGGCATACACTCGTCAAAAAGCGAGCAGTTGCGGCAATGCTGTTTATATATTGGAGCAGGAACCATTCCCTCATCATAAATTCGATGCATTTCAAGTGCACACTCTGTGGTGTAGGTGCGGATTTCATTGTCGATTTCAAATGAAATCCTTCTGTTGTCTTCACCGTAATAAATAGAACATTCCGTGATGACGGTATCGAACATTTCCTCAAGGCATATGGCCTGAGCCACGACCTGCACTTTATCGCGCAGGTCGGGCTTAGGTTTTCCATGTTTGTATTCTATGGGATGCATGTGCCAGTATCCGGGGTATGACGGATGAATGACTGATTTCTCGGATGTCTCTGATGGCATTAACTCCACAGCGTCACTGAATCCATATAGGCCCAGACTTGCAGAGGATATCGCAACTCTTCTGAGAGTGATCATATCACCGTTTTTCTGTCTATAAGCCGGATTATCTACATTATTGTGCATTATCTGACCCTCGGAAGTAAGGCGGTTATCTTCCCATTTCTGCTCTATATGAATCATAGCCCATTGATGCGGACAGAATACATAGTGTTGTATCCCTGACAGCATTAGATAATCATCGGGGTCAAACATAGCACACAATCAGATTACTTCGATGATTTCTACATTCTCCGGGCAGTTCTCATGGTCTATCGCGATCCGGTAGTCTGCGAAGCTGCGGCTTGCTTTCTCCTTGTCGATCTGTTCTATGCTGACAAGGTCGAAAAGCTTGTTGGCAGGGGCGTTGCCCAGTACACTGGCGTGCTTGAACACTATGAGGCGACGTGCACTCATAAGTCCACGGGCTGCTGAGCGGTCGCAGTCGAACATATTGGTGAGAGCTTCCCAGACAAGACCGAGATCCTCCTCGCTGAAGCCGGTCTGCTGTGCAAGGTTTGCCGACACAAAGCCGCGTGCCACATACAGACCATACGGGACGGTGGATTTGCGACCGATAGTGCGGTTGCCTCCTGCCTGCTTATCCGCCTCTTTCTCTGATGCCACGGCCATGCGGGTGATGGAATGTTCCTGACTGAAGATAGGGCTGACAGATCGGCCGAATGTCAGCTGTATCGGACCGCGGACCTGTCCTGCGTTTTTGGTTTTCTCACCGGTCGACATGACGGCACCGAAAGTTCGGACATCGAAATAGCGCTTGCACATCACGTCGCGTGCTGCATCGGTTTTGTCAGCATCTTTTGCAGTCTTCACGCTTTCATCCTCATAGGCACCCTCAATTGTCTTATTGAGAACGGCCTTTTCCTTTATGAAGATGTCGTAGCCTTCCGCACACCCTTTGGCCATCTGAACGTAGTTGCGGATCTTGCGTTTCAGACATACATCGCTTACAAGCCCTTCGCCTGTCTCTGCATCCATACGGGGGAGATTGCCGGCGTCCGGATCGCCGTTGGGATTGCCATCCTGCACGTCGAAGACATACAGGAAATCATAGCGGTTGTTGATCTTGCTCATGATATTTTGTGTTTAGTTGTTGTTGTCATCTTTGTTCTCTTCCTCCTTATGAGTGTATAGATCACTCTTTTGATGGTCATAGCCGACCACAAATCGCCCTTGATCATATAGATCAAGTCGTGCGGGGAATCCGGTGGATTGTATTTTGTTGGATATCTCGAGTTTGATTTTTTCGATATATATTTTGAAACCCGGTTGGCTTATCTTGTCGAGATGATGCCTTGTCAGCCTACTCAGTGTCGGGAAAACCATGCCGGGATTGGACATGGCTGCACCATAGTATCTTTCGGCAATCGTGGAGATTCCCAGTGCTTTTCTTTGCGTGTACTCAAGCACTGCGAAGAGACGGCCGCACAGGTAGCCGATGTTTTCTTCTTCTTTGTTTAGCATTACTGTTAGTTGTTTTTGTTTGTTTCTGTCGATTCGGTTGAGATATGCCTTGATGATGGCTGCACGCACTATGTCTACCTTATGGTCGGCATGAATGCGGAGTATCACCTGCTGCATCAATGTGTAGGGATAGGGGCGCCCTTCTACTATACTTTTGACCACAGCTTCGGGCAGATTAGACTTGATGTCTGATACTTTCCCATTCGCTGTTATAGCCCGCAGAATGCTGTATAGACCGGTATACGGTTTTTTATCCGCGCGCCTGTCGGCTATCCCCATATCCTCATGATGCTTCAGCATGTTTGATGCGAAATCCTTAAGTGAGCTGTCACTCCAATGAGTCACTGCAATTCTTGCGGAGTTCGGAGCGAGGCCAAGAAAGTAGAAACGGTCGGTAAGCGCTCCCGGCACATCGCCGGAATATATCGACTTGAACGCCTTCATCACGGCTTCCACTCTTACATTCGGATCATCATCTTCCTCTTCCTCTGAGTCATAGCCGAATCCGTTCAGCTCCTTTCCCAAAGCGTTTTCAAGTATGACTGTCGCTTCTGAGTTTGATGAGCCCCAGAAAACAAATGTCCTGTTGCCGATAATGTATTTGTTTTGCGAGCCTTTTCCTAGTAGCCGGTTGAGCGCCGTGGTATAGCTCGCCTCGGCCTCCTTGGATATTGGTGCGTTGAGGCCTTTTTGCTTTCCATACGAATCATAGCCGGAATTGACCTGGAATGATACAAGTCGTGCCGTGGCCTGTGTATTTGGTATTGGCAAAGGAGTAGGTGAGGTTGATTCAACCGGATTGCATGGTTTTCCGGTTATGATGCATATAGCCGGGTGCGCACTGTTTTCATCGCCGGATACCTCTGCGATTTCATTTGCCAGACATGACTCTTCGGCAACTATTGTCAACTCTCCATCAAGGCGGAAAGAGATGTTGACTGTCGGTTTCTTTACGATCTCCTGCCACATATGGTGGGCATAAAGGTCTTCCACGCCGCCGTTTTCATAGAAAAGGCAAACAGCTCTCAAAGCCGGATTCTCGGGATGTTTCGACGAGATGTCTTTGTATTTATCTACAAGGGCGTGATGTTTCAACGTGGCTTTCCTTTGCAGTTCAGCTTGACGCTCCGGGGAATTCTTTGGATTCGGAGCGACATAATTGCATGTGTACTCCACATTGTCCCAGAACAGATAGGGTTTCGGAGTTGTGCCTGATCTGACACCTTTGACAACGAGATAAGATGTGCCGTGCTTCCTGTCTTCGGAGCGAGCATCTTCCACGTCGATGAAATTGCCGTCGGCATCCAGCACGATAATAAAGGAGATCTCCTTATATTCCCAACCGTGCGGAGCAAGATCACCACAACGGTGATAGTAATCGTATAATGCTTTGAGTATCATCTTATCAATTGATCGCTTGAGGGTGAAGGCACTTCTATAGTTCCGTCAGTCATAATGGGATGATAAAATACCGGCTTGATATTTCGGGGATTGCTGAAGTCCATGTCATAGAGCATAAGGCCGAAATCACGCGATTCCTCAATCGGGGGGAGCGCTTTGTCTTCTTCAGTCTCGACAAAGCGGAAAGACGCGGAACATTCGCGTGTGCCAAGGTAAGGCTGATTGAAACATTGTCCATTGCGGGCACGACGCTCAAAGATCGCGTTGTATTTCCCTGGGTTTTCGTCAGCTGAAGCTGGCTTGTCATTTGTCTTGCGTTTGTCGACAGGCAAAAATACCTGACGTGCATATATGCGATACCTTACATCGCGAAGCATGATGGCACTTTTTTGCTGGCGATTATCTTCAATGTAAATCTGCCGTTTGCGGGTGTTGGCCGTTGCGCCTACTTCGTTGCGGCGGATGGAGGTCGTTCGCACCGGTGCAAGCACTTCGATTCTCGTCACTTCCCATCGAATGGCAGGTTTCCAGAATATCGCCTCGAATATTGCCCGGGCTGCCGAAGGGGTGATGACGTCATAGCTGACACGTTCCACCTTGAATTCAGGGCGGGTGAAGCAGGCCAGATCTCCCCAAACCTCAAGACAATATTCCTTGTCGTGGTATTCCATAATTTAGAAATGTATTGTTATTTGATTAGTATTTCCTCAAGCCAATGGTTGTCGACTCTCAAGCCCACCTCCGGTAGATACTGCTCATTATCGGATATATACCAGATACCTTCAACAATTTCCTCAACCAATGCTCCTTTCAACAGTCGGTCAAAATCTGTTTTACGTACTGCAACGGAGTATTGGGAAAGGCGCGTTAGCAATGCTTTTGACGCACCGTTTTCCCTAAGCTCTCTGATAAGTTCCGGAGATCTATCCCAATTGACAATCACATTTATTGAGTTATCGCTGATGAGACTGAATTTCTGAGCCGCGGAGGCAAATGACATTGCTTCAGGACGATAAAGCAATCGTTTTATCAGATCGGTCTCATGCTCCGGTCCTTCATCGAAAGATTTTGTCCGGCTGTATAGCTGAATAAAGTATTCTTTCATGAGACCAGGTGCGAAACAGTCTTTTTCAGGCGAGATATGCAGCCTTTTGCAGGCATCGGCGGTTCGGGCAAGATGGCCCGGAGGCAATGCGTGTTCTTTTGTAAGGCTGAACACATAAGTCGTGCCTGTGGGGAGTTTCCCTTCACGGTTGCATCTCCCCGCAGCCTGAAGTATAGAATCGAGCCCGGCCTCTTGTCTGTAGACTATCGGAAAATCGATATCTATTCCTGCCTCGATAAGCTGGGTAGACACAACACGCACAATTCTCTCATCTGGAGATTTCAGGGCTTTCTTCAATCGGCTGATCTGCTCCCTGATATGCGCCGGGCACATCATTTTTGACAGATGAATCGTTATTCCATCCTGCGGTAGACGAGTGTATAACTCCTGTGCGTCTCGTCTTGTGTTGACTATACATAGCACGCGAGGATGTTGTATAAGCCTTTCTGCTATCGAGTCATAAGTGCTTGATTCCGCATCAAAATATATATCCGCCCGGCGTAGATGATTGTGAAGCTGAAATGAATCCGGTATGATCTCGGTAATATCGTCTATTCCTTCGAGACTCACCTGACACGATACTCCTCTATATTTACCTCTTAATGCAGGCATACTCGCTGTTGTGAATAGGACTGATAGTCCGAAATATTCCTGATAGGCTTTAAGTGCATCGACTATCGGTTGAAGATGGTCTACCGGCAAAGCTTGTACCTCGTCAAGTATAAGTACGCTATTGCAGAGATTGTGTAGCTTGCGACATTTAGAGGGACATGAGGCATATATTGACTCAAACAGCTGGACGTTGGTTGTGACTACAATCGGACTATCCCAGTTTTCGGCAGCAAGCTTCATGGAATATTCGTCACTTTGACTATCCTCATCTTTAATATTGACCGCGGAGTGATGCTCCAATACATTATTCGCTCCGAATATGCGACGCAACACTTCTGCTGTCTGTGTGATGATCGAGGTATATGGAATAGCGATAATGATGCGTTTCTTGCCGTTGGCGAGTGCATGGCCTATAGCCCACACCATCGATGACAGTGTCTTGCCTCCACCAGTAGGAACTGTCAGACTAAAGAATCCGGAAGGCAACGCCATTGTGGCGCGACATTGTTGTTGCACACACTTGCGTATGCGGTTGACGGGTGTATCCTGAGCCTTTTTGTTTAATTCATCAAGATAGGTATCCAGGGATTTCTGCAAAGCTTCAAGAGAATCGCCGCATCGGCGCTCTGTGGATTGTTCTGGTTGCATGAACTTCTCCGTGTCAAGATAATCGGCATCGACCAATGACGAAAACAGCATACGAATCAGATGATGCAGGTACTTACGAGCAGGAAGACGTCCGATCTTAACCGGCTTTACTACTGGGTCATCGGTATCGATATCTTCCGGAATATTCTTTCGCTTCAGTTTTTCATAATCCATATAATCATAGAGACCTGAATGATGACCTGCTATAGGCATCCCGATTAAATCACAACCCCTCCTTATTTTAGCTGCTAACAAGGCACCTACAAAGGCGTGGGGAGTCTTCTCTACATGTCCCTCTAATTTCTCATACCCGCTCATTTTGCGAATGTAACGCTGAAAGCCCTTTTGCTCCTTCCCCTTATCATGAAGCAATCCGATAGCATAGCCGAAATCGCCCCAGCCAAAATCATCAGCGAAGCCGGCAGCGAGGCGCGCCACTCCTGAGCAGTGCTCTCTATTGGTCTGCACGGCCATGTCCGAGGGTCTGACATGTGCGATTATGGAGTTTTTATGTATTAGATTATTCATATATGTTTATTAAAAGAATCGGTTGCAAAATTAAGTAAAATTTTGATATTCCTATCATGATTCATCAAAAAAATTATTATCTTTGCTTAGGCCTGATGAGTCTTGATGGGCTCTATCAGCTGATAATCATATCCTTATTGCAGGATATGTGGATTGAAACATATATGTTTAGTATTCCACATGACGCTCAAAAATTATTTTGAGCGTTTTTTATGATTATTATGGCCGAATATCAGGACTCGACACCTAACACGAGACAAAAGTAATCGTTATGACTGCCAAATATAGTCGGTCTAATGTTAATAAATACTAATTGCAATGAATTAGTCCTGGTAGCGATATTTTTTACTTAGGGATTTCCCCCGACATATCCAATCAATTACGAATTAAAAAAGACGCGGATGGCTCCTGCCATCCGCGTCTGTATGAGTGTGTCGGGTCTTTGTCAGCGTACGCGTACCTTCTTCGGAAGCTGCGCGTTCTCGTCGGGCAGGAATTCATGCACCTCTCCTGTCCACGTGCCCTTGATGGCGTGTCCGTTGTCGTCAACCACGTCAAACGTTATTAGCTTCGTGCCGGACTCTGTGCCGTCTTCCACTGTGATCGTGCCTCCCATGATGGGTGCGATCCAGGTGTTGTAGCCCTCGTCGTCCACCTTCGAGAGGTCGCCATACCAGCTCAGGAACATCTGGCCGCCGCCGTCGATGGTGCCTTGCGTCACGCAGTGGTCGCCGATCTCCGATGTCACGGTGTATGTGCCGTTGACGAGACCCTCCGAGCTGGAGAAGAATGTCAGCATCACGAAATCATCGCGTGTCATGGAGGGCTCTGTGATCATCAGCTGTGAAGTCACCAGATTCTCCACATAGCTTTCCTGCTCCTGGAAGAGCACTCCTGTGGCGTCTGCCGGGAAATTGAGGGTCACATCCTCCGTAAGCAGCGAGTAGGGACGCTTGGGCGCCTTCTCGTCGTTGTCGCAGAAGTTCACGATGGTCGGGTTGCCGTCGTAGGAGCCTTTGATCTTCACTCCATGGTCTGTGGTCATGTCGAATTCCACCTTGGAGCCGTCGCCGCTTACAGTGAACGTTCCTTCGGTGACAAGGGCTATATAGCGTCGGCCGTCCTTGTTGGTCACCGTGAGGTAAGTGCCTGTGTATACAGGAGTGCCGAGGAAGTCGATGAGCGCTCCGCGCTCGAAGGTATACGGCATGTTGGTGAAGTTGTAGACCTCATTACGGTATTCGGCCTTGTAGGTGCCGTCGGCCAGTTTCTGCACGGGATTCATCTCGTCTTCCACTTTCGGCATATATACCGGAAGATTGAGCCAGAAGCCCTCGATCATATTGTCGCTGCTGTCAAATTCCCCGGCATAGAACTGCATGAGCATGTCGCAGCTGAAGGGAAGGTTCCAGTTGCTGTAGAAGCGGCCCTGGCCTCCGGTGAAGGTGATGTTCTGGTCTTCGGTCAGTGTCTCGTAGTCGCTGGGTGCCAGATTGAACATGATGGGGCCTTCATAGCGGAGATTGTAGGTTTCTCCCGACATGGCCTGAAGCTCCAACCTGATGTCGTAGCCTCCGGCTGTGTGGCGCACGTCGGCGGTGCCCCCGATCACCATTACCGGCGCAACTCCATCCGGGCCGGCCTCCAAACGCACATACACCATAGATCTGGATATGTCGATGGTGTACTGTTCCGTTGAGGGGCCTACTCGGTAGAAGCCTGCCGGTATCGTGGCTTCGTAACGGTCTTCGCTCAGCGGGCCTACAAGTGTCACCGAGCCGAGCACTCCGCCTATCTCCGAGGGATAACCCACCTCGTCGCCGGGGCAGTCGGATACCTCGAAGGAGTAGACGCCGTTGTCGCCGCTTGTGGAGTAGGTGGCCTGCAGAAGGTTGGCGGCTATGGTATATTCAGGCGCGTTCTCGAAGAGTACGCCGGCCACCTCCGAGGGGTCGAAATATGTTTTGGTGCCGTCGGTGGTCTCGATCACGAGGCGCTGCTGTGTCTGGGCGCCGGCGAGCAGTATGCCGGAAGCCATCAGGCAGCTCATTATCTGTCGTTTCATGTGTGTGGCTTATTTTATGAATTTGAAACTGCGGTCGCCGGCCCTTACGATGAAGGTGCCGGTGGCTCCGGCGGGGATGTCGAGCGTGAAGCTGCCCTGGTCGTCGGTGACTGTCTGCGCCACCATGATTCCGCTCACGGTGTAGAGGGCCACTTTGGCCGAAGCCCTCAGCCCTGCGCCCTTGATCTGGGTCTCGCCGATGATGAAGGTCGCCTTGGTCGCGTCTTTAAGGTCTGCTACAGTGCTCTTGTCGTCGATGATGGTCATGTTGTTGACTTCCGCCATGGCTATCACCACTGTCTCTGCGCCTCCGCCGGTAGTGATTTTCATGTCGGTGCCCTCGAAGGTCGCCACCGGCGTGTCGGCGAACTTGAATATCGATTCGTTGCCGTCTTTCATGGTGACGAGCAGCGACTTCGGCAGTATCTCGGCCTGCACTGCCATCGCGGCGAGGAGGGCGATTATGCTGATAATGTATTTTTTCATGATTGCTTTATGATTCTTGTGTAATTGAGGTTTTCAATCTTATTCAGACTGTGATCATTCAAACACCGGTGTCCCGCTGATAGCTCCGCTGTAGGTGAGCCTTGCGTTTCTGCCGTCTTCAAGCGCGAGGTCCATGTCGATGGCGTAGACTCCGTTCTCCTCGGCCACTGTGATGGTGCCGGCGGTGAACCTGTTGCTGGTATAGGGAGTATAGATGTCGAGATAAGACTTGCTGCTGAATGTCATCTCGCCTCCTTCGGCTGAATATGTGTAGGTGCCGGCGGGAAGCACGGTCGCATCCGATGTCGACATGAAGTCGATTGCCATCTCGCAGCTCCAGTCGGCGTCGTTGAATTTCACGTAGAAGTTGCCCGCCGGCTGCGGATTGTCGTTGTATTTCGCATCGGAGAGGGTGATCTCTACTCCTTTGCCGGGGTTGTAGTCGGGAATCTCGCCGGTGAAGTTGCCCTTGAATGTGGAGCCGTCGGCCATCACGAAGTCCATCATTATGGTATATACATAGTCAGCGGTCATGGTGACGGTCGCGGTGCCAGACTGGATGCCGAGATGATCTTCACTGTCGCCTTTCTGCAGATATGTGTATCTTGCGTCGGAATTTATTGTGTAGGGGGTGCAGGCGGCGTCTATTGTATATGTGCCCTCATAAAGATACTGGGCATCCGTGGGTCCGTAGAGGTCGAGCGAGACATTTAGATCTTCCGCGTCTGAACGGAACACGAAAGTGGCGTTGCCCTGGGAATATACCTGCGTATTGACGAGGTCAAGCAGCGTTTCGTCGCCGATTGTACCGGTGTCGAAGTTGGGCGTGCCGGTGATTTCCCCGCTATATGACAGTGTGGCTTCTCTGCCGTCGGTAAGTGTCACCTGCATGTCGATGGTGTAGATGCCTCCTTCCTCGGCGACTACAACGGTGCCTCCTGTCAGCTCGTTGTAGGAATACGGTGTGTAGATCTCGAGATAAGACCTGCCGCCGAATGTCATCTCGCCGCTGTCTTTGGAGTATGTGTAGGTGCCGGCGGGCAGACGGGTGGCATCGGGCGTCGACATTATGTCGAGAGCCATCTGGCAGCCCCAGTCGGCGTCGTGGAGGATCACGTAGAAGGTGCCGGCGGGCTGCGGATTCTCGTTATATTCGGCTGCCGACATCGTTATGTCGATCACCGCTGCATTCGGGTCATAGCCGGGAATCTCGCCCACGAAGACCCCCTTGAAGTTGGAGCCGTCGGTAAGCATGAAGTCCATGTGGATGGTGTAGACATAGTCTTCGCTCATCGTCACTGTGGCTGTGCCAGATTCCAGGCCCACTTTGCCGACACCGTTCTCGACGAAGTCGATGTAGGAATACTGGATGTTGTTGCCGATGGTAAAGGGTCCGTAGGTGCCGTTCACCTCGTATGTCCCGGGATTCAGATAAAGGGCGTCAGTGGGGCCGTAGATATCAAGCACCACATTCAGCTCTTCCGTGGCAGGGGAAAAACTCATTAACACATTGCCGTTGCTGTAGACGTTTTTTTCGGTGAGCATGAGTGGCATCTCGTCTGACGGTCCGCTCTCCTCCGTGAAGTAGATCTCCTTCACGTAGTCGGTGGCGAATTTCTGCTGAGTGCCATCGTTGAGCACAACCACCACGCTTTGCGCCATCGCTCCGGAAGCCCCGAGAGCCATGGCG
>CECF01068950.1_pt1 | contig 12013 bp, 10 predicted proteins | sample 554751 | NCBI WGS metagenome assembly CECF01 (sample SAMEA3182099, study PRJEB8094) | gut metagenome | biome: human; feature: gut; material: Stool; isolation source: human stools | place: Canada | collected 2012-06-12 | reverse complement strand
GTTAGGCGCGCCGCCAGCGTTCGTCCTGAGCCAGGATCAAACTCTTAATAAATAGTATTCACACTACCTATTAAGGTAATTATGATCTCATAATTTTTTGTCCTAACCCAAGCTCTCGCTTGCGTTATTACTTGTGTTTCAAAGAGTACATTCTCTTTAGAATTTACAAGGACTCTCCATTGACCTCTCGGTCAATTTCAAGTGAATGCTGTTCAATTTTCAAGGTGCATCTCCGCTGCCTCCCCGTAGGTGACAGCTTTGTTATATTACCATTTTCCCCACATAAAGTCAACTCCTTTTTTGCATTTTTCGAGAAAAAGGTGCAAAAAATTTGTGCTCCCCCAGAAAGGAGAGCACAAAGTACAATTTCTTGCTTTAATCTGCCTGCAAGGCTGCAAAACGGGCGCTGCCGCCGTGGCCCAAATACCGCCACATCAACACGCACACAATAACCAAAAGCACCAGACATACAGCAAGGAACAAGGTAGGCGCAACACTTGCGGAGAGCAGCAGCGCATACAGCAGCGCCAATACCAACACCACGGCCATGGAGCCGAACATGCAGATCATGGTGCTCATGCTCTGCTTGATAACGACTGTTTCATTGATGTAATCGAACTTGGGAAAATGCAGGTTGACCACCACGCCCAGCAGGGCCGTGAACAGATTGAAGGCCGCAGGCACCAGCACAGCCAGCACCAATGTGAGCAGCTCCAGCTTTAGCACAATTCCCATCAGCAGGGCACTAAGCGCCGTAATAGGAATACAGAGCAGCATTTGCAGCTTGACCTTGGCGCGAAGGACCACACCGGCAGGTACCGGGATGGACTGCGCGATCCAAAGGTTCTTTCCCTCCAGTGAGATGGATGGGGCCGTGATAAGATTGGTGCAGCTAAGACCACAAAGGATCACACAGAGAATCAGCCCCATGATCTCCCCTTCCCCATTCAGTATCGGCAGAAACTCGGTAAGAATATCCTTTTTTACGAGCATGGCGACACAGGCAACAACAAGCAGGATCTCCCCCATCCATGCATTGAGCACATACATAGGATTGCCAATGAAGTGCCGGAAGTCCTTGCGCAGCAGCGCGGCGGCCGGGCTGCTGACATGCATCGACCTTTCCTTGTATTTAATGCGTGCGGTGCCTTTCTTTGCTGTGGTGATCTGCCGGAAGCTGCGGGAAAGGATGGCGTATACCAGTTCGAACACTGCCAGGGTGCAAACGGTATACAGCAGCAAATAGGTCAGGTTATGCTCCGCGATACCAACGCCGAAGTAATACGCGGGGAAAGCGTACTTTTTGAACGCCACCGCGATGGCAGTGCCATTGGCGATGAGGCCGGAGATGATATCGCCCATCTTGCTATAAAGATAGAAATACGCTGCCAAAAAGAGCAGTGACACCACCATGGTGATGATATTCTTATTGCGCATTTTACTGCTGATAAGAGAGATGACCCATGCGACAAGGCAGGAAAACGCCTGTACCATCAGCGGCAGCAGCAGCGTGCTGATAATAAAATACGCCACACTTAGCACGGTAACGGGATAATTCATGCAATATACCACACCGGCCGGTCCCATTACCAGCAGCACATAGCCCAGATCCAGCGCCAGCAACAGCAGCATACGGCTGCCCAGGATGAACTTGGGCGCAATGGGCATGGAAAGCAGCAGCTCGTTATCCTTGGCATCGAAAAGCTGCGTTTGGGTGGCAAATACATTGCCGATAAAGGTGAGCATAAAGGCCATCAAACCGGCGATGGCAAAATACAGCCAACCCAGACCAAGCTCATGCAGCGGCATGCAGATAGAAGAAAACATGCTGCCGAACATGATAAAAAAGCAGATGATGACATAAAGGAACAGCACCGCAAACCCGATGGTGCGGCCCGTGCCGCCTTTGGTCTGCTTGCGGCGGCTGCGGAGCAGCGAAGCCTTGAGCGCGGCAAACTGGACTTTCAGCAGCGTTTTAAGCATTGTCGTCCTCCAGTTCCAGGAACACATCCTCCAGGGAATCCTGTCCCTTGACCTCTTCCATGGTGCCGGAAACGACCAGCCGGCCGCCCTTGATGATAGCGACCTTATCGCAAAGCTTTTCGGCTACCTCCAGCACATGGGTGGAGAAGAAAATGGCCGAACCGCTATCGCACAGCCGCCGCATGATCTGCTTGAGCTCATGGGCCGCCTTGGGATCCAGGCCAACAAACGGTTCATCCATGATGAGCAGCTTGGGGCTGTGGATGAGAGCGGAAATGATGGCCAGCTTCTGCTTCATACCATGGGAATAGGCGCTGATAGGCTGAGCAAGGTCTTCGGTAAGGCCAAAGAGATCGGCATATTCCTTGATGCGCCGTTCCCGTTCCTCCTTGGAAACGCCATATACATCGGCAATAAAATTGAGATACTGCACCCCGCTGAGAAATTCGTACAGGTCGGGATTATCCGGCAGATAGGCGATTTTGCGTTTGCAGCCGATGGGATTTTCCCGGATGGACACGCCATCCACATAGATCTCCCCTTCCTCAAACTGCAGGATCCCGCAGCAGGATTTGATCGTCGTTGTTTTGCCGGCGCCGTTATGGCCAATGAACCCATAGATCTCCCCCGCGCAAATGTGCAGCGAAAGATCATCCACCGCCTTTTTATCACCGTATGTTTTGGTCAGGTGTTCGATTCTGAGCATTTTGCTCCCTCCGATCGAATGTTTAATGTCAAATATATTTTACAACTTCGCCATCGCATTGTCAATGCCCCTGCCGCATTATTCAAACAATCTTAATAAAAACCGTGAACCGCTAAAAGTCCCCGCCGCTATGGGCAGGGACTTTACGGTAAGTTCGGGATTCAAAGTTACGCCGCTTCAGCGGGGCCCTCGGGCAACTCGGACTCCTCCGCTGGCTCGGTCGGCTCCTCAGCAACCGTCCATTCAAAAGCATTGGCCGTGCAGATAAGATCATCCCGCATAGAATCCGGCTCATAGGTGATGGTGATCCGATCGCCCACATTCAGCAGGATGACCTTTTCCACCTCACCGGCGGAAATGCAGTAGACGGTATTGTCCGCGTCCAGTGTCACATAGTACATGGTGGTACCATCAATGACCGCGGAGCGCAGCGCCGTTACGATGCCGGTCACGGTATCCTCATCCGCCGGCAGAATGGGGGCTTCCCCGGTATCCAGCTTGTTCTGCCGCAGCAGCTTATAATAGTTGCTCTGGCATTCCTCTACCGAGGCTCCGGTGGCAACGATCTGGTACTGCTGAACATTAACCATGGCGTACATCTTCACCAGGCCGGCATAGTCCTTCAGCGCCATAAAGTAAGTGGGCTGATTGCTGATATTAAGCAGCAGCGGGAAGGTAGCGCTGTAATTGAGGTGCTGTACCACACCCTCGGCGCTGTTCATTGCACTGAATTCTTCGGCGCCCGCAATGGAATAGAAGGTGGTTTGCTTGGTACGCTGGTTAGTTAGAATAAAGCCGATATTGGATTCATCGCTGTCGGCCGAAGTCACGCCGGTGTAGACATATACATCGTCATTGGCGGCAATATAGTTATAACCCTCGGTGGTCACGGTCACATTCTTCTGGCCAAACAGTGAATTGATGAAGCCGCCTTGATAGGTGCCATAGTAATCGTACTGATCCATAATGATCTCCGCCGAGTAGACGCCGTCCACCCAGGTGGGGATATCGGTATAGTACTGGCTTTCACCGGTGATGGCATTCACCAGCACCGCGCCCTGGATATCGGTACCGCCAAAGAGCCCGATGCGCTTGACGATGCGGGGACAAACCCAGTAAGGCGTGCCTTCTTCGTCGATCTCAAAGGTCGGTTCATTGAAGATATAGGTGGGATACTGGAACCGCAGATGGCGGTACAGATTGCGGCTGAAGTGCTCAGCCGTAGTATAGTGCATCCCTTCCGGCAGACGAACCACATCCACCTCCTGCGTCACCATATCAATGATGAGATAGGCAGGCAGGCCGGCGCTGCGGTTATTGAGCCACTTGAAGATATCGCCGTAGCGCAGCGGGGTGACCCGAACGGGACGACCCTTGTAATTGATCTGGGTATAGTTATCCGCTACCTCAAACTGGCTTACCATATCGGCCAGCTCGCCCAGTTTGCGGTCACCCAGCTTTTCGGCCGAATCCCGGTCCAGCATGGGGATCTGATCAAAGGAGATCTCCTCGATATCCTGGGTAAAGTCACCGGTCTCCACAGTTATCAGCTTGGCATAGGCGCCGCTGCGGATGACAACGCTGGAAAGCAGCCCGCCAACCACATAGATGACAAATACCGCTCCGATAACAATAAGCGGCACGATGCAGCTGCCCTTCAGCAGTTTCCAAAAGGTCTTGCCGTTTTCCGCCTGGCGGTAGATGCCGGAAGTGATAACTGCAGTGATGCAGTATACTACCGAGAGGAACAGGAAAAAGCTATAAAATGCTGCAGAGTGCAGATTGATGGGCGGCAGCTCCACATAAAAGTAAATGAAACCCGCCACAATGGTGACGATCAGATTGATGAGAATGTTTTTGCCGGAAAAGCCGGATTTAGCCATAAAAGGCGCTCCTTTCGGACATTACATTAATAATAAGATCAGTGGGTACGCTCATCGCCCCAGAAGAACAGTGCCACGGTACCGGGGCCGGTATGGCTGCCAATGGTGGTACCGATATTATTGATCATAACCTTACCATTGAGGTGTGGGAACTTCTCCTCAACCAGATCAGCAACTGCACGGGCATCATCATAGCAGGCGGACATGGAGATAAAGCACTTGCCATTGTAATCATGGCCGCCCTGGGCGTGGTTCTCCATCTCCTTTACGATCTGCTGGATGACAGCCTTTTTACCACGGATCTTCTGACGAGGAATGAGATGTCCCTCATCATCCATATTCAGCAGCGGGCAGATCTTCAGCGCGGTGCCAAACCAACCGGCAGCCTTGGAAACACGGCCGCCGCGGACATAGAAGGTCAGATCGGTGGAGAAGAACCAGTGGTGCAGCTTCAAGCGGTTTTCCTCGGCGAAGTCACGCACTTCCTCCAGAGTCTTTCCCTCATCACGCAGGTCCGCCAGCTTATCCATAAAGAGACCGTAACCGGAGGAGGCCCCCAGGGAATCCACCACATAGATCTTGCGGTCTGGATATTTCTCCGCCAGCTCCTCCGCCGCGATGCGGGCGGAATTGACCGAACCGGAAAGGCCGGAAGACAGGCTGACATGCAGGATATCCTTGCCCTCCTTGAGGAAGCCCTCGAAGTAGGCCACGAATTCATCCACATTCACCTGAGAAGTCTTGGTCATTTCACCGGCCGCCATGCGGGCGTAAAACTCATCAAACGGCACACTTTGCCCTAGGTCGTCGGGGTAGCTCTTATCCCCTAGCGTATAGTGGAAACAGATATAGTGAATATTACGGCTTTCAAAGTACTCCTTGGAAAGATCCGCGGTGGAGCAGCAGCTCAGAATGTATTCGGACATCAGTTTACCTCCTTTATTTTCGGGCATTGCCCGCAAATGTGATTAAATTATATACAAAGCCCCCGGGAATTGCAACCAGTTCTTCCGGATATTGCCCGGTATTCACACAATGTTCATACGGTCAGCATGGCATTTTCTTTGATATGGTACTCTGCCAGGTACTTTTCCTCCAGCGGAATCCATTGCTCCCGAAATACCATCCAGTGCTCTTCCCCATTGCGGGCGGTAATGCGCCGCTTTTGTTCTTCCGGAGCGATATCACAGAACACCGTCAGATCGGCATAACCTCCAAACCGCGGGTGTTGGCTGTATGCCCCCTCCACGATGATGACCGGAACCGTCGGAATTTCCACCCAGCCGTTATAGTCCATTCTGTGGCAGTCAAACCGCCGGTAGCGGAAAGCCTCTCCCCGCCGCAGATAGGGCAGCACCTCCTCCGCAAAGCGCTCGGCGTGGACATTTCCGCCCGGAGCTGCCAGCCGTTCCGGCGTTCTCAGCTCTCCTGGCAGGAAGAAATCATCCATGTGTACCACGGCGCCGCCCAGAGTCACAGCCAGTTCCTCTGCCAAGGTAGTTTTTCCTGCCGCCGCTCGGCCATCCATGGCAATGACACCACAGCCAGCCGGTTTTACTTTTTGATAGGCTTCTATGATCCGTTCCGCCTTCTGTATCATGAGATCCACTCTCCTTCCTTGTTATCATACCACATTCCGTCCCCAGCGACAAATCCTTTGTGGCTTCTTTGCCTTTGCATTGATTGTTTGGCGCTACTGTGCTATAATAAATTGCGATTTCCAAAACCATCTTAAAAAGGAAGCGGAAAATGAATCACAGAATCGTACTTTCCACCACCGGAACGGTGCTGTATATCGAAGCCGCCATGATGCTTATTCCCCTGCTCATTGCCATGGGCTTCAAAGAGCACAAGCAGGCGCTGGCCTTTTTGGCGGCCATACTCATTGCCGCGGGCGTGGGCTTCCTGCTGCGGCGGGTCGCACCCCCTCAGCGCCAGGATATCTTCTCCAAGGAAGGCTTTGTTATAGTGGCCATGGCCTGGCTGGCGCTTTCCCTGGTGGGGGCGCTGCCTTTTACCATCAGCGGCGCCATTCCCCATTATATCGATGCGCTGTTCGAAACGGTGAGTGGCTTTACCACCACCGGTGCCACCCTGCTGCAGGATGTCGAGGCTCTTAGCTACTCCATGCAGTTCTGGCGCTGCTTCACCCACTGGATCGGCGGCATGGGTATCCTGGTGTTCGTCACCATCATCTCGGCCAAGGCCCCCGACCGTACCATGCACATCCTGCGGGCGGAAATGCCCGGCCCCACCATGGATAAGATCGTCCCCAAGGCCCGGGACGGTGTCAAGATCCTGTATCTCATCTATATCGTACTTACCCTGTTGGAATTTGCGGCGCTCCTGCTGGCGGACATGCCTATCTATGATGCTATCATCCACGCCATGAGCACCGCCGGCACCGGCGGCTTTGGCATGCTAAACAGCAGCATGGCTGGCTACGCCCCTGTCTGTCAGTGGATTGTCGCCTTCTTCATGGTACTCTTTGCCATCAATTTCAATCTGTTTTTCCTTATTATCATGGGACAGTGGCGCACCGCGCTGCGCAGCCATGAGCTTATTTGCTTCCTTTCCATCATTGTGGTGGCTTCCGGTATCATCGCCTTCAATATCGCCCCTATGTACGGCGCGGGCGATGCTGTCCGTCACTCCTTTTTCCAGGTAGCCGCCATCATTTCCACTACCGGTTTCGCTACCGCGGATTACACCACATGGCCAGGTCTCAGTCAGGGAATCATCTTTGTGCTCCTGTTCCTTGGCGGCTGCTCCGGTTCCACGGCCGGCGGTTTGAAAATCAGCCGCGTCATGCTGTTGGCACAGTCCATCCGCCGGGAGATGCAGCATGTGCTGCACCCCCGTTCCACCCGGGTCGTCCGCTTTGAGAATAAAAAGGTGGATGAAGCGGTTATCAACAGCTGCAATACCTACTTTACCCTATATATTGTCTGTATTGCGGTCATTTTCCTGCTCATCTGCTGGGAACCCTTCGGCCTGACCACCAATCTCTCGGCTGCCATCACCTGCTTTAATAATGTCGGCCCTGGCTTTGGCATCATCTCCCCCAGCGGCAATTATTCCGCCTTCTCCCCTTTCTCCAAGCTGGTTCTTTCCGGTGCCATGCTGCTGGGCCGTCTGGAGATCTATCCCCTGCTGGTCGCCATTACTCCCACCGCATGGGCCAAGCGCCGCTGATTCCCTCATTTTCTTGACAAAAGTGTATTTTTCGGTTATTCTTTATTGGATTAAAGCGTAAATACGAAAATGTGACAAGGAAACCCACACTCTCGTCCTTATGCATAAGGTGCGAGAGTGTTTTTCCATTCACTGTGCTTTGGAGGAGGAACCCACATGAAAAAAAGCAATCCCATTGCCCTGCTGCCCATTGGGGTGTTTCTGGTCATTTATTTAGGTCTAGGCCTGTTATTTAAGTACGGCCTTAAGATCAACATGGGCTTTTACAATATTCCCATCGTCGTGGCGTTTCTCATCGCCCTGCTGGTGGCCTGCCTGCAGAACCGCGAGCTCTCCTTTGACGCCAAGCTGGAGCTGATGGGCCACGGCATCGGGGATAAAAACATTGTTGCCATGATCCTCATTTTCATGGCGGCGGGCATCTTTGTGGGCGTAGTTGGCCGCAGCAGTGCCGAAAGCGTTGCCTACCTGCTGCTTTCTCATGTTCCCTCGCAGTATTCTGTTGTCATTCTCTTTGTCGTCAGCTGCTTTGTCTCGCTGGCCATGGGCACCTCGGTAGGTACCATTACCCTTATCACTCCTATCGCTGCGCCATTGGCAGTCGCCACCGGCTTTTCCCTGCCCTTCTGCGTGGCATCGGTCATCGGCGGTGCTATGTTCGGGGACAACCTCTCCTTCATCAGCGATACCACCATTGCCGCCTGCAATGGCCAGGGCTGCCAGATGAAAGATAAATTCCGCGAAAACTTCAAGATCGCACTGCCTGCCGCCCTGCTCTCTTTGGCGGTCATCCTTATCATTTCGCTCAATACTCCCATCGAGCAGTTCCCTATCATCAAAGAGTATAATCTCATCCAGATCATTCCCTACATTCTGGTCCTGGCTGGCGGCATCATCGGCATTAATGTCTTTGTGGTACTGCTCATCGGCATCCTTTCCGGCTCCATCATCATGCTGGCTACCGGAGAAATCGCCGCAACAAGCCTGCTGAAAAACATGGGCACCGGCGCCGAGGGCATGTTCGAGACCACCATGGTCGCCATCCTGGTTTCCGCCATCTGTGCCCTCATCCGGGAATACGGCGGCTTTGAGGCGTTGCTTCGCGGCATCAAGAAGGTATTCCGCGGCAAAAAGGGCGGCCAGCTTGGTATGGGGCTTTTGGTTGGCGCCATGGATATCGCTACTGCCAATAATACCGTCGCCATCGTTATGGCCAATCCCATCGCTGCCGAAATGGCCGCGGAGTACGGCATCAGCAAACGCAAAACTGCTTCCATCCTGGATACCTTCTCCTGTGTCTTCCAGGGCATCATCCCGTACGGCGCACAGATGCTGGTTGCCATCACCGCTGTAACAGAGCTGGGGCACAGCGTTACCGCCTTCCAGATCATCCCCTATCTGTTCTACCCATTCCTGCTGCTCATCAGTACACTGGTGTTCATCTTCCTTATCCCGGAAAAGAAGAAAGCAAATTAAGTCCCTTTTCACTCCCCCGCCTACCGGGGGAGATTTTTCTTTCCCCGATGGCAATTTCCTGCTATAATAAACATCATAAACCACCCACTGGGAGAAATACCATGAGCTGTGATGTATCGCTGGTGCGCTGCACCGATTATGAAATAGATCATATCCGCGCGGCCCTTGACCGTCTGCTGGCACCGCTGGGCGGTCTGGACTGGGTCACCCCCGGTATGAAGATCGTCATCAAGGCCAATCTTGTTGCCGGCCGCCCGCCGGAGGATGCCGTGACCACCCACCCGGCGCTGCTATGTGCCCTTAGTGAAATGCTGATCGCTCGCGGCGCTTCGGTCGTCATTGGCGATAGCCCTGGCGGAGTGTACAATGCCACCTATCTTGGCCGCATCTACCAGCGGTGCGGCGCGGCGGAAGCGGAGCGATACGGCGCACACCTCAATCAGAATTTTGAGGTGCGAGAGGCCCATTTTCCGGAAGCAGCTGTTGCTCACGACTTCAAATACACCGCCTACTTGGATGACGCCGACGCTGTCATCAACTGCTGCAAGCTGAAAACCCACGGCATGATGGGCATGACCTGCGCCATCAAGAATATGTACGGCATAGTACCCGGCAGTGTCAAATCGGAATACCACTACCGCTACTCCAACCCCATGGATTTCGCCCGCATGATCGTGGACCTGAACCTTGCCCGTCCTGCCCAGCTGCACATAGTGGATGCCGTAGTGGGAATGGAGGGCAATGGTCCCACCGCCGGTACTCCCCGGCCCATCGGTTGTCTGCTGGCCAGCTGTAACCCCTACCGCCTGGATATGATCTGTGCCAGTATCATCGGCCTGCCGCCGGCCTGCATCCCCACCATTGCTGCCGCGCAGGAGCGCGCCATCTCCCCCAAGGAAATCGGAGAAATCACTGTCAGCGAGCCCTGGCAGCCCTATATTGTTCCAGATTTCAAAAACATCCGCAATGCCGAAAACCTTCTCCATCAGGATGGCAACGCGGCCATTTGGGGCAAGGCGCTCAACCGCCTGCTCCGCGCCGCGATGAGCTCTCGGCCCGGTGTTCAAAAGGAGGAATGCATCGGCTGTGCCGAGTGTCAGCGCATCTGTCCGGTCAAGGTCATCACCATGGTAAACGGCAAACCACGCATTGACCGCAAAAAGTGCATCAAGTGCTTCTGCTGTCAGGAATTCTGTCCGGTCGGCGCCATGAAGGTCCAGCGTTCCCCCATTGCCCGGCTGCTGGAGAAAATATAAAAGTTCCCCCGGTGCTTCTCTGTGGAGGGTACCGGGGGTTGGTTTTTCTGTTTTGTTGGGCTTATTCGGCCAGCTCCAGCATCTTCAGCACAATGGCCGCTGACTGGTGCGCCGCCACATCAATAAAGTTATCGTAGCTGTCATCTGCCCCTTCATCCGCACTGTCAGACATCGTCCGGATGATGAGAAACGGAGTATCGTTTACAAAGCTTGCATGGGCAATGCCAGCACCCTCCATTTCGGTGCAGCAGGGGTCAAAGCGTTCCCGCAGGCTTTGCTTTATAGCGTTATCCGTTACATATCGGTCGCCGCTTACAATCAATCCGGAAACGACCTTCCCGTGTATTGTCACGCCTTCACACGCCATTTGCGCCAATGCCAGCAGAGCAGGATCTGCCTGAAAGGACCTGCGGAACGGGTAATACTTTACCATGACCTCATCCTGATCATGGAACGCCGCCTCCGTGCTCAGCACCACATCCATCACTCCAATGCCCGCACCAATAGCCCCGGCAATACCGATATTGATGACCGCCTCGGCGTGGAATTCCCGTATGACCGCATTGGCAAAGAGCGCTGCGTTTACCTTGCCCACACCGCAGCACACCAGCACGATCTCCTTTTCCCCGATGCGCCCGGTGTAAAAGCTGCGCCCATACAGCTTATGCTCCTTCACCTCGGTCATCTGTCCCTTTACCAGTGCTATTTCTTCATCCAGCGCACCGATGATCCCATATCTCATGCTTTTTTCCTCCTGCTGTGGTTATATGGGGTCATTATACCACATAGCTTGTCTTTTTCCTATGGGCAATCTCAGTAAATGAGATGTTTTCCTCCAGCGTTTCCGCCTTCATGCCACCGTACTTCCCCATTCCGCTTTTTCGGCGCGGCCACTGCGCACGGGATCTTCCCCTCACACAGGGGATAGCCGGCTTCTGCGCTTGTGGGCGATCACCCCGGTCAGTAGCCCGGTGCCGCAGGCACATCCCAGCACCTCATCGGTAGGCCGGATCAGCGCCGTCACTGTATCGCACAGCTTTTTATTCGCCTTCCGGTTAAAGACATTCGCAAAAATATCGTATACCAACGCCACATTATCCCAAAACCTCGTCACACCTCCGCTCTTTTACTGCTGGGCATCCTGCCGGTATGCCGCCTGAACTTCTTTCTGAAAGCCCCTCTGGGTGCTCTGCCCCATACTCAAAATACTTCATCCGTTCCCTCTTTATTGCTGCGGTATCTTATCCATGTGGTTAGTTTATGCTAACTGATGTGCTAATGAAAAGCCGCCCCTCGGCAGCTATTTTTGTAGAAAAAGGTAAAACCGGCAACACTTCTAAAAGTGCTGCCGGTTTTGGAGGCACCACCCGGAATCGAACCGGGGAATAAAGGTTTTGCAGACCTCTGCCTTACCGCTTGGCTATGGTGCCGAAAAAAATGGAGCGGGTTACGAGGCTCGAACTCGCTACCTCCACCTTGGCAAGGTGGCGCTCTACCAGATGAGCTAAACCCGC
>CECF01017588.1_pt1 | contig 12013 bp, 10 predicted proteins | sample 554751 | NCBI WGS metagenome assembly CECF01 (sample SAMEA3182099, study PRJEB8094) | gut metagenome | biome: human; feature: gut; material: Stool; isolation source: human stools | place: Canada | collected 2012-06-12 | reverse complement strand
GCTGCCTTGTAAAGCCAGTTGTAATAGCGGGCGATCTTCCTGATATGTTCATCCTCGTCATTATGGGCACGCACGAGGATGCAGAATTTTTCCATGTCTTTGCGGTAGCGCATGGCCAGCCTTGATATCCTCACTCCCAGGGAGATGTTCAGCTCATCGTCTTCTGTCGCGATAATAAGATAATTAAGCGTTTCTATCTTCCTCGCCAGCATGTCGTAAAACTCGATGCTGTTGCAGTTCATGTTGTGGAGGGTAATGAGGGTAGATGCTTTGTCATCGGCTGATTTGTAGGAGATATACTGCCGGATGGCCGGTGCGTTCGCGACAAACGCTCCTGCCAGGTCATGCATCCTGTTGTCTACGACGTCCAGATGGAATCCGGAGCGCCGTGGCTGCCCCCGGGGACTTGCGGAATCCACAAATGCTCCGAACTCATACAGGAATCTCACGGAATCCTGACCGACCTCGCTGAATCCGACAACAAGTGCGTTAAACGGGGATGATACCGTGCCGTCGGCCTTGATATCGACGAAGTCCACGGGAAGCACTTCACGCTTCTGCTTAAGTTCCTCGACGCTCAGATGCGAGGAGTCGACCACCTTGACTTTTATGTTTTCCGTTGAGATCAGGTCTTCAATCACGCGATGCACGCTGTTGTATCGGGCATGGCAGTAGAATATTACCTCTCTTTTAGGCGTTGATTTATCTGTATTTATAGCCTCTGGATCATCAGTAGGGACCGTTGCAGTCGCTTTTGTGAAATATTTTAATGTAGAGTCCTGACGCAATAGAGCCACGTTATGGATGTTGTCTGTCTCGTCATCAGAGAGAAACAGCATGTGTATCTTTCGGGTGGTCTTTCTTTTGAGCAACCGCCTCAGGGAGCGCATCCTGAGCGTCTTCCCGATGATGTCCCTGTTGCTCGTTACCTCATTCCCGCCGTCTTCCTTCAGGTCTATGCTTGAAAGCTTAATGGATGTCACATCGATATAGCACTCGAGTTTCTGGAGGCGCTTCAGTTCCCTGTTCTGCAGCGACAGGAAATTGAATATCCTGGCGAAGCCGGTCTTTTTTTCCGGTGAGTCATCATCGTCATCGTTGGTTCGGATGATAATGATCCTATGATTGTTTTTTGCTTTCCTGTCGGTTTCCCTATCCCTCTTATCCTGGCATTCTTTTCCTGGGTCTGTATGTATTTTGTCTTCCACATCCTTTCCCTCATTATAATAATGCTTCTGGATACTCTCCACGAGATGGCAGACGGAATCGTTGAATCCCCAGAAAACGTAGGTCTCGGCCACCTCCCTGCCGATTCTCGGGAGTGATGCCCACCACATACTGAGCCTTTGGAGCATCGTGTATCCGAAGAGCTTCAGCAGGAAGATAGTGCTTATGAAGGCGGCCAGGCAATGCGCTAATGCGAATAAAAATGAATATATCCAGTTGCTATGGAATATGCCATGGATCTCGCTCACGTCGCTGTCAAACAGGAATATCTTGAAGCCATAGAGCAATGCCATCGGGGCATTCGTCAGCAAGGAGATGTATTGCCCGGTACACATGCCGACGTCGTAGACGACGAATCCGAAGAGCCATCCGAAGAAGAACCATTTCTTCAGGGTAAATAGGCTTAAGAGCCAGTGCAACTTCCTGAAGAATGCCCATTTCCTTAATTTTTTGAAGTATCCCCGCGATATCGCCACCGCGAGAATCACCAATATAAAGGCTGTCGCTATTCCCACTAAGGCACTGAGGCCGCATAGCTCGGCAAGTTTATTTATGTCGGCATTCTCACTGAACTGTGTGAATTTGTCAAGATGCGGGTAATTCTCCGTCATGTATCCTGCCAGATCTTCGGCATGACGGGTCATGACCCAGACAGAGTCGTTTACATTATATATGGTGTCGGTTGTTTCCATTGACAGGAGATGGTTAGCTCGTTATGTCGTGCAAAGGTAATCATTTTCCTGACATTATGCATGATCAATTCAAATTATTTTTAGCGCCTCCTTGTTGAAAGCGCTCAGTGCATTCGGCCCGGTGGAAACTGTCAAAGGCAGAAATTTTTTCCGTCGGTGATAGATTCATGCCGGCGATGTCGTCTTATATCATGTGAATCTGACTGAAACGGATATGGGTGACATCTGCATGGCAGCGGCGCCAGATTACGGGCAATATACTCGTATCAGTTAATCAAATAAACTTTATAAGTCATAAGCATTATCCATTTCCTGATTCCATATTCATCCCTCACGGCAGTCATGGCCCGGTGACCAGTCTCTTTACGGAACACAAAGATAATCTTTTATGGCATGAAACAGTATATTTACGGCAGTAAGTTGTTTGTGGCCGATCTGGCCATAGTCAGTGTCTGGGCTTTTTTTGCCTGGCGTGAGGTCGGGTGGGGTTTCTGCATGTCAACCCTCATATTGATACGTATCGCCCTGGCTTTCGAGCTCTATCGCAAAAGCCGGTGGGCATCTCTTTCGTCCCTGATGTTCGGTCTCGCCTGGCTCGGATGTTTCTTTTCGCCTATGGCGAAGTATGTGGATGAGCCGGTATGGAAAATGGCATACGTGCTTCTCTGTCTCGCCGGCAGGTCGGATCTGGCCATCGCGACCTTCACCTTCCCGGATGACACCCATCAGTGGGCTGTCTGGACATTCCGGGGATTGTTCAGCGCGTGGCTTGTGCTTGTGCCGCTCTTCTTTTCCTTCAGACTGAAGGGATGTGCAGGCATATTGAGGCGGTGCCGGAGGCTGTGGTGGTATCCGGCATCTGTCGTGGCGGTCTCATTGCTGTCTCTCATCAACATGGCGGAATTCACCCTTTTTATTTTCGCGGTGCTGATGGCTCTCGTGCCCTTGGTCTACCATGTCTTTTGCAGAAGGCGCCGGCGTCCACTCCTGCAGGAGATGTTGCGCGACAGGGTTCTTGTAGCCTATCTATCGGTCATGGCTCTGTTCTATGTGGCGTTGCTTCTGGGGCTGTATGACATCAGGCATGCGGTCAGGCCAGCCGCGTTTATATTCCCTGTCATACTGTATGTAGTCGCCGGCCGGTCGAGCGGCGTTCCGCTTCACACGGTTCCCGCGTTGCTGTGTGGCGCGGGGTGCTTTTTCCTCGTCAATTGCCACCATCGTTTTCATACGGTGGCGGTCACATGGCTATGTGTCGGTATAGCGGTTGCCCTTGCGGGTGTCATAATCGCTTTCCGGCGGTCGGGGAGGATATGGCCGGGCGTCCTTCTCTTTGTGGCCGATGCATTTGCAATGCCTGTCATCCTGCTGGGATATAATCCTTACGCCGTCATCAACGGGGATTATGTCGACCTTATGAAGGCTTCATGCCGCAACGCTCCCGAAGGATTGTATGGATATAGCGAGAATGGCCTTCTGGGTGTGCGCGACCGCTATGGCGTGGTGGTGCCTCCGGAATACTATAACATGGATTTTCTTGAAGACGCATACCAATTCATGTGGTTTGCCATTGGGGAACTGAATTCCCCGGACTACCGTCTGCAGATCTTCGACCTCATCGGCAGAAAGCCTCTGATTCCGGAGAATGGCCCGGAGGTCACTGAAATCAGGAAGAGTGGCTGTCTTGAATATGCGCTGCTGGATAAGGGCGGCAGGCGGGTCTATACGCTGAGGCTCGAGCCTGTCTTCCGCTTTCACGTGGCTCATGAGGTCTATCTTGGTCGCCGGAGGTTTACCCCGCGGCTCGTGTATTGCATGCCCGGGGAGCATCGACATATGCCTGTGAATCCATAAATAGTTTCAATCTAAAATATCAATGATGAAGGCCATGAAGGTCGTGGCGGTATCGCTTGCCGCGGTCGCCCTTGCCGCCGGGGCGTTCTTCCTGTGCGGCTCCCTGTGTGTGGGCTCAGCCGGCGGGGAGGACTACGGAGACACCTGTGTGGTGGAGGAAATCGAGGCGGAGTATGGCGTGTCGACCGGGGATACGGCGACGTATGACTGGGATCTGATAAGTGAATACGGCGACATCAGGATCCGGTGGGATACAGGTTGGGGATATAGGGAGGAAGCGGACGATATGGATCATAAGGAATACTCATGGATCAAAAGGTTTGTCGGTGATGCCGTCGCTGATTCGGCGCTCATTGTAGGCCCGTATAGGAATATCATCGGTCGGGGCAGGCGCCTTCTGGTCGTTTCAGGGGTGGATACGCTGAGACTCGATATCAGGCGCCGGTTGCCGCGTGTGGTCGATGTCAGGCATATGGATGAGCTTCCGGGTTGCCGCCGCTACCGCCTGTCAAGACATTATGCCCTTAACGACAGCTCCTGTACCACCGATTTCCAGCTGAACATCTCCATGCAGGATTCGACTCCGCCGTTCATCGTCAGATTCATCAGCGGGGAGGTAAGGGACTACGTGGCCTGTTTCTTTCCCTCCTGTATCGGGTCCCGGATCACGCGAATCGGCATATACAATGCCGATAGAGATGATATCGAGCCGATGATGCGTTATTATTACCGGCAATTCCGCTCTCTCTATCATAGGGAGTGGGGCACCCTGTCAGACGACGATATCAGAGACGGACTTCCTGTTAAAGGCGAGCGTTACTCCCTCCAGCTTTATGTATATCCGGTATGGAGCAGCGGCGACGGCTCGCTGACGACATGGAGATTCTATGCCTATACCTTCAGAGGCGGCGCCCATGGTAATGAGGATGAATATTTCCTCACGTTCGATAACGCCACACATAGGATTCTCGGCATCAGCGACTTTTTCAGGAGAAAGGATATTTCAGGCGTGTATGACACCCTGACGAGACAGCTGAACGCATATCATGACAGGACGCCTGACGATGAGTATGCCTTTGCGGCCGACCTGGAATTCAGCGGTCCGGCGGATCCCGACTCGGTTCCGGTGCTCTATGAGTTATATGACGGAAAACTGTATCCCCGTCCGGCTCTCACTCCTCAGGGCATCGTGTTCTCCTATCAGAAATATCTGAAAGGAGGCAACATCGACGGGGTGCTTCATTTCACTCAGCCGTTCCGCCGGGATTTCAGGCTTACGGCCCGGCGGGCAGGTCGGTGATGCCGAGGGCTGCCTGGGTCTTCTTCGGCAGCTGCCGCGCCGCCTGGCGGTAGGAGTGGGACAGCAGCTCTTTCTGGAGCCTGTCGGGAACGTCGCCCTGGAAATCCACGGATACCCAATGCCGCTTGTTCATGTGATAGCCGGGCCTGATGCCCGTGTATCTCTCGCGAAGCTCCGCGCCGTAGTCGGGATCCGTCTTTATATTGTAGAAGTCCCATTCCCCGTCGAGTGTCATCAGGCAGAACATGCGTCCGCCTATCTCCATCGCCAGCGTATCGGGTCCGAACGGACATCTCTCCGTCGCGTGAGGCAATGAGAGGCAATAATCCCTCACTTCTTCGATGTTCATGTCAATGCGTGTCTATATGTGATTTTTCGGCGACCTGTTCAGCGCTTCGAGGCGAGAAGGGCTTTGAGGACGGCGGTCGAGAAGCCCGCTTCCTCCATGGCCTGAAGACCCTTTACGGTGATGCCGCCCGGGGTCGTCACCCGGTCGATCTCCTCCTCGGGATGCCGGCCGGTGGCCTGGAGCAGGGCCGCGGCTCCCTCCATCGTCTTCAGCGCCACGCGCAACGCGTCGGCGGGGTAGAACCCCAGCCTCACGCCCCCCTGCTGCATGGCGCGCGCCCACCGCATGGCGTAGGCTATGCCGCACGAGGCCATCGCCATTCCCGCCGCTAACTGTCGCCCGTCGGCCAGCATGGCGTCGCCCAGCTCTTTGAAGATCTCAAGCAGGCGGTCGGTCGTTGATTTGTCGGTGATGTCGGTCTGGATGAAGGTCATGCTCTGCCTCACCTCGATCGCCGTGTTGGGGATGATGACGGCCAGCGGGGGAGTGGCTCCTCCCTCCGGCAGGTGTCGCTCCGCCATCTCCCGGAGCTCTCCGAGCGGCAGCCCGCCCACCATCGAGGCCACAATCTGCCTCGCCGGGTCGATGTGAGGCATCAGCTCCTCCACGACGCCCTCGATTACCCACGGCTTCACCGCTAAGATGACGAGGTCGGCGCCTTCGGCAGCCTCGACGTTGCTCTGTGTGGTGAAGATGCCGGGGTAGCGCCCGGCCAGCGCCTCGAGCTTGGCGGCGCCGCGGTTGGCCACGCGGATGTCGCCGCGATTCACGGCCGTGCCCTGTGCCAGGCCGGCCGCTGTGGCGCCTCCCATATTGCCGGCGCCTATGATTGCGATTTTTCTGATTTCCATATATTCATTTGTTTATGCCTCGGTTTCCAATGAATTACATCAGGGCCTCTTTGATGCGGGCCTCGATCTGTGCCGGGGTTACGTTATATTTGGGCTCAAGAGCTGAGAAGTTGGCATCGGGCTCAAATCGGTCGGAGCGTGTCAGCATCGCTATGAGATTCTTTGACTTCAGCCGATGACCTGAATATTTGAGTGCCACCTCTATCATAGTCTGCATCTCAATCCCCGCTTCAAGCAGTGAATAGATGTCGTAATAGTCGCGGAATTTACTCCGCCGCAACATCACCTCCATCTTCATGGCGCCTATGGCCGTGAGATCCGCTACGCACAGATTGTTGAGATATGCGATTTCTCTCTGTAGCGGCGAGTAATTAGGGTTGGCATAGAATGAGAGTTTCACTCCGTCAACCACAAATTCCACATGGTCGATATCCAGAATGTCATATTTTTCGATGTTGCCGACAGTATCAAGCTCTTTCTTTATGGCAGGCCAATCCACCTCCCGTTTCTCATTACGGGATTTTCGCCATGACATGAAGTCGAGGTCCTCGCTGAGGCGTGTGCCGATCTGGAGGGTGAGGGCTGTGCCGCCTACGAGAACGTAGGGCTTGATGCATTCAAGGCGCGTGATGGCTTCGAAGATAGCCGAGGTCTGGGGTGCGAGTCCATCCATGATTAGTCTGTTGTCAGAAGTGAGTTGAGGTGGCGCGTCTCGAGCGATTTCAGGTAGGCGTCAGGGCGTTTCGCCTTGAAGTAATACCACGCGAAAAAGCGGTTGAGCGTATATAGATACTCCCCTTCCGGCACAAGCAGACGCTTCCACGCCGTCTTGATCTTGCGGTAGGAGAATATGCTGAACAGCTGCTTGATTTCCGGCAGATCGAGATGACGCATCGTAAGGGCTATGAGCTGGTCATCGCTGATATTCTCGTTGTTGACCGACTCCGGCGCATACGACCAGAAGGCATGCTCCGCCTTCAATTGCGCGAGCAGTCCGCTCTTTATTGCCGTCACTTGTTGTCTGTCTCTGATTTCCATATATCCGTTGCCGAGGCCTTTTGAGGCCGCGCGGCTCCGCAAATATAGACATTCTTCCGATTCCGTGCAAGCCTGCAACGCCTTCCGGGATCGTCACCCTGTCGGGAGTCCGTGTTAAATTGTGTTAAATGTCGTTAAGGGATATATGACGTTGTGATAAGTTTCTTAATTTTGCAGCAAATTCTAATACTTCTGGCAATTATACGTGTTATAATCTGCATGTTCAGAAATTTGTTGATAGACTGACCTTATTGATGAAACATTTGCAACATATCCACGTCTACACTGCCCTTCGTCTGGTCGGCGCGGGTGTTTTTCTGCTGTCCTCGGTTTCTCTGCATGCCGCGGCAGCTCCCGGCGCCACGGCCTGTCGCCATGACGCCGTCAGCAGCGATACGCTTCGCAATGACACAGTCGCTGTATTCAAGGAGAGTATCCTGTTTCCGAAGTCATCGGCCGTCGTTTCCCGTGATTTCAGCGGCAACGGCTCCCGCATAGATTCAATCCGCAGCTTCCTCACCTCGACCGACGCAGGCAGGCTTCTGGACGTGAAGGTCACAGGCTCCTATTCCCCCGAGGGCGATTTCTCGTTCAATACCGGTCTGGGGCATGCCCGCGCCGATGCGCTTGCCGATATGGTGGCCGACCTTCTCCCCGATATCGCTCCCGCCACGGCCGTGAGGCATCCTTTCGGGCAGAAGGCGCCCTATCCGCTGCTCCGCTCCGCCGAATTGTGTATCCTGTATCGTAATGAGGAAGTTGCAGCCGATACCCTAACTTTACCCCCCCCAGCGAGTTAGCTTTCCGCACCACGTCAGGCGGCGACGCCGGCGCCGTCGCCGGGGAGCGTCGCGAAGCGCCGTCATGCCCCGTGGAGCCTTGCGCTTCCGGCACGGGATACAATCCCTGGAGCCGCATCTTCCTTTATACCAACATGCTCTATGACGTCGCGCTGACGCCTAACCTCGGCGTGGGCATGGGTGTCACCGACAGGCTCACCGTGACCGCCGACTGGATGTGGGCGCGCTGGAGCAATCGCGACAGAAGACGCTACTGGCGCATCTACGGCGGCGACCTGGAGCTGAGATACCGCATCGGCCCCGCGCGCGACGGCCGGCCTCTCGCCGGCCATCACATCGGCGTCTACGGCTCTCTGGCCTGCTATGATTTCCAGGCCGGAAGGTCGCACACCGGCGTCCTCTCCGACAGATACAATTATGCCGTAGGCGTCTCCTATACATATTCGCTGCCGCTGTCCGCCCGGTTCAACATCGATTTCAGTCTCGGCGTCGGATACCTCTGGGGCACATATAAGAAGCACACGCCCATCGACGACTGCGACGTCTGGCTCTCCACCCACAGAATGCGCTGGTTCGGCCCCACACGCGTCGGGGTGTCGCTCGTGTGGCTTGTAGGCAACGCCGTGGCAAACAGCAGGAAAGGAGGTGACAGATGACACTCCTCACGTTGATGCCGCGCCTCCGGGGCGGCCGTTGGCTGGCGGCATTTATCCTTGCAGCCCTCTCGTGGTGCCTTTCGGGATGCTCGCAGCGTGAGCTCTGCTACGACCATTCCCATGTCTCGCCCGTGATCCTGGAGTTTGACTGGAGCCAGGCTCCCGACGCCACTCCCGCCTCCATGGTCGTCTGGTTTTTCTCCGTCTCGTCCGACGAGGCCTACCGCTTCGAGATCACGGGGGGCGACGGGGTGTCGCGCTCGCGCTTCGACGGCCTCGTCAAGGTGCGGCCGGGGTCGTACCGCGTGCTGTGCCACAACGGCTCCACCGACAATAACTCCGAAGACGGAGATACGTTCGAGGCCTACCGCATCCTCACCAGGAGCGACGCCGTGCTCTCTCCGATGATGCGGAGCGACGACGCGCCGCTGCCCGACGCCGCCGGCGAGCAGCCCGTCAGGTCGCAGGCGAGTCCCCTCTATGCCGATGTGCCCGACGGCGTGGTCACCATCGAGCCGGCCGCCGACCACGACACGTATGTCCGTTTCACGCCCCGGGAGGTGACCGCCGTCTACGAGGTGGTGATCACGGGGGTGGAGAACATGAGGAGCGACACCGAGGCGTCGGCCGTGCTCACCGGCATGGCGGAGGCCTGGTCGCCGGCCGGAGGCACCCCCGCGGGCTGCGAGGTGGTGATTCCTTTCGGCCTCCGCCAGGACGGCCCGGACTGCCTCCGGGGCTCGCTCGTGACTTTCGGCGACCGCGCCCCGCATGACGTGCGCCATACCCTCCGCGTCTACACATCTTATAAATACTATTACGATTTCGACGTTACCGACCGGCTGCACGATGCCGCCGACCCCCGCCATGTCGTGATCGAGCTTGAAGGCATAAAGCTCCCCGCCGGAGACGGCATGACGCCCGGCGTCAGCGACTGGGGCGATGCCGGCGACGTGGAGATTCTGATGTGACATCCCGCAATGCGAATATGACAACTATCAGCAATATATTAAAACAGCATACAGTTATGAAAATCACTACAAGATCCGCAGTCCCCGCGGCTATGCTCGCCGGACTGTTCCTGGCCTCCTCCTGTGCCTCCGACATCGAGACCGATGTCAATCCAGACCCTCAGGGCAACTCACTCAATTTCACGGCGTCGGTGGGAAGCTCCACACGCGCCGAGGAAATCAACATCGACAATCTCGGCAACTTCGCGGTGATGGCCCGCGGCATGCACCCCGACGGCGTGCTCTACGACAGCTACCTGATCGGCAGCGACGCCGGAGGCGAGATCGCCCACTTCACGAGTATGTCGTCGTCTGACGCGACGAAGGGCACGTGGAACCTCGACCGGAAGGTGTACTGGCCCGAGACGTTCGACCAGGTGCTATTCATCGGATGGACTACCCTCAAGCGCGATCGGGACGGCAAGTCGGAGAGCTCCGCCAACGGGGTGCTTCCCGCAGGCGCTGTCTTCAGCATTGCCGGCGACAAGCCCTCCATTTCAGGCTTCAAGCCACTTAAGGCCGACCTCTCCGCTAACCCGGGCAACGGCATCTGGGCCGACGGCGCCGGGCAGAAAGACCTCGTAATCGCCTTCAAGCAGGAGAAGCGTTCCCCGCAGTCCACCGTGGCGCTCAATTTCCGCCACGCGCTCACCCAGGTGTCGATAGTGGCGGGACAGAAAGGCAAAGACGACGCCACCGACCACCGCATCGTGAAGGTCAAGGGTGCATGGCTCGTCAACGCCGCGGAGTCAGGTACGCTGACCGCCACCATCATTGCCAATAAGGAGCAGTCTCAGAACAGCACTGCATGGACAGCTGCCGGCCGGGAGACATACGGTTCATATTATAAGGATATCATCACCCTGAAAACGAACGGCAAGGACGATCTCCTGCGCAGCACGCTGATGCTTGTCCCGCAGAGCCTCACAGCCTGGGACGGCCAGTCGGCCACGACCACCGGAGCCTACATAATGCTTCTCTGCCGCGTGGAGCTCGTGCATGACGGCACGACCCCCCATGACGGAGCCGACATTTCGGATATCGCGATCTACGGAGGCAAACACTACCACCAGCTGTTCCCTGTCAATGAGACGAGATACGACGGCTCCGAGTATGGTTTCGTATGCGTGCCTGTCTCCACCGACTGGGCTGAACGAGTGGCTAATAAGGAAGACAGCAAGGGCGCGGGCATGCACTATACATATGCCCTCGACATCTGTGGCATTGACAGTGATGCCGGTGTCTATCCTCCTGTCGATGACTGGAATCCCAACGCACTGATACCCTCGGGTGCCACGGTGATGGCATATGTCCTGAATGATGGCGCGTACAGCGAGCAGGAGGTGGGCCTGAATGTGGTCACCGCGCGCCCAGGCAACAAGAATATAGGGTCTCCGGTGCTTGACGCGCCCATCAAGTTCTCCGTCACTGTCGGCGAATGGGACGATTCAGAAGAGAACTGGAAAGACGGCACCATGTGATTCCGGCCCTATACATACTTAAATAATGTTTAATGGATTATCAACCGCAATGAGTGCAAGATACAGATTTTTCGGCTATGCAGCGGCCTCCCTTCTCGCTGCCGCGTTGCTCGCGACGGCAGGCGCCTGCAATGATGATTTCGGCTACCATAATGTGGAGGGGCGCCAGGTGGCGTTCGCCATTGACGCTCCCGACGCCTGGCGCGGCGGCATGTCGGTGGATGAAAGCGACCCGTCGACGCGCTGCACTTCGGTGCAGCCCCTCTCCGGCGGCGACACTAAGCTGTATCTGCACACTGTCGTGGCTGATAATCCTGTAGCCGACAAAGCGGAGCTTACCCGGGGCACTCCTGTAAACAGCTACGATGCTTTCAAGACCACCTACGCCGAATTCTCGCTCAGCGGCATATGCCATACAGGAGCGTATCCCGAGGATGAGGCGCAGAATACATGGACTCCGGAGTATGCCTACAACCTGATTTACAACAGCACATCCGGTGAGCCGGTGGAGAAGCAGGGGAGGCTGCTGTGGCCGTCAAACGGCACGGTGCGCTTTTTCGCCTTTGCCCCGACGATGCCCGATTTCCAGACGAAGACAGGCGGCGACGGCTCGCTCGCGTTGAGCGACGTCTCCCACAAGGGCTCGCCGACGCTCACCTACACCGTGCCGACGGATGTCGAGAAGCAGGTCGACCTCATGACGGCCCGCGCGGACGCCTCCGGAGCGACCTCTCCCACGGCTGTCTCTTATACAC
>CECF01048367.1_pt1 | contig 12028 bp, 18 predicted proteins | sample 554751 | NCBI WGS metagenome assembly CECF01 (sample SAMEA3182099, study PRJEB8094) | gut metagenome | biome: human; feature: gut; material: Stool; isolation source: human stools | place: Canada | collected 2012-06-12 | reverse complement strand
CTTATATCCTTCCCGCCTCTGTCTGGCCGCTGCCTCCGGTGTTCTTCGAGAATCCGGTTTTCCTTGCAGGCCTGATCATCACATGCATCCTATGCATCCCGATTGTATTATATTGCCTTTTGCTCTTCCTCGGACTGCTTGCCGCGATAGCGAAAAAGATATTTAAGTCTTAATCAGTCATGCCTTCCACTACCCGAGCCCCATCCGCTCCATCAGCTCACGGCGACGCCTCATCGCCTCCGAACGGCTCGTCTCCGTATGATCAGCAGCCGCCGGAGACTCGGAGTCCCACGGTAGCGGGAGCACCTTCCTCGGCTCCACGCTCCCCTTGACGAAGGGCTGGATGATCATGCACCCTAATGTCCGCATCGTCTCCCAGTCGCGCCGCGCCTCCGCCTCCCGCTGGTCGCCCCATGCCCGCAGGCACGCCCGGATCTCCGGGAGGGTCAGCCGCTCGAAGGTCTCCAGCGGCATCCCCATGGCGCCCACGCACTGCCCTAAGAGCCAGTCGATGCCCCGGGGGAGTCCGTCTCCTCCTTTTTTTTTGAGTCGCCGGAGTCGCCGGGGGCGGCCTGGGCCGAAAGCTGCGAGCGCAGCCACGACCCGAGGCCGTTGAGCTCCGCGAGGCTCAGGCGGTCGCAGAACGTCTCCAGGTCGGGTGGCATCTCGGTGCCCTCGGCCTTGGCGCCCGAGCATGCCGCAGCCCAGGCCAGCGTCATGGTGTCGACGGTGTCGGCCTCCCCCTGGAGGAGGAAGTCATGCCCCGTCTGCTCCTTGTAGCGGCGGAAGGCACCGCCCGAGAGGCATGCCTTCAACTTCTTTCCGTTTGCTCTGATCTCGTCCATGGCCTATGCGTTGAAGGTCGTGGGCTCGCCGGAGTTCTCGAAGTCGAAGGAGTAGGTAGCCTCCTCCCCCTCGGGATAGTTCTCCTCCAGCTTGGTGATGATCACGTCGCCGACGAGATAGGGCGTCGACTTGCTCTTGCGCCTGAACCCCGTGGCCGATACCGGCTTGCCGGCCTTCCACGCGGCGCGCAGGTCGTCGATGGTGCACTCTCCCTCCTCGTCGTAGATGTAGCCTTTGGCCGAGCCCGAGAAGGAGAGCCCCTTGACTGTCTTCTTCTCCCACTTCCCCGAGCCCTCTGTGGTCACGGTGGCCGGAGCCTTGGCCTTGATGCTCTGCGTCTCGGCCGTGAAGGTGAGGGAGTGCTCCGTGCAGTGTCCCGCGCACTTGGTGGCGATCGACAGCAGGAAGTCGCCGCCGTTCACGTATCCGCCCGTGGCGAGTGTCGATGTCTCTGACATAATGTTATCGTTTTTTTTATTGGTTTATACCTTGATGAGAAATGTCATGTCCCGGCGGTAGTAGCCGTCGAGGGTCATCACGTCGCTGGCGTCGGCGAAGCTCACGGAGGTGATGCGGCAGCCGTACCCCTCCATGGTGCCGGAGTAGCCGTGCAGCGTGTCGTAGACGGCGGCCGACAGGGCGCTCTTCTGCTCCACGTCACGGGTGAGCACCGTCACCACGTAGTTGAGCGTCAGCGGACCGCGCTCCGACTTGACGTTGGCGGGGTCCACGCCCGCCAGGGCGTAGGCCACGGAGGGCCCCTCGTCCTCGGCGGGGTCGGCCACGTTGTAGACGCGCGCCTTAGAGTCCCCGAAGGCCTCCGACAGCTCCGCGCTGCCCTGGAGCAGCCCGCCGACCACCAGGTCGGCCCAGAGGAAGTCCGATCTCCTAAATCCTGCATCCATACTTCACCGCCGTGCTTTCTATGTTGCCCACTATGGCCTCCTTCATCATGCGCTCCACGCGCGGAGACATGTCGCTCTTGGTCTTGCCCATGAACGACCGCTGCCCCATGGCTCCCCGGTAGCGTCCCTTGCGCGTGTAGCGCTCGGTGGTGCCGGTCTCGGCCCACAGGGGCACGATGGCCAGCCTCCGCCTGCGCTTCTCCGCGACGGTGGTGCCATCGCCCTTGGCGCGCCTGCGCTTGGTGCCCACGGTGACGCGGAACCCCGCCTGGCCGCGCTTGAGCATCACGATGCGGATGCCGCGCTCCACGTGGCGGTTGCTCGCCAGCCCGGTGGCCCGGAGGTTCTCCACGGCCGCCTCGCGCACCGCCCTCGCGGTCTGCCGGAAGGCTCCCCTCAGCGCCTATCTGCGCCTTTTGGGGTCGAGCTCGTCGAAGAGCCGCATCAGACGCGTGTCGTCGTATTCAAATTCAACTGCCATAGCTTTGCCGTTATAGGTTCACTCTCTCGCATTGCAGCTTCACCTGATGGGTGGCCGCGTCGAGCGGTATGCGGTTGCGCACCGTCACGGTGATCCCCATGTAGGGGTCGTAGAGGCGCCATCCCTCCTTCACGCCGCAGGCCTGCCACACCACATACTCCACGTCGTAGACGCTCGCCACCTCGCCGCCCTGGATCCGCACGCTGCCGTTGGTCCTGACGCGGTAGGCCGGCACGGAGTCCGGCTGCTCGTCGTAGGTGATGACGCGGCTCTGGAGGGCGCTCTTCATCTCCCGGGGCACGTACGCCCTCAGGCGCTCGCGCAGAAGGGTCGCGTTCATGCGTCACCTCCTTCCCCTAAAATCGTGATGGGGGAGAGCAGCGCGTCGAGCGACACCGCCCTCTGGCTCCCTCCCGGCATCATGCCGGATGAGTTCGAGAAGCTCCACGCCGCCTGCGCGGCCACGGCGCTCTCCATAAGTGTGTCACAGCGGTCGGCCTCGCCCCACTGACGGCCGGTGTACTCCAGCACATACGCCTCCGCGGCGCCGAGGTAGCTCTCTATCTCGGTGTCGCGGTCGGCATACGGGTAGTTGCAGCCTGACTTCACGAGGGCCTTGAGCCGCCCCAGGCGCTCCGCGTCCATGCTTACGATGTCTTCTTGGTCAGCAGCGAGAAGGCGTCCTCACGCAGCGTGCTCATCGAGAAATACATGTTGATGGTGATCCTCACCTTGTCCTCGGTGGCCAGGGTCATCGGGTCCACGATGAAGGAGGGGGTGCCGAACTGGCCGCACACCAGGTAGCGGAAGTCGCCCAGGCCGATCTTCTCCCCGAGTGCCGAGGAGCAGAACACGGGCAGTCCGCAGAGGCGGTCGTTCTCCACGGTCATGATGCCGGAGCCGCTGTCCTTCGGAGTGGCCTCCAGGTCGGCCTTGGTGGCCTCGCTCATCACCCACACCAGGCCCTCCGAGGAGTAGCCGAGCGCCAGCTTGGCCGCCTTCTGGGAGTTCAGCCCCTTGAAGTTGAAGTCCACGGTCTTGGTCACGCACTTGGTGGTGGCGAAGGGGGATGTGAAGTTCCCCTTGGTAGAGCCGCCCAGGAGCACGGCGTTGAGCCCCTTCGGGAAGGCCTGGATCATCTGCTCGCGCACGAGGTCCTCGAGCATGCCGTTGGAGTTGAAGATGCTCTCGCGCGTCAGCACCACGGTGATACCCATGCGCTGAGGGGTCGCGGAGATCTTGCTCATCTCGAAGGGCTTGTCGGTCAGCGCCACGCCCTCGCCGACATACTCCACCTCCAGCGAGCTGCCCACCACCGGCCAGACGTACTCGCCGCTCAGCCCTGTCGGGAGCTTGACGCCGATCTTGTTGTAGATGAGTCCCTCCTGGAGGGGCTTGATGACCTCGCCTGTGGTCAGCGGCATGATGCCGCCGGCCGAGGCCACGGCCTTCTTGATGGTGTTGTCGGTGGTGGTCGGCGTGGCCGGCGTCTGGGTGCCTCCCTCGCGCACGATCAGCTGCATCTGCCTGTTGTCGCGCACGGCCTCGCGGATCACCTCCGCCACGCTCTGCCGCTCCACCAGATAGGAGTTGCCTTCGTTGATGGCGGCGTTGGCCTCGCGGCCGCCCCTCAGCTGGAGGCTCAGCAGCGTGCGCTCCCTGGCGAGCTCGTTGAGCTCGCGCATCTCCTCCTCGTTGAAGTTGCGCCTGGCGCCCTCGGCGCCGCGCTCGATCTCGGCCACGCGGGCGTCGATCTGCGATATTCTCTCTGTCGTCTTCATTCTCTCTGTGTCTATGTTTAGGTTTGTGATTATTCCTCTGCCTTCATGAAGCCGAGCCCGGCGAGCACGTCGCGGCGTGCCTCAGCGGCCCTGGCCGCCTCCGTCTCGCGCCTCAGCGTCTCCATGTCGGCCTCCACGGCGCCGCGCGCGAAGGCCTCCACGCTCGTCTGCTCATACTGCGGGTTGCCGGTCACGGTGAAGTCGAGCACGTCGGTCACGGTCCGGATCGTGTAGGTGATCACCCTACGGTCACCCTCCCACGTCACGGTGCGGCTCTTCTCATACTCCTCGTAGTCCTGCCAGGCTTTGAAGCTGCAACCCGACAGGTCGCCGCGCTCCACGAGCGTTACCAGCGTCCGGCCGTCGGCGTTGTCGGCCGGCTCGAACTCGAAGTCGACGCCCTCGGCGCTCACCTTGTAGCTGAGTGTGCCCTGCCCTTTGTTGCTGCGCGCCAGGATGCGCGTAGGGTCGTGGTAGAGCGTCATCTTGATGTCGCTGCGGTCGAGCAGCTCTTTGGTGACGGCGTCCTTGTCGACCACCTCGCGAACCTCGTAACCCTCGCCCTCGTAGAGCACGGTCGGCTCCCCGAACACGATGGCACGGCCGCGGATCACGGTCTTCTCGCCCGCGGCCCGCTCCACCATGCCCGCGATCGTCACCTCACGCCTCTCCGGCCTCTTCTCTGTTTCCTTTCCCATTGTCGTTATTATCGTTGTCTGGGCCTCCGCTCGCCGGAGCCTCGGCCATGAGTGATCGTATCGTCTTGAGGTTGGCGCTCGCCAGCGGCTCGTCGCCCCCCTCCACCGGAGGACGGTTCTCCACGGCGCGCGCCTCGTTGATGGTGTAGAGCCCCGCGGCCACGGTGTCCGAGAGCCACTTCACACGGCTCTCCACGTCGCACAGGAAGATCTGGCTCCGGTCGAAGCGCACACGCTCCCGGGCGCTGCGGAACAGCTTGCGGTCCATCTCCCCCTCGATCTGCCGCAGCAGAGGATTGATGCTCATGAGGAAGGCGCTCCGCTCCGTCTCGGCGCTCTTGTAGTTGCCGGCGCCCCCGCCGCAGAAGGCGTAGACGGGCGGCACGTTGAGGAACTGGCACACCTGCTCGCCGGTATATCTCCGGCTCTCGAGGAACTGCATGTCGGCGCTCGACAGCATCAATTCCTTGAACTGCGCGTTGCCCGGTATGTAGGTGATGCGCCCGCCGCTCCGGAAGAAGTAGTCCTTGGAGGCGGCGGCTTTCTTCAGCTCCTTGTCGGAGTACTTGTTGAAGCCCTGAACGGTCTGCGGGGGATTGGTCAGGAAGCCGCGCACGTTGCCGCCGTTGGCGAAGCGGTCGCGCGTCTCCTCGTCTCCGGCCACGGCCGCGCCCAGGGTCATCCGCATGTAGGCCACCACGCCCACGCCCGTCTTGCCGTCGGGAGCCGGGCAGTCCCCCTTGATGTGTATGATCTCGCGGTCGGTGGCCCATTGATGGATGCCCCTGTACTGGTCGTCGATGCGCCAGCACCCGTTGCCGTAGTCGTAGTAGACGCTCCCCGCGCTCAGCAGGGGCAGCGCCATCAGCTCGCCGTTGACGTCGTAAAGCGGAAGGAGGAAGGCGTTGCCGGTGAAGATCCGGTGGCGGATCACCTGCCGCCAGAAGTCGAAGGCGCTCACCCCCGGCTCCGGCTCCCGCCCCAGCAGCCACGCCAGCCGGCTCTCCTGGGCCTCGTAGACCCCGTGACGCTTCTTCTGGTGCTCCACCGGAAGGCTCGCCACCGTCTCCGACAGCAGCGTCACGCACCGGTTGAAGGCGCTCACGGCCATCGGCTCCCGGCACTCCGTGTCGCGGGCGCCCGCGCCGATGACCTCGGGCACCACCTCGGCGGCGGCGCCCGGGGTCTTCTCTTCCCCTTTTTCGCGTTTGAATATCCTTGTGAATCCGCTCAGTTTCATGTGTGGTCGCGGAGGTCCTTGCCTCCACCCTTGCGCGGCGGAGACCGGATTGGGGGTGTTTTTACCCCTTTTCAGCGGAATTTTAACTATTTTTAACCGTTCTGAGCGGTTTTCAGGCGAATCTCAGCGACTCGCCGAAGAGCTTGTGGGCCATCAGCATGGTCATCACGCCGTCGATCTTCCCTTCCGGCGTCCGCTTGTCGGGCATCTGGTTGCCGTGGCTCCCCTCGACGAGCACGGCGTTGCCGAAGCAGTAGTAGTTGATCGGGTTGTCGTTGATGGTGATGTGGTGGGTGTAGATGGCGTGCTCGAAGCTCTCCACCGCGCTCATGTAGTGGCCGGCGTTCTGACTGAACGGCTTGACGGCGTAGCCGACCTCGGTGGCCGAGATCATGTTGACGTAGTCGGGGCTCCGGTAGGGGTCGTAGCCGATGGCCAGCAGGTCGAAGCGGCTCACGGCCGACAGGGTCCACTCCACGAGGGCCTCGTAGTCGATGACGTCCCCCTCCAGAAGGTGCAGGTGGCCGGCGGCCGCCCATCCGCGGTAGAGCCGCTCGTTGGGGTGCCCCTTCAATGCGCCCTCGGGGAAGAAGTAGTGGGTGATGTAGTAGCTGTGGAGCTTCTCCTCGTCGTAGAGCCCCACGGTGATCGCGGAGAAGTCGCCCCTGATCGAGAGGTCGACGGCCGCTGTGGCCGGAAGCCCCTCCGGCATGCTCTCCAGGGTGATCGCCCTGGCGTGGTCGCGCGCCACGGTGGCGCTTATCCAGCTCTTGCGCTCGTTCTCGGTGTAGATGTTCAGCAACTTGGTCCGGAAGGCCAGCCGCGCGTCGGCGCCGTTGCGCTGCGCCTTCGCCCACTCGCCCCGGTAGAAGTCCATGCTCACGGTCACTCCGAGGTGAGGGTGCACCTTCGCCCATGTCTCCTCGGCTCCCTCGGGGTCGTCGACGTCCGGCTCGAAGAGGTGGCAGAATACCGTGTCGTCCTCGTACTTGCCTGAGAGAAGCTCCTTGTAGCCCTGAAGCATCTGGTAGAAGGGGCCGGTGAAGACGTCGCTCGCGGTGGTGATGATCACGGTCAGCGGCTCCTCCCTCACGCCCATCGAGGTGGTGAGCACGCTGTAGAGCTCCGAGTCGCGCGCCTGCGAGAACTCGTCCATGATCACGGTGCTCGCGTTCAGGCCGTCCTTGGTCCGCGCGTTGGCGGTGAGGCACTGCGCCTGCGCCTTGCGCGGGTTGTTCCTCGTCGGCTTTATGATCTGCTCGTTGATGACGTACCACCGCTCCTCCGGGTCGAGCCGCACCAGGGCGCCCCTGATCACGTCGAAGCACTTCTTCGCCTGGTCCTGGGAGTTGGCGGCGGTGTAGCTCTCGGCGTTGCTGTCGCCGAAGAGGAGGTCCCACAGGGCGAAGGCCGCGCTGCCGGTGGTCTTCGAGAACTTGCGCGGCACGAACAGGGCGCACTCCTTGACGAGCCTCCGGCCGCCGGCGTCCCTGAAACCGTAGACACTCGCGAACTGGAAGGCCTGCACGGGCGTCAGGGAGTACCGCTGCAGCCCTTTCTTGCCCGGAAAGTACAATGACTCGTAGAAGCGGAAGAAACGCCGTATATGGCGCCCGGAGAGGCCGTAGCGCCCCACGAGGCGGAGGAACCGCTCCACCGCCAGCTGCTCCCACAGGTTGTGTCCCGCCGGATTGCCGGCCACAGCCTCGATGTAGGCCGTGATCCGTGTGTCGGCCTCGCCGACACACGCCGGCACGGTGACGCCGCGCAGACGCTCCGTCACTTCCTTCTTCTCTTTCCTCAGCCTCGCCTTCTCGTCTTCGTTCATGCCGCTACTCTATCCCCTCTATCTCCCTGCGCAGCGCGTCGAGCGGGGTAGGCTTGTCCGGCTTCCCCACGATGTCGCTCACGGTGAGGTTGAGCTGCTTGCACATCCGCGTCACGGAGTCGGAGGTGTCCTTGAGGATCCTGCTCACCGGGTGCGCGTTGATGTTGATGACCTCCCCGCTCTTGCCGATCACGTCCACATAGATGCTGCCGAGCGTCTCGGCGTCGAGCGCCGCCCGCTGCATCAGCGTCAGCTGCGCCGCCAGGGCGTCGATCTGTATGGTGAGTTGCGGCGAGTAGATCCCCGCCGCCTTCATCGCCTTCACCACGCGCCGTCTGTTTGAGTCCAGTGATGCCATATCCTTGATTCTGTCATTTTGCTGTCGTTTGGTGGCAAATTGCCATAGCCCCCCTCTCCGAAAATTTCCTCGCGCAGAGACAGAGCTTGGGGGCGAGGTTTACGCCACCCCCGGGGGCCTTTAAAAAACAGGCCCCCCGGTCTCCTTCCCCTCGCCGTAAAAACGCCGGAGATACTCCGAGGTCTCCCGCTCGACCCGCGCCCGCTCGCTCGCCGCGTCACGCCTCCCCATCTCCGTGTGGGTCCGCACGTGGCATTCGTGGCAGAGGCTCTCCAGGTTGGCCGGGGAGTAGGCCAGACGCATCCTGTCGGCCAGCGTCCGGCCCCACTGTATCGGGGTCCGGTGGTGCACCTCGGTGGCCAGCATGGTCCGTCCCTCGCGCCGGCATCGCTCGCACAGCGGCCGCTCCGAGAGGCAGGCCGCGCGAAGGCAGCGCCACCTCCGGCTGTTCATCAGCCTCCTATATGCCTCGTCTCTTGCCATATGCCTCCTTGCGCTCCATCACGGCCGCGCGCCTCCCCGCCTCGCTGTCGCCGTACTCCCGGAAAAGCTCCTCGATCTCCGGCGATATATCCACGGGCGGCATGAGGCTGTCCGCGTGACGCCGGCGCATGGCCGTCACCACGCGCAGCACTCCCGACACAAGGGAACACGCCGAGCGGTAGCCTCCGGCTTTCGCCATCGACTCCAGCTCGGCATGCAGTTCGGGGGTGACTGTCAGATACAGCCGCTTGCGCTTCATGATGGAGGATTCAACCTGTTGATACAATCTTTTCTACCTATCCGCAAAGTTAATGATTTTTCTTTGGATTCCGTATAAACAAGCGAAGAAAAATCAAAAGAAAGAGACGGCCACACCTTCTTCCCGGTGCGACCGTCTCTCCGTTGTGTCAAACGAGAGGCCATCCCCCTGTCAGGGGTATCCGTTCATACGAATCCCACGGCTGCGAGTTCCTCCGAGAGCGCCTTCACTCCGCGCTCGATCTTTTCAGTCGTGGCGCGCGACGGGTTGCGGTAGCCGGTGGCGTACTGCGACAGCTGCGCCGCCGAGACGCCCGTCACGCGGGCGAGACCCTTGAAGGTAAGCAGCTGGCCGTAATAGCTCAGAAACGACGGCACGTCGTAGCTGTACACGAACTCCGCCTCATTGAACGGAAGACCGTCTTTCCTGAAGTTCTCCTTCATGTCTTCATACACCGTTTCCCATTCGGCTATCGCCTCTGCGGCCGTGTTCCCCTCGCCTATCAGGCCGTAGCCGAGCTTCGCGCAATCGTCGGAATACGACGAGTAGCTCCCGTCCTTCTCCTTCACGATATAGACCCTGGCCTTTGTCGGTTTGTTTGTTCCTTCCATTGCTGTTCTTGATTGAGGTAAAAAAGATTGTTGTCGAGGCGAGGGGGACGGTTGATTCCCCTCGCCTTTAAAGTTTCACGCCTGATGCCTTCATTATCGAGCGGAGGGTGCCGTTCTTTACCTCCTGCGATAGATGGTGGCTCGTTGTGAATCGGTTTCCGGTTATAGGGCTATACCAGTCGGGATGGCCTCCTGAGGTGTCTCCCGTCGGATAGCAGCCGGCCTTGCGCAGCAACCGATGAAGTTCATTGTATTTCATAGTGCTCTCTTTTGACATTGCAAAGATAATGCTATTTTCTGAAATAGCAAAACTTTCGGCCACTTTTTTTTGAATCAGCCGATTATTTTTTTTTGAACCGCCCGAAGGTTTCAACCGAGATCCTTCACCAGCTCCGACACAGCCGCCATCATCGCCCGCTGCCCATCGCTCTTGCTCCGAAGCGCCGCCGCCATACGCTCGTCGACGGTGCCCCGCGCCACCAGGTTCACCACGGTCACGGGCTTCTCCTGCCCCTGTCGGTGGAGGCGCGCGTTGGCCTGGTCGTAGAGCTCCAGGTTCCACCCTGTCGAGAACCATACGGCGGCGTGCCCTCCCTTCTGCATGTTGAGCCCGTAGGCGGTGCTCGCCGGATGCGCTAAGAGGAGGTCGATCTTCCCCGCGTTCCAGTCGGCGAGGTCGCCGGCTCCCTCATACTTCCTCACCTCCATCTTGCCGGCATACCTCGCCGTGATCCTCTCCAGGTCGTGCTTATAGGCGTAGAAGCACAGCACCGGGCCTCCGGCTTCCTCCACCACCTCGTCGAGGGCCCGCAGCTTCTCGTCGTGCACGGCCACCCACGTGCCGTCCTCGGCGTACACCGCCCCGTTGGCCATCTGGCTCAGCTTGTTCATCAGGGCGGCGGCGCCCGCGGCCACGACGCTACGGTCGGCGCCGTCGGTCGCCTTCTTAAACTCCAGGACCGAGTCCTTCTCGAACTGCCGGTAGCGCCTCATCGTCTTCTCCGGAAGCTCCACCATGCGGTCGGTCACCATCATCGGCGGAAGCTCCAGGTAGTCCTCGGTGCGCATGCCTAAGGCGATGTCGGAGATCCGCTCCCTGATTTCCCGCTCGGCTCCCTTCTTCGGGGTGCACCTGATCACGATGTGGTTGTGCTCCACGGTGTCGAACCATCGCTGCCGGTAGCGGGTGACGAACCGCCCCAGGCGCTCGCCGCAGTCGACGCATGCCACCTGCCCCCAGAGGTCCATCAGTCCGTTGGGCGCCGGGGTGCCGGTCAGCCCGATGACCCGCGTCAGCAGCGGCGAGAGGCGCCGCATGGCCTTGCCACGCAGCGACGACGGCGCCTTGAAGCCCGTCAGCTCGTCGATCACCACGGTGTCGAAGGGGCACTGTCCCTTCTCCCACTCGTTGCAGAGCCACACGAAGCTGTCACGGCTGATCACGTGCACCTCGGCTCCGTCGGCCAGCTGCCGCCGCCGCTGCTCCGGGGTGCCCTTGACGGCGGTGACGCGCAGCCGCAGGTGGCTCCACTTCTCGGCCTCGTCGCTCCATGTGCTCTCGGCCACCTTCGCCGGAGCCACCACTAAGACACGGCTCACCTCCCACGAGTCGACGAGGTCCTGGAGGGCCGTCAGCGTCACCACGGTCTTCCCCAGACCCATCTCGGCGAAGAGAAGGCAGCGGGGATGCTCCACCACCCACCGCCGCATCCGCTCCTGGTAGGGGTGCGGCCTGTAGTCCATGCGGCTCATGCCTCCGCCTCCTTCCCCGTCAGCCGCCTCGACTCTGCCTCCAGCAGCTCCACCAGGGTGTCGATGTCCTCGCGGCTGTCGGCCACGTCGGCCATGAAGTACATCTCGCGCAGCCGCTCGAGCCGAGTCCGCTGGAGCGGCGTCGGGCGCTTCCCTTTGCTCTTGAGCTCGACCCAGGCCGTCACGCCGCCCGGCATCAGCACTATCCTGTCGGGCCATCCGGTGGCGCTGGCCGCGTAGTATTTCAGGCACTCGCCCCCGCATGCCTTGACCCGCTCCACGAGATACCTCTCGAGCGCCTTCTCGCTCTCGGCCGCGTGCTCCGCCAGCCGCCTGTATGTCCTTCTCTCTTCCATTGTCGTTGATTTTGTGTTGTTATTGAAAAAAGTGGCCGTAAGTGGCCGTGAAATTGAAATCCATGCCATTCCATGTTTCTTGGGAACTGCCAACTATCAAATTGGTTGTCAATGTGTTTCGCTCGACGAAAATCATGCCAAAACATGGAATGATGTGGAATCCTATGGAGTCCCATTTACTCCCACTTTTTTTTTGTATCTTTGTAAATTTTCCCTTTCCGCTGATCGGTCTCCTAATCGGCCTCCTAATCGGCCTCCTAATCGGCCTCCTGGTGGATTCCCTAATGGATTCCATGACACACACGTGACCTTGCAAATCTTAGGGTCACGCCTTATTTTGTTGGCATTTTGCATTTTATGCAAATATGTGACCTTGTGACCCAAATTTCCTATTAAAGTCTTACGCGTATTATATGTGTGTGTTTATTTA
>CECF01048387.1_pt1 | contig 12135 bp, 7 predicted proteins | sample 554751 | NCBI WGS metagenome assembly CECF01 (sample SAMEA3182099, study PRJEB8094) | gut metagenome | biome: human; feature: gut; material: Stool; isolation source: human stools | place: Canada | collected 2012-06-12 | reverse complement strand
AGGTCTACGATGCCGTGCATGCAGCCGCATCCTCTATCCCTCCGCGAAGCCATTATGCCTTCGGATGGATCATCTACTATACCCTCCATCAGGCCTCCGCCTCCGAAATACAGCTGCGGAAGAAGCTTCTCGCGGAATATCTCGCACTCTCCACGCCGCGTCCCCACAAGCTCCACTCGATGATACTCCTGGAGGCCATGCGTCTCTACGACGATGCCGGAAACGCCGGTTTCAGCGCCCGCGAAGGCCGGCGTCCGCAGCCGCCGGCCTTCTCCATCATGCGATTCTCCGACATGTGGCGGCTCGACAACCTCCGCCCGGGCGACTGGCGCCGCAGGGAGCACGAAGGGAAACGCCTGAGCTCCACCGCCGAGAAGCTCATCACCGTCACCGTAGACGAGGCAGAGACCACATCCGTCTATCCACCGGAAGAATTCATGCGGGTGGTCGACAGGGCTCTTGCCGATTTCCCGGACTCCTGCAACCTCCTCGCCCAGCGGGCCGCCCTACATATCCTTAAAGGGGAGAGAGACGACGCCCGGCGTCTCCTCAGGAACGCCATTCTTCTGGCTCCCGGAAAGTTCCATCTCTGGAGCCGCCTGGCCTCGCTCATCCCTGCCGGTGAAAACCCGCGTCTCAGGCTCGCCCTCTACGCCAGGGCGCTGAAGGCGCCGGGACAGCAGCAGTTCAAGGGCCGCATACATCTGCGCCTTGCCGAGGTATGGCTCAGCAAGGGGTGCCTCCCCCAGGCGGCATGGGAACTCTCTGTCGTGGAGGCCCTCTACGGCTCCATGGGATGGCATCTGCCCGCACTCCACACCAGGCTGAGAGCCATGGTGCCCGACGACGTGACGCCCGAAAGCCCCGAAGACACCTATCGCCGTGTGATGCCTCTGGCCGACGAGGCCATATATGAGTCGCTGCCGGAGGTGACGGTTAGGAAGACATTCCACAAAGCGGCCGTGACCCCGCAGCCGGGGAGCGTCGCCAAGACTTCCCCGGTGGCGTGGCGCCTCACCGACGACTCCGGCCACAACTACTGGATACAGCCACGCCGCTTCCGGCTCGCCGATGACCATCCGCTCGGAGCCGGCCTCGCGATCCGCCTCTACAACGGGAAGCCCGTGGCCGCGCGCATTACGGAGCCCGGAAACTGACTCCTGACGGCGGAAAATATGCTTTTGACTATATTATGAGAGATTTATTGTGATTTAACCACAAAATTCACTATCTTTGCACAAACCCGACTGATATGCCCAATAACTCTGATTTCGACAACATAGTATCCTCGCTTGCCGGGCTGAGCCCGATTAAAAGGAAAGACAGTGGCGTTCTGGACCGCAATCCACGGTTCATGCTGAAAATCGATGGCCGTAAGCCGGTCGTAGCCGTCACCCGCGAGGCGGCAGGCGCGACGCTGTCGCCGTCGGAACAGCGCCTCTATCTCGAGCTTAAGCGTCTGTCGAAATCATGGGATCCTTTCGGCATCGCTCCGGAAGGAATAGGCGCGACTCCCGCTGACGGTCATTTGTGGGAGTTCCCTTATCTCTTCATTCTCATGCGCGAGGTTGACGTGAAGGGTCCGAGGGGTAAGCTGCTGACGTATATCGACGGCGCCGCATATCTGACCCTCGACATAAACACCGACACCGATGTCCCGGCCCTGACGCCGGAGCTTCGCCTTAACTTCGACGACGGCGGGAAGACCACAGACTTCATATTCCTCGACTCCTCACACGTGCTGCACGGCGACACTGTCTATCAGGTGAGGCCGGTAGGAGATAATTTCAGGAGCATACACTCACTGGTGGGCCCGGTGGGGCGCAACCATCTCGGGCAATACCTCACCATCTTCCTGACCTATGTCGACAATGTGACTCCTATGGTCAACGGCATGGCTCCCGCACAATCGTCGGTCGTGGAGCGTCTGGTGCCCACGATTTTCCTGGAGAAGGTGGCCAGCGACAGGGCCCTCTACCTGCGTGTGGGCGCATCGCTCGAATCTGCCGACGACGAGCTTCCTCCCGGAGTGGAGCCTACAAGAGTGGCGCATATCGGCGACGACGGCTCCCTCTCGGTCCGCAATGTGGAGGGATGCGACCTCCGGAAACTCGCTGGGCAGCTCGACGACATGATATCCGACAGCGCCCCCGACCGTCAGGCGAAAAAGGAAATCTACAGGGACGGCCGTTTCTATATCATTCCGGAGGCCACGGCTGCCTCTTTCCTGCTCAGGCATCTGGCGCAGGTGCTCGAGGAGTTCCGGCTGGTGGGCAGCGAGAAGCTGAAGGAATATAAGGTGGTGGCCATCATGCCGAAGGTCAACCTCAGGTTCTCCTCGGGCATCGATTATCTCGAGGGCGAGGGCGACGTGGAGATCGGCGACGAACACCTCTCCCTCCCGTATTTCCTGGCCCAGTATTCCAGAAAGCGCTACGTGACCCTCAGCGACGGCAATCACGCGATCATCGACGGAGACTATATCCACAGGCTGCAGCGCCTCTTCAAGCGCCGCGACAAGGATGGCCGCATAAGGGTGACGCTTTTCGACGTGCCGGAGGTGGAGAAGTTTCTCCAGGCCAAGATCGCGGGCCCTTTCGCCAGCCGCTCGAGGGAGGTGCTCGAAGGCTTCAACGGGCTTAAAGACAAGCCTAAGGTGTCACACTCGGTCAACGCTGTGCTGCGACCCTATCAGGAGGAAGGCGTGAAATGGATGCGCTACCTATACGACAATGGTCTCGGCGGATGTCTGGCCGACGACATGGGTCTCGGCAAGACCCTCCAGACCATCGCTCTGCTCTCCACGGTCTATCCCGGCTCCGACCGCCCCTCGCTGATCATCATGCCCCGGAGCCTCCTCTTCAACTGGGAGAAGGAGTTCGACCGCTTTGCCCCGCAGATCACCCATTCCACCTATTATGGCCAGGTGCGCAGCCTCAGGGAGGCCCTGAAGGCCCAGGTCGTGATGACGACATACGCCGTGGCGCGCAACGACATCGGGATGCTGAAGAAAATCCAGTTCGACACAATCGTGCTCGACGAGTCGCAGAACATCAAGAACTTCGCGGCACAGACCACCGTCGCCGTGCAGACCCTGCAGGCCGACCACCGCTATGCCCTCAGCGGCACGCCGATGGAAAACAACCTCACCGAGCTATACTCCCTCTTCTGCTTCCTCAATCCCCCGATGTTCGGATCGATCGAGGATTTCAACACCGCCTACACATATCCCATACAGCGAAACGGCGACAAGGATGCCTCCGACACCCTGCGGAGAAAGATCTTCCCGTTCATTTTGCGGCGTCTGAAGAAGGACGTGCTTCAGGATCTGCCCGACCGTATCGACCAGACCATCTATGTCGAGATGTCGCCGCAGCAGAAGGCCGTCTACAACGACAGGCGCCTCGGCTTCCGGAGTCAGGTCTCGGAGGCCATCGCCAGGGATGGAGTGCATAAATCGCAATTCCTCGTGCTTCAGGTCCTCGGCGAGCTGCGCCGGCTGGCCTCTGTGCCTGAAAGCATGACCGACGGCGCCGTGGCCTCCCCGAAGATCGAGGAGCTCATCCAGTCGGTGGCCTCGTCGGTGAGCAATGGCCATAAGTCCGTGGTGTTCTTCAACTTCCTCGCCGGCCTCGAGCTCGTGATGCAGCGTCTCGAGAAGCTCGGCATCGGATGTGAGACCATGACGGGCTCCACCTCTGCCGGCACCCGCAGGAAAGTGGTGGAGCGTTTCCAGTCAGACCCCGAATGCAAGGTGCTGCTGATGACCCTCAAGGTCGGTGGCGTCGGCTTGAATCTCACCGCCGCCGACACCGTCTACATCTTCGAGCCCTGGTGGAACAAGGCCGCCGAGGAGCAGGCCGTCAACCGTCTCCACCGCATCGGTCAGAAATCGACCGTCATGTCCTTCTCCCTTATCACCGTCGGCACCATCGAGGAGAAGATCCTGCAGCTCCAGCAGCAGAAGACCGAGCTCTTCAACGAGCTCATCAGCGCCGACACTTCTTATTCCAAACTTCTCAGCGAGAAAGATATTGATTTCATACTGTCATGAAGCTATTACGACTGCCACGCCTCAGGTCTGTCTTCCGTGAGGACAAGAAAGAAAAACTCGAGCTCAATCTCCCGCAGGTGAGGCCCGAGAAACTGTTTTTAGCAATCGAAAACATCGCCAGGGAGGATCTGATAATGCTGATCTCTCCGCTGACACCATATTTCGATAACAAGGAACTTGTCTTCACCCCGGAGTCCGACTCCAAGATATGCGCTGACCTCATGCAGCAGACAAACCCCAAGCGGAAGGTTAAGTCGCTTAAAGACAGCATGCTCCGCATATACGCCTCCTACGCCTCCGATCTGGAGAACCTCTACTACACGGTCTGCCGCGACGAGACCATGACAAAGGGGTGGAGAAAGATCCTCGATATGGCTACGGTGGATTCAGCCACGCTCCATGCCATTTTCGGCAGAGAGGTGAAGGTCAGCGCCCCCCTGACGCCCAATGTGCCGGGACTGACGGAATGTCTCTTCAATCCCCTGAGGGTCGTGGATCCGCGCGTGCTCGGCAACCCCGGCGATAAAGACGTCCCACGCATGACGCAATTGTCGCTCTATCCCGCCACGCGCCGCCAGCTCGCGCAGCTCTTCATCAAGCCCGAGGCTGTCGACCCATCCGTGATGTCGGTGCTTCCGGCAGGCGCCAATCTGGCGGTTGAGAGTTTCGAGGGGAATATCCCCGTCGACCTCGCCTATCTGACAGCTCTCGACTTAATGAATAAGGGCATGGCGCAGGGCGCCGACACGCTGACGCCGGCCAGGCTCAAGGCCATAAAGAAGAATTTCGAGACCCCGGGGTTCCTCCCCTCTGATATCGGGTATCCGGTCGACAGGGTGGAGATGCTCACCGTCGCTTATTCCCTGATCGACAGGAAAGCCGGCTCGTGTATCAAGACAGCCGATTTCGCGCGGGCGGTTTTCGAGAACATTCCCCGCATGATCTCGGGCGTGGTCTTCGACATATTCCTGCCGGCTTTCAAGGGCTTCTCCAAGACCTGGGCCGTCAATGACAATGTTCCCGACATCATAAAGCTGACGACATTGCTGCTGATGCCGGCCACAAAGGGATGGATGTCGCTCCATAACCTGAGGCTCCGCTATCTCTGCCATGTCTTGCCCGGCTACGACAAGGTGTTCTATATGCCGCTCTTCAGTCCGGGCTCACTGTCTGCCCACACCCTCAAGAGGAAATCCGATGACGGCAAATTGAGCTCCCGCTCTTTCTCCATCGACTGGTTTGGCGAGGTGACGTTCCCCTTCATCGTGCACTGGATAAAGTTCCTGTGCGCACTGGGCATGGTGGATATCGCTGTCGACAGGGCGCAGCTGGATAATCCCGACGATCCGCTCGAAGCCATGCGCTATGTAAAGGTCAACGCATTGGGAAAGTATGCCTTCGGGCTTGAGAAGAGGTATGTGTCGCCGGTCATGGACCTCGACAGAATGCTGGAGATCGACGACAGAAACGGCATCATCACGGTGTTGAAGGACAAATGCCCGTATCTGTCGTATCTGAAGCAGATCACAGAGCCTATCGGCGACCGTCGCTTCCGGATCACGCCACGCACCATGCTCATGAACGCTTCCTGCCGGAAAGCGGCCGAGCTGACCCTCTCGAGCCTCGGAAATATAATCGACCTCCCGCGCTATCCCAATCTCAAGGCTGCCGTCGACGAGGCCATCAAAAGAAGCTGCTGCTCAGAGCCTGTCAAGGGAGAATACCGCATCATAAAGATCAAGCCCGACATCCCGGGCCTTGTCTCATTCATTGCCGGCGAGCCGCAGATCCGCAAGGAATGCTTCCTGGGTGAGAACGGCATGATACTCGTGCCGCAGAAATTCGTCGACACTTTCACCGAGATATGCCGCAGCAACGGCTACCTTCTCGCTGAGGAGTGACAGTAGCCCGATTATTCTGAACATGACATTGACGAAATGATGAAACCGATGAAATGCATGGCCCTGATGCTGCTCGGAGCCTGCGGGCTCGCGACTGCCGCCGGGGCGGAGGAGCCGGTGGACATGGTTGACTGCTTCACGGGCACATCCAACTCCCGCTGGATGCTCGGCCCTTACGCGCAGCGTCCGATGGGGATGGTGCAGATAGGCCCCGACAACCAGGGCGACAAGTGGATGGGCGGATATGAATACGCCATCAGTTCCGTCTCCGGCTTCTCGCATATCCATGCATGGACCATGGGAGGCCTGCAGATGATGCCCGCCACCGCCGACCTCACCATCATGAATCCCGGCCCCGATTCCCCGTATAAAGGCGCCAACGCCGGCTATCACTCGCGTATACTCAAGGAAACCGAAAAGGCCTTCCCCGGATATTACGAGGTGGAGCTCTACGACCATAAGGTGAAGGCCGCGATGACCGCCACCACCCGGTGCAGTTTTCAGCAATACACTTTTCCGGAATGCAGCGACTCGCGCATTCTGATCAATCTCCTCTTCCCGACGGAGTGGGACTACGGCTTTCGTGTGAATGACGCCAGGATAGTCTGCGCAGGCCCCGACCGCGTGGAGGGGTATGCCGACTGTGTGTCAGGCCCCTGGAGCAGCTGGAACGACTGGAAGCTTTTCTTCTCAATCCGGTTCAGCCGCCCGTTCAAGTCCTTCAATGGCTGGCATGGCGATGTGGTCGTCAACGACACGACGGAAATCGCCGGCAGCGGAAGCGTGGGCGCTTACGTGACCTACGACACTGCGGAGGGCGACGTGATAGAGGTCCAGACCGGCCTCTCGCTGGTGAGCCCCGAGGGGGCGCGATATAACCTCGAGGAGGAGCTTATCCGGCCTTACGGCTGGGATTTCGACCGCTGTGTGGCCGATGCGCGTGCCGAATGGAATGAGCTGCTGGGGCGCGTCAGGGTGGAAGGCGGCAAGGAGAGCGACCGCCGGAAGTTCTACACCAATATGTATCGTGCTTATGCCGGCAAGCAGACCTGGAACGATGCCGACGGCAGCTATCGTGATGCGGCCGAGAACGTGCGCCGGCTCGAGCGCGGACAGTCGGTCTATGGAGGAGACGCATTCTGGAATTCCTACTGGAACCTCAACGGACTGTGGTCGCTTGCGGCGCCGGAGATCATCGACAACTGGGTCACCACCCAGCTGGAGATGTACCGCCACACCGGGTGGACTTCCAAAGGACCCGCCGGAATCGAGTATTCGGGCATTATGGAGGGCTCGCATGAGATAGCGCTCATGGTGGCCGCATACATGAAGGGGATACGCGGTGACGGCGAGGAGATCTACGAGGCCGTCAGGAAGATGGCCACCACGGAAGGGGGGGCGCATCCGGCCGGAGGCACCTGCGGGCAGATCAATCTCGGCAGTTATGAACGCTTTGGATACATGCCTTCGGAGGTCGATGTCGTGTCGAAGACCCTCGACTACGCCTATGATGATTTCTGCGCCTCGCAGTTGGCAAAGGCCCTCGGCAGGCAGGATGACGCCGACCGGCTCTTCCGCCGCTCGATGAACTATAAGAACGTATATCATCCGGATCTGAAATACGTCTGCCGGCGCGACAGCCTCGGCCGCTGGGACCCTGAATTCGACGTCTTCTCCAACAAGGGGTTCATCGAGGGTAATTCCTGGCAGTATTCCTGGTATGTGCCCCACGACATCGACGGCCTCCTCGACCTGATAGGGCGCGATGAGGCATTGCACCGCCTCACGGAGGGTTTCGAGAAGTCGCGTAGGCATAATTTCGCGGCCCATGTGTTCGACCGCACCATGGGGCAGTCGGCGGAGTTCTATGTCAATCAGGGCAACGAGGTGAACATGAACGCGGCCTTCATATTCAATTATCTCGGCCATCCGGAGCTCTGCCAGCGATACACCCGCGAGATTCTCGACCGTTTCTACGGCGACACTCCCTACAGCGGCTGGGAAGGCGACGAGGACGAGGGGCAGATGGGCGCATGGTTCGTGATGTCGGCGATGGGTCTCTTCGAGATGGACGGCGGCGTGACCGACGGCTCGGAGCTCGACCTTACATCTCCGCTCTTCAATAAGATCACGCTGAAGCTCGACCCGCGCTATTATTCCGGTAAGGAGTTCGTGATCGAGGCGCCGGCCAATTCCGACACCAACCGCTATATCCGCAAGGCCACGCTCAACGGCAAGCCACTCGAAAAAATGAGGATACCTTTCAGCGACATCACGGCTGGCGGACGCCTGGTGCTTGAGATGGGGCCGGATAAATAAGGCGGTTCAGAACGTAGGAGGGGAGTCGAAACGGTAGTGCCTGCCGTCGATCGGGAATGTGAATTCCAGCGTGCGGGCGTGCAGGTGCAGCCTCTCATGACCGTTGCCCTTGTTCAGGCCGTAGAGGCGGTCGCCGGCAATCGGCATCCCGAGCCCCATCGCCGAGGCGGCATGCACGCGCAGCTGATGTGTGCGCCCTGTGAGCGGACGGAATATTATGCGGCTGCGACCGTCGGCGATGCCGGTGAATTCATAGTCGGTCAGGGCTTCCTTACCGGCTTCAAGATCCACGCGCTGGCGCGGACGGTCGAGCCAGTCGGGAGATAGGGGCAGGTCGATATGCCCCGTGCGGGCCATGCCTCGGGCTTCATAGTCCCCTTCCAACACGGCTTCATAGGTCTTCCGCACTTTCCGGGTGGCGAAAAGCGACTGCATGAGCTTGTATGGCGCTTCTCCGAAGGTTGCCAACAGGATCCCCGAAGTGTCCTGGTCGAGGCGGTGGGCCACCCTTACCTGCCGGTCGGCGCCATATCTCTGCTCGAGCCATCGCTGCACGGATTGGGCCGCTCCTTTGCCCGGCACGGAGAGCATCCCCTCGGGTTTGTCGACAATGCAAAACCATTCATTTTCATAGATGATTTCCGGATTACGCATGGCGCTCTTCCGGATATTGCTGTCGAGCGACGGCTCTACACGCAGTCCCCGCAGCATCCAGCCGAGCACCGGAAGACATTTGCCGCGGCATGCCGGATAATGCTCGCCGTGTATCCTCACTTCACCGTCTTTCCCTTTCCCATACCAGTATTCGGCTATCGACTCGGGATGCCAGCCATGCAGATATGCGGCCTGGAGCAGCTTGGGAGCGCAGCATTCCCCGGCTCCGGATGGGGGAATCTTCAGGGGTGTCTCCGCGAATATCTCGCTAAGGCTCCGGCTCTCGCCGCGCGCGTTGAGCAACCGGAAATTGGTGAAGAGCCATTTCTGCAAAGCCTCCGAGTCTCTGCGGCGTTTCTCCTTCATGCCGGCAAGACGGGTCTCCGCGTCCTTCAATGCAGTGGCGAGGGGCTCGATGGCGTCGGCCATTCTCTTTTTCAGGCGATGGAGCTCGGCCTTTTCATACTGGCTCTGGCGCGTCATTGCGACCATCTCCTCTTCATCGAGAAACCCCTGCTTCCTCCGTTCGTCCCTTGCCGCCTTCGACCGACGGCATTTCTCCTTAAACGCAGAGACCTCTGCATCACATACCGTCTTGGCCTGCTCGTAGTCGCTTCTTATCCGAGGGAGATAATCCTCCTCGAATCGGGAGATGTCGAGGTTCTGACGCGAAATATCCCTCTCATGGGTCTTGAAATGTCCGTCAGGCTGGAGATAGTCGAACACCGGCCCTACGAATCCGGGGTAGAGGAAGCCCCTGTCGCCCAGCTGCCCGGAGAAGGCGTAGAGGGTGTGGCGCAGCCCGGCGTCATCGGTGGCGATGAGCACTCCGAGCATCTTTCCGGCCTCGAGCTCGCGGATGAAACCGGCGTCGCCGGTGGCGCCGCTCTGCTTCAGGGCCTCGATTCTTGCGGTCAGCTGCCGGAATGCCTCGTCGCAGGCCTTGTCGGGCACATATTCAAACGGATTGTTCATGATGCGCTGATGTCACTCACTTTCGCTATGCCTGGACTTAAGCACATTGCACATCGCCTCCGGCTTCCATTCCAGAGCCTGAGTCAGGTTAAGGAGATCCGCACATCTTGTTCCCATGCAACTGATTTTGATTTCGTGACTTACTTCTGCAAAGTTAACTCAGATATTCCATACTTCCAAATGTCTGTCCGATCAATCTCCTGTAGAATCAGCGGCAGTATCTTAGCCTCGGCATGTCGACCGCAGACGAAGCGCCTCACGCAACCGCGCTCTGATGCAAACTCTGGAAAAATATTACCATAAATCTGCATGAGTCGATATTTTTCAGTACTTTTGCATACCCTAACCTTACGTTATCATCATGAGAAAAACAGTCTTGCTGGTTCTTGTAGCTTTTGCGTTGGCTTCGAATGCCGGAGATGTGATAGACCTTGCGGGCATCTGGCAATTCGAGCTGGATCGGGGTTGTACGTTTTCTCCCCATCAGGCTACAACGGACAGCATCGCGCTTCCAGGTACGACCGATACCAACCATAAAGGAGACAGTCTCATCGACAGGGGAGAGACAACACATCTTTCACGGCCATATTCCTATAAAGGCCGCGCCTGGTACCGGCGTACGGTAGAAATCCCTCACGACTGGCGGGGGAAGACGGTCTATCTGTTTCTGGAACGGACTAAACCTTCGCATGTGTATGTCGACGGGACGTTCATCGGCTCTTCCAACGATATCTCAACCCCGCAGGAATATGATCTTGGCGACCGGCTGAAGCCGGGGCTGCATGTGATCGATATTATGGTAGACAATGGCAGTGGTGTCCCTGAGCAAATCTACGCCAGCAGTCATGCCTACACCGAAGACACCCAGACCAACTGGAACGGGATTATCGGTAAAATCCTGCTGTCGACTCAACCGTTCGCCATAACTCCCGTCGACAGTATCCATCCCTCGCTGCGGGATTTCCATGCCGACGGACGTCATTTTTATGCAAATGGGAAACGTGTCTTTCTGCATAAGGAAGGAGAAAACATATTGCGCTGCTACGGTCATCATCCTTCCTTCCGTCTTTTCGCCTTAGGTAATGAACTTTGGGGCGATATCGACGCGATGAAGGAGTTTACAGATGATTTCAGGAAAATCGCTCCCGACAGACTGTATACGTTTGGCTCCAACTATTATCTTGGCTATCAGGGAGTGAAGCCCGGCATGGATTTCTTCGTGACCTGTCGCGTCGGTGGCGAGGGATGGTGGTTCCGCAAGGAGAAGGCTTGATTGACCTGGGGAATATACAGATTCCCCTGGATAAGGTCAATGCTCCCCAAAAGTTGCGTCTTGAGCTTGCAATTGACTCAACGCAATGGCACAACGGATATGATATATGGGTATATCCGGAAAACATTGATCTTGCAGAAAGACGTGGCTCGGTCATCGTGGCTCATGACCTGTCGCCGGAAATCAGACGCCGGCTCGAAAACGGCGCTGACGTCTTATGGATGCCTGACTCGTCTTCGCTCACTGTGGGGCCATTGTTCCAGACCGATTACTGGAATTACCGTATGTTCAAGACGATATGTGAGAAAAAACAATCGTGAGGTTTCCCCGGGGACTTTGGGAATACTTGCCGATCCGGCTCATCCGCTCTTGAGAGACTTCCCCAATGACGGGCACAGCGATTGGCAATGGTGGGTGGTAGTCAAAAACAGTCATCCTTTTGTCCTTGACAATACCTCACCCGCCTATCGGCCTATAATTCAGGTAATCGACAACATCGAGCGTAATCATAAACTCGGGCTTGCCTTTGAATTCGCCGTCGGGAAAGGCAGATTGCTCGTTGTCATGGCGGATCTTGACAAGGCTTCGCAATATCCCGAAGGACGTCAGTTTTATGCCTCCGTCCTGAGTTATATGAACTCCTCTGATTTCAATCCTGTCACGAGGATAACGCTTGAGGAATTGCATAAACTCTTCACCACTCCTGTCGTGGAGGGTAAGATCGGCGCGCTCGACAACATATCGCCCTATTGACCCTGTCTCATCCTACATATACAAAAGCGATTGGCAAGTTTGTCTCACTGCTTGTCAATCGCCTGCATATCTGCTGTTAATTCTTAAAATCATGCGGATTCCATATCAATGCTCCTCTTCGTTGAAGAATGTATTAAATGCTTGTTATCAGAAAATTACAAAGTAAATTTCATGAATAGACAAGTGTTTTTTACGATAAAATGAGG
>CECF01023328.1_pt1 | contig 12159 bp, 10 predicted proteins | sample 554751 | NCBI WGS metagenome assembly CECF01 (sample SAMEA3182099, study PRJEB8094) | gut metagenome | biome: human; feature: gut; material: Stool; isolation source: human stools | place: Canada | collected 2012-06-12 | reverse complement strand
GCTATGCGGTAGTTCCAGCGGTTGTATTCGATAGGGGAGATGGAGAGATTTACTCGCGGCGAGGCGAGAAACTCCTTGTTGAAATCCCAGTAGGAGAGCCTGACTCCGGCATTGATGGTCATGAATGCCTTCGATGATTCAAGATAGATGGCGTCCTCGGCGTAGAGGGCGAAGCGGTTGGTCGATACATCCTGACGGGATGTGAGATTATATATGAGATGTACGCCTTCCGGAGCCGTAGGCAGCGAATATCCGGCGCTGTCGCGCCATTCCCATTCGCGGGTGCGGTCGGTGAATTTCTCGCGTTGGTACACGAGTCCGTAAGAGATATGGTTGCTGCGGAAGGTTGTGGTGCCCTTCAGGAATCCCTGGATTACGCTTGCCTTGAGGCGCGTGCGGGAATGCTCCATATATTTACCCACTCCGAGTTGTCCGCCCACGGCGTCGTCTCCCACGGTTCCGGCCTGATCGAGCCAGTATTCACCGGATATGTCGTAACTCACGAACTCGTTGGTGAGGAATCCCGACAGCCCTAACGAGAATGCCGTGGCTCTGTTGCGGCGGTAATTGACGGAGAGTGAACCGAGATAGGTCTCGAACTTATCCTTCTCCTCACCGTCGAAGTAGACGCGGAAGTGCTTGGTGTCTTCCGAAGTGCCGAAACTCGTCTCGCGGTCGGCCGGCTTGAAGTTATAGTGGTTTACGGCTATGTTGCCGAGGAAATTCACGCTCCAGCGGTCGTTTGGCTTAAGAGTGATGTTGGTCTGATAGTCGAGATATGAGGGATCATACTCCCCCTTGGTGTCGAGCGAGGAGAGCAGGGAGTTGTTTTTCTTGTAGCGAAGGCCGTGGAGCTGGGAGAACTTGCCGGAATTCTGTCCGAGAGCGAGGCTACCGCCCATAAGGCTGAGTCCTACGGAGCCCTCGAAGGCCTCCGGCTCGCGGTAGGTGATGTCGAGCGCCGACGACATCTTGTCGGCGTAGCGGGCCGGAAATCCTCCCGACGAGAACTTGATGTTGCCTACCATGTCGGGATTGATGATGCTGAGACCCTCCTGCTGGCCGCTCCTCACGAGCTGTGGACGGTAGATCTCCACTCCGTTGATGTAGACGGAATTCTCGTCAAACGATCCGCCTCTGACGGAATACTGCGAGCTCATCTCGTTGCTGCTGTTCACGCCCGGCATCGTGGCGAGCATCGCCTCCACGCTGCCTCCCGACACGTCGGGCGACAGCTTGTAGCTCTCCGTGTCGAAAGTCTGCATGCCGTTGATGTTGTTGCGAAATCCCGTGACCTCCACCTCGGCGAGCTCCGTATCCTCCGGATACATCCTGACATTGACCGTAAGCTCCCCCTGTGGCTTGATGAGCTTGTGGTTGACGGTCTTGAAGCCGATGCAGCTGAATATGATGTCGATGGTGTCGCGCGGGGCCACCGTCAGCTGATAGAGACCCTGTAGGTCGGTATTCGTGCCTATGGCGGTGCCGGCTATCCTCACGGTGGCGAATTCCACCGGCTTGTCCTCGTTGTCGATCACCTTTCCGCTGATCTTCACGTTCTGCCCCCAGATGGCGGCGAGCGGCATCAGCAGTGCCGCCAGTAGTATGTAAAAACGCTTCGTTTCCATTGAAAATAAAACGAAGCGCCGATATGGTTTATTATAAATGCGGCAGTGCTCGGGAAGTCCTCAGTTGCACTCTATGCCCCTGATTCTTATATCTTCCGTATTGGAACCCGCATATCTCTCGAGAAGGCGGGTTATGAGGCTTATTGTCTCGTCTGCCGGTGTCTCTTCTTCATACATGTTCACGAGCATCAGTAGATGTCTGGTGTCGGGGGTGAGCTTGGTGCGTTCCTCATCGCTTGTCGGCGTGCCGATGCCCCCTTTGCGGTCGGCATACACCGGCAGTCCGTCGATGTTGAGCGGTCCGCGACCTATGGCCTCGAAACTGTCGTCAGCCTGACCGCGACGCAATGTAAGCTTGTCGCCATCTATCTTGTCGGCGTCGAAGCCGCCGATGCTGTAGCCGGTGATTATCGATATGAGGTTTATCACGTCGATCAGGGTCGTGGTGCGGTAGATTCCCTTCCCGTTGACGAGTCGGCGGCAGAGTGCCTCGGCCGACGGGCGGTAGCGGTTGGGGTCCTTGCCGAGTGCCTTGTAGGCGCGGCGGGTGCCGGCGATAGCCGGGCGCTTGTTGATCTGCTGTAGCTCATAGCTGGATGCTATAAGGCGCCCCGCCTCCTCTATCTCCTGCCAGAGCCCGTCGCTCGTCGGGCCGTTGGCGGCCGTGGCCTCGATCTGGATCACCCTCAGGCCAGGGGCCGCTTTCCTTATCTCGTCGCTGAATTCGATCTGTATCATTCCTGTCTTATAATGGCTTATGATGTTACTGGCTTGTAGGGACATGTCTCCGGCATGTTTCCCCACTGTCCATTGCAATCGTTGATATATGACGCGGAGCCGGAAGGCTGTCGCTCTGGCAACTCTCCGGCTCCGTTGTTATCTTCACGCTGGTTGGGCCCGTCTTACTTGAAAAGCTGGGGCGCAACATAAGTGCGGGATGCGAGCTGACGGTCGAGCTGGTAGATGCCGGAGCCGTCCTCGCCGATCAGCGTGAGGTCGTCGATGATCTCGCGCACGTTTTCTTCTTCCTCCACCTGCTCTGCGATGAAGGTGTTGAGCATCTGGCGGGTGGCGAAGTCCTGCTCCTTCTCGGCCAGGGCATAGAGGTCGTGGATGAGGCGTGTCACGGCCATCTCATGCTCCAGGGTCTTTGCGAATGCCTCCTGAAGGGTATCCCACTGCTGGGGCACGTCGTTGATGGCCTGAAGGCTCACACGGCGGTTCTGAGCGTGGATATAGTCGACGAGGGCGAGGGCATGGGCCTGCTCCTCCTGAAACTGGATGCGAAACCAGTTGGCGGCGCCGCGGCGTCCCATGGTCTGGAAGTTGTTTGACATGGAGAGATAGAGATAAGCCGACCAGAATTCGGCGTTCACCTGCTTGTTGAGAGCAGCTGCCATTGCATCACTAATCATGATAGTGTAAATTAAATTTTGGTTGATGTTTTTGCAATGCAAATTTAGTCATTTATGCCCGACCCGCAAAATATTTGTGCATTTTTAAATTATGGTCAGCTACCGCTGATGGCGTCGGTTATTGCTTTTTGCAAAAAGATTTTGTAATTTCGCATCTGTTTTTCACATCCGACAATAAATACACTTCATATAATGGCCCAGAAACCTTCAATACCCAAAGGCACACGCGATTTCTCACCTGTGGAAATGGCTCGCCGCAACTATATCTTCGACACCATAAAGGACGCTTTCCGCCTCTTCGGATACCAGCAGATAGAGACACCCGCGATGGAAAACCTCTCCACCCTGATGGGTAAATACGGCGAGGAGGGCGACAAGCTCCTCTTCAAGATCCTCAACTCCGGCGACTGCTTCAAGTCGACATGCGACCAGGAGCTTATCGAGCGCAACATTCCGCGCCTCACAGCCAAGATCTGCGAGAAGGGACTCCGCTATGACCTCACGGTGCCATTCGCCCGCTTCGTCGTGCAGAACCGCAACGACCTCCAGATGCCTTTCAAGAGGTTTCAGATCCAGCCCGTATGGCGCGCCGACCGTCCGCAGAAGGGGCGCTACAGGGAGTTCTACCAGTGTGACGCCGATGTCGTAGGCTCCGACTCGCTCATCAACGAGGTTGAGCTCCTCTCGCTCATCGACTATGTGATGGGCAGGTTCGGCATCCGCGTGGCCGTAAAGCTCAACAACCGAAAGGTGCTCTCCGGCATCGCCGAGACCATAGGCGCGGCCGACAAGCTCATCGACATCACGGTGGCCATCGACAAGATCGACAAGATAGGCATCGACAATGTCAACGCCGAGCTCCGCGAGAAGGGGCTCGACGAGACCCAGATCGAACGTCTCCGCCCGCTCCTCGAGCTTCAGGGCACCAACGCCGAGAAGCTCGATGTGCTCGACCGCCTCTTCGCCGACAGCGAGACCGGTCGCAAGGGCGTGGAGGAGCTGCGCGAGGTGCTCGTCGGCATCGAAGCCATCGGCCACAAGTCGGCCATCGAGCTCGACGTATCGCTCGCACGCGGCCTCAACTACTACACAGGCACCATCATCGAGGTCAAGGCCCTCGACGTGGAGATCGGAAGCATCACGGGCGGCGGCCGCTACGACAATCTCACGGGTGTCTTCGGCATGCCCGGCCTCTCCGGAGTGGGCATCTCGTTCGGCGCCGACAGGATCTACGATGTGCTCAACCAGCTTAACCTATATCCGGAGGATGTCTCTTCGGCCGTCGACGTCATCTTCCTCAACCTCGGCAGCGCCGAGGCCGTGCGCTCCCTCCAGCTCGCAGCCGCGCTGCGACGCGAGGGCGTCTCAGCCGAGGTTTATCCCGACCCCGTGAAGATGAAGAAGCAGCTCACCTACGCCAACACCAAGGGCATCCCTTATGTGGCTATCATCGGTGAGTCGGAGCTCGAGAAGGGTGTCGTGACGCTCAAGGATATGGCCGGCGGTTGCCAGTGTGAGCTGACCCCCAACGCGCTTGTTGTCCAACTGAAAAAGCAGTGCTGACATGGAAAAGATATCCAGGGAGTCGTTTCTGCTCCGCCAGCCCTCGTTTCCTAAGGTGTCGACCACCGATCCTTACTACTATGACCTCGTCAACAGGCTGATGGAGGTGGCGGAGAAGCGCCACCTCCTTCCCGGCTGGCCCGAGGCCGTGGTGCAGCGCGCCGCCCTCTGCGTCATCGGCTATTATCAGGACACCATCATCGACGCCGGCCTCTGGCATTCATTCATCGACGAGTGCCGGCGCCGCTACGGCCGCTGGCTGCCCTTCTTTGAAGTGGCTGACGATTACATACCCTACGAGCTCAATCGCGAGGACGTGAGGTTTGTGGTGTGGTATGCCCTGGCGATGAACTATGAGAACCGCCGGATGCTCTATCCCCTCGACAAGGAGGTGATGGCTGCCGCCGACGCATGGCATGAGCTGCTCGACAGCGTCTACGATGACGCTCCTACACCAGAGGACTACAATCTGGCGATCGCCCTCGACCTGCATGAGAAAACCGACCACAAGGCCATCTACGACTACGGCTACTGGCTCTTCATGCACTCCTGGCTCATGGCTCCCGCCTTCGCCCTCTCAATGGCCGAGATCCTCAAGGGCATCGACCTCAACGACGAGTCGCAGGTAGGGGAGATCAACAAGCGCGTGGAGCAGGCCTTCATGGAAGACCCCACGGGTCCGCTGGCATATTACGTGGTGGAGTGGCTGAGCCTCATTATCGACCGAAAGCCCCTGCCGGAGCAGAAGCCGCAGGAAAGCGGCAACGCCGCGCCGCATCCCTACTACGAGGGATTCATCAAGGCTACGGAAGGGGAGATACTGAAGTTTTTCGACAGGTATGACGACCTCAACGATTTCTTCATCAAGGCCCTCGGCTGGAATCCCGCGCAGCGCCATCTCGAGCAGCTGGAGGGAAGCGATGACTTTGTGGTGATGATCAACAGGGAGAAGGGAATGCTCGTGGCCCACGACGTGGCCCGCTGCATCAAGGCTCCCATCAACCCTTACTACGACGAGGCGTTCGCGCGTGAGCACGCCATCGAGCTCTTCACCGTGAGGGGAGTGTGTCCGGCCGACCTGCTGACCTATTGCGCCTCGAAAGGCTGGATTCCTGACGCCGCGTTCCCGGGCACTGACGACCGTCGGCTTGTGGCCGACAACTGGGACTTCATCGCCCGCTGCTATCTGCAGAAGTATTACCGGGGCGACTGAAATTTCTTTTTGCGAAACATGCTCATCAGCTTCAGCTTTATGACGCCAAACATGGCCTCGCCGAATATCGATGAGTTCATCTTGGATGTGCCGAGCTGCCTGTTGATGAAGATGATGGGCAGCTCGGTGATCTTGAATCCCATCTTGTAGGCCTTGAACTTCATCTCGATCTGGAAGGCATATCCCTTGAACTCTATTCCGTCGAGGTCGAAGGCTTCCAGCACACGGCGGCGGTAGCATACGAATCCCGCCGTGGAGTCGCGCAGGATCATGCCGGTGATGAGCCTGACGTAGGCCGAGGCGAAATACGACATCAGTACGCGTCCCATCGGCCAGTTCACCACATTCACGCCCGTTATGTAGCGTGAGCCGATGCAGAGGTCGGTGCCTTTGTCCTTACATTCGTGGTAGAGGCGTGTGAGGTCGGCGGGATTGTGGGAGAAGTCGGCGTCCATCTCTATCACGTAGCCGTAGTCTCTCTTGAGCGCCCACTTGAAGCCGTGGATGTAAGCCGTGCCGAGGCCGAGCTTGCCGGCGCGGCGTTCGAGATGGATGCGCCCGGGATATTCCTTCATGAGGCGCTCCACGGCCTCCGCTGTGCCGTCGGGCGAGTTGTCGTCGATCACGAGCACATCGAAATTGTCGGGAAACTTCATCACCGTTTCCAGTATGTTGGAGATATTCTCTATCTCGTTGTAGGTGGGTATGATTACAAGTACGTCGCTCATTTTAATAATTCGGCTTAATATGCTTTGAAAATCAAGCTGATCAAGCTTGATTCCCGACGTTGGAGATAAACTCTCTGCAAAGTTAATAAAAAAACGCGGCACTATATGCCATCATAATCTGAATTCTCATCATGGCTTGCAGATAAAAGGCCGGAGACTCTATATTCAAGTCTTCGGCCTTTTTATGATTGAGAGATTGTCGGGTTAGGTCAGTGCACAATTACTTTCCTGGAGCCGTTTTCGTTGTGGAGTATATAGAACCCTTTTCCCAGCTTCCGGATATCTGACTCTTTAAGACCGGATGCTTTCTTCACTCCATCTAATGTAAAGACATCAAACAGTCTGTCGTTTTCATCGGCATTCTCTATACCTGCTCCGGGTATGTTGGCTACGCGATAAGTGAAATCGGCCTCTACGGGATATTGGTAGATTCCTGTCGCCATATCAAAGAAATTATTGTTTAGGAACCGTTCAGACTCAATCTCCATATTGCAATGATTTGGATATCCGAAGTATTCCAAAAACAGATAACCATTATCAGGAGTGATATCATTGATTTTGATATCATAGCCTCTTCCTACCAGAAATGGTGTGAATAGATTTATGGTTTCTCCGGTTTTTGTGAATAATACAGAGGAATTATCTGCCATTGCACAATGCTGCGCATAGCTGGAGGCAATCTCTGCATGTTCCGGAATGAATAATACTTCGCCCGAGAAGAATACTTTATCATATTCTTCCTCGATATTGAAATCTATTCTTGACATGTGTTCAATCCATGGATTGAACATCTCCTTATAGCTTTCTTCAGATATTTTTGGGAATGATATGTTCTTTAGTGTCAGACCTTTGAAAGACGATGCGATGTCAAAAAATTCTGGACACGATGTCGATTTAAATGCTATATTCTCAATCCCGGAATCAGCAAAAGCATTATTCTGTATTAGTTCCAGAGAATCTGGAAGGGTGATTCCCTTTAATGAGATGCACCCATAGAATGCATCGTTGCCGATATGTTTTATTGTTGAAGGCAGCTCTATGCCGGTCAGCCAGTAGTTGCAGTAGAATGCCTTGTCCAAAATATATTCCACAGGAAGTGTTACACCGTTGTAATTTATAATCTCGGGGATGATGACAAAGTCGGGATTGCTTCCTTCAGATAGAGACATGACTTCGGCATGCTCATACTGAATACGATAGACTACACCATCGATCACTTCCTCTGAGAAGGCGTATACCGAAATCACCGATATGAGCGCCATCAATATAGATATGATTCTCTTCATGACTCACCTCCTTCTCTATCGAGTAACACCATATACCATGCAATTTCCGAAATAAATTTATCTGAAAGGATGCGGGGAGCTCTGGTCCCGCCGTCAAGTTGGCCCATGAAGTCATCGGCTACTTTGATTGCTGATAGAAAGGCTTTGCTTTCCTTTTGCAGCGAGACATCCTCATTTGATGGCATCTCCAGGTGCTCGCATGCTCCCAGAACGATACCAAGAATCAAATAGAAAAGGAGTCTTGATTTCATAATGCAAGATTTTAAATGTTAACGCCACAAATTTAATAAAAGTAAAGCATTGATGCAAGAAATTTTGCAAAAAAATTAAACGCTTGCGACAATAAGGCTATAATATATTGATATTTAGCAGTATATATTAATATTGATATTTGTCTTATATGGATTGAGCCTTGATTTCCTGCTTTATTGCCCCTACTCTGATATTATGGCAGATATCGTTTATATGCCTATATGTCTTCACAACGTAGGCACAGGGGTGATACGACTCCTTGCTCTTGCGCAAGTCCTCGTCGCCCATGTCTTCCTCGCGGTTGACATATACAACCTCCGGATGGCTATTCTCTATATGCTGGGCCATGAATGAAGCCAGCGCCTGATAGATGCCGCGGTATTCGATGTTTCCCTTCTCCACATGAGCGAAGAAAGTGTCGCCGATCACTTCGCCGAAAGTATAGCCGGCGATCTCGCCGTCAATCTCTATCAGCAACCCCTCGAAGCCGTAGAGGGAATAATTATCCAGTACCTTTATCGTCTCGTTTCCCTCGTAGTCGAGAAGCTCCGAGCCGGCGTGACGCTCCATGAAGCGCCTTGTGAAGTCGATGAGCCGCCCGCATTCCTCAGGCGTGATGGGCTTCACGGTGTAGCCGATGTTGTTGAGGAAATAGTTGAGGTGGTTGCGTTTCTTCTCCATCTTCTTGCCGGAGAAGTGGGTGAACTGTTTCAGCAGGTAGAGGTATTCCTTCCATTCCTCGATCTCATTCCCCGCTTCGGATTGGGTGTCGTCGCAGTCGCGCTGCCGGCATTCCACGATGGCGCGTGGCTCGCCGCATACTCCGCAGTTACATAGTAGCGAGACGGCCCGCTCTCCCTTGCCGTCGCGTGGTGTCTCGTAATAGAGGGCCGTCCCGGTGGCCGGATCGATGCCGCGCATCAGCAGCGTGTCGTCGACTACCGCATACTGATATTTGAAAAAGTCGGTCCACATCAGCACTCCGCCTATCGAATAGTCGCATGAGCGGGAGAGGCCGCGGTTGAAGTAGCCGCGCAGAAGTGGTATGTCGTCGATGGTGATGTCCTTGAACTCAAGTCTGAGGGGAGTGGCATGCCCCTTATCGCTTTCCATAATCTTTGATAGTTGGTTTGCTTTCTCAACGGTTTCCCCCGCCCCTTAGTTTAATTCCTGAGAGAAATTTTAAGGTCAATCATCAATATCAGAATATAGTGTTATTCGATTCATGTTTTCCTTAAACCATTCTGGCGCGCCATTAGAGGCACGCCAGAGCTTGGTAAGGTAATCACTAAGGATATTATACAGATTCTCTGTTAAGGGATGCTATTTCTCATCGTATGAGAAGATCGCATATCCTCCGGCTTTGAGGTTGATCGTCATCGTGACAACCAGACCGGGAGAGACAGTGGCCTTTTCTTCTGCTGAAGAGGGTCCGATGGTATCGATGATCTGGCTTCTCACGTTCATTGATGCGTCGAAATCACAGATGATTGTCTGAGGCACATCCGGTTCATGGCTGACAATGACCAGATAATGCTGGTTGCCGTTCTTCAACAATGATACCAGGACTTCAGGATTGTTTCCTCTGATCCTTTCGAGAGGCCCGAATTTTCCGTCAAGCATTGTGACTCCAGTCCATACAGTAGTGCCTGCATGCCTTACCTCCAGCATCTGGGCCCCGTAGAATATGTTGTTGTATCTGGCAATCTCTTCGTTGACTTTCTTGACCGCGTAATATGTAGCGGTTTTGTTGCCGTTGGCATCGATAGGCGCATGACTGAATGATTCCGTCTTGTCATCATTCAGTCCGTTTTTCCTGAATGTGAAATACAACAGGCCCTGGGCTCCATAAGCAAGGGAAGAGAACGCCTCGAATCTCATCCTTGACTCAGTTGGCGTAGCCAGCGCCCAGCTTTCATTGCCGTTTTCATCCAGAATGCCTACCCTCACGCAGATACAGTATGCCCAAAATGGCCTTCCTGTCTCTTTCGCTTTCTTTGCGAAGCAATCAAGGAAATAGTAGTATTTCCTGTCGGTTGTGACTGTGATATTACCCTTGTCATCCTTATTCTCATGCACAGGATACATGTCATAGCTCCAAAGTGCAGGCCTGTAAAGCTTCTGGATGCAGTTGAGGTAAGCAGGGATAGTCTTTAACGTGCCGATGTATTTGGCGTCGGTACTGACAGCGAGGTTGACAAATACCGTAGTACTGTCTGCGGGAAGGACTTTGATTCTCTGCTTGAGGTTGTAGTAGCACTGCAGCCATTTGCAAAGCTGGTTGTATTTCGGCTCGTCTCCGAGAAGCCATGCCCTCACGGAACTCAAATCGATTTTCTTGCCGTTCTCCTCGTAAGAGAGAAGCTTATCGACTTCCGTAGTACACTCATCATCTTCTCGTCCTTCGACAACCGACTGCTTCCATGCATAGGGTATCTCGGCAACGATTTTCAGACCGGAATTGGCGATGATCTCCTGAGCCCTGAAATAGATAGGACGCCACATATACCTCAGAGACATATTGAATCCGCAGTCGACAACTTCATTCGTCGACTTTGTGATGAACTCTTTGAGCTTCTTCTCCATTTTCTCGTTGCCGGGGTTTGCGGACTCAAAGATTGCGGCTTCGGCTGCTGTATCATAACCACCATTGCACACTATCGGTAATTTACCTGGTACTGGGTTATAATACGGAAAGTTCTCCACTGCCTTTGCAGTGCAGCTTCCTTCATCGGATTGTGGCGCAAACTCAATGGGGATGTGTACATAGGGACATGTACAGGATTGAGTAGGACCAATCGATGGGTTGGTTGATAAATCTTTTGTTTTCACAATTTGATATTTATGGGGTTTTGATGTTTTTCAAACAGAATTGATGTCATAATGGTTTAAGGATTAAAAGTTTTTATAAATTCGCATGGATAGCGCATGAAATTTAACTTTCGTTTATAACCTGAGCGAGATAGTCAAAACTACGCATACATTTTTTTACGTCTTCTTTTCAGACTCAGTTTGTCAGTCTGTCTCTTTAGTAATTCCATTGAGAATCTGTGTATTATCGAAAGGTTGACAGCCTCATTCTTTGCTCTGACACGCGACTGGGCTTCTTAATAGTGACATCAAGTTGCCGGTGCAGTTGGTTTTATATGCCCCAGTGATCTCGTATGCGGGAAGTGAAATAAGCAGCCTCGTCCTTTCCCTCGCTGCTGAGGTAATAAATGGTTTCCTTGGATTCAAGGCCGTAGCACAGACGTTACCTGTCCATCCTTATGATGCGTTTCAAGCCGAGCCATTCCTCGTACAGTCCCTCTTGTTTAAGAAGTCTGGTGTCCAATACCGAACAAGTGCGCTTTTCCTCATGTCCATGACCCTTCTCCTGAGTCATGTGGGTAGAGAGAGGAGACGTGGCGTTGAATTTGGCCTGGACAAGATCTTTGAGGATAGCTGGTTATCTTTAAGGGCTATGAGATAGTCTCCGTCCTGCATTACAATCTGCTGCGTGATATTCATGTGCGTGCCAATGGCGTCGACAGATATCAGGGCTCTCACAATACTCAGTGACGCTATGACGGAGGGAAACACCGTCAGTTCATTGGTCTTGTCGTCCACTCTCTCCTCACTGATGCAGATTTCATGCTCAGAGACCATTGCGTTCAGGATATAGAGGCCGTTGCATCCCTTGCTGGTGGGATTCTCGCCCCGGAGTTTCTTTCCGTCGATGATGACGTGGTATCCCTTAAGCGATGAGACGCTGCTCTCCCTGCTGATGGCCAGACTCGCTCGCATTTCATCAGGGTTGACAGACTCGACCATAAGTCTGATTGTATCGCGGGACAGCACGCCATTGGTTTGCTTAAGGAGTACCATTCTCTTGAATTCCTTCTCTTTATCCTCTATAAGATACAAGAGCCAAGATTTCATCGTAATCATCGCATGAACACAATATCCCGATAAGGGCGATGCGGAGGAGATCTTCCAGTACATGCTCGACTCTTCCAGTACATGCTCGACCTTACCAAGCACCCGTGGGTCTTTTACCTTGATGAATATTTCCGTTTGCAGTAAGGCTAAGCC
>CECF01015876.1_pt1 | contig 12169 bp, 8 predicted proteins | sample 554751 | NCBI WGS metagenome assembly CECF01 (sample SAMEA3182099, study PRJEB8094) | gut metagenome | biome: human; feature: gut; material: Stool; isolation source: human stools | place: Canada | collected 2012-06-12 | reverse complement strand
GTATCTTTGCAGTGTTAATAAAGAAAACAAGATGTAAAACCGCTCTTCAAAACGTGGAGGGCAAAAAAAGAGGAAACAAATTATGAAAAAGAATGCAAATGAAAAGATTATGATGTTACAGTACCGTATTAAACGCTATCAAGCAATGGGAAACGGAACTATGTGCCAGGCTTTGAATGGCAAACTTCAAAAACTGCTCGCAAAGCAGGCTACCATGTAAATAACACCTTTAAATAAAATGAATGAGGGCGGAAAACCGAAAGGTTTTTCGCCCTTTTCTTTTATCAGTCGCTTACAATGTCTTTTCCAAAAGGCGTCAAAGCCAATCCTGCCAGTTTGAAATGCTGTAGTCCGAAGGGGATACCAATAATGGTGATGCACAGCACCACACCGAATGCCAGATGAGAAAGGCAAATCCAGATACCGCCCAGAAGTATCCACAACACGTTCATCAGTATATACAGACAACCACCCGAACGTTCACCGCTCCGCACCGTTTTGCCAAAAGGCCATAATGCAAGTGAAGCCATTTTCAGAGTTTGCATACCGAACGGAATACCGATAATGGTAATCATCATCAATAAACTGGCAACAAGATATTCTATAGCGGTAAAAATACCTCCGAACACCAGCCATAATAAATTCATAAAACATCCCATAATTTTGCGTTTCTTATATTCTAATACGCAAATATAGTTTTTTTATTTAATAACAAACTTATACTTACCTGTTAATCGCGCATCTTTATCTTTCAAGGCAATACGGTAAATCTCCGTTCCCCAAACATTAGAAAGACGTGTATCAGGCAAATTGATCGTTTCAACGGTTGCTATGAATTCACCGGGATATTCCAAAGTTACTTTCTGTCCCTGTACATCTATCGTCACCTTTCCGGGCACGGAAATATCCACCTTTCCCCAAGTAAGGAAGTTCACCTGATTAGGTTCTTTCGCTGATTTCAAGGAGAAATTATCGGTAATCGTCAGTTGCTTATCACCCAATGAATAGGCACGTGTCCAGTTATTTACCTCGGCTTCCTCCGGATAAGCAGTCGCAATGTTCGCTGAGAAGAAACGTTTTTTCGGTTGGCAGACAACATCCGTAGCCTTATAATTCTGTCCGAAACTCTGGGGTACTCCGTTTATCATCGGCAGGTTATGGTAATTACTTTGCATGGTCCAGATGGTATAACGTTCGTTACTGAATGTCTGACGTGTATAAGTTCCTACCCCCGCATCAATCAGCACAGGTATCGTATTGACATACAATGAAAATGTGCCTACATCATTATGATTATGACTTTCATTATTGAATCCGCCTTTCGTAGCCAGGAACCAGCCGGACTTATTGGTCAGATAGCAGAATTCCGTTTCAGGATACCAGGTACAAGCAGGTATGGTATGGGCAGCAGTCGTCTTTTCCAGTTCTCCATTCCATAATATGGACTGCAAGGAGCGGAAAGTGTCATTGCCCAAAGGCACAGAAGGACGCTTACCATCCAACAGATAGGCAGCAAACTGCATCATTTCCTCACTGCCGACCGCACGGCCATAACGGTAAATCAACTGTGCATCGCCTCCACCCTTGGCAGAAGCATCCGCAAAGTTCACTACCCAACCGTTTCCTACATACGTACGACTGATATATTCTCCCATCCGGCGAATCATTGGTTCATTGAAAAGAGATACTTTTCCAGCTGTTCCATCCGAAAGTATCTGAAGATAGTCATACATTTTCCCGGCTGCATGTCCCCAATAAGACGGTCCTTCTTCACAAGCACCGTCAGCCTTTACAAAATTGATGAACTTGTCTACCGACTGCATGCTGCGCCAAACAGCCTTTGCCAGGCGGTCACGGTCATTCTCTAATAAAAGATAGCATTGCAATACATTGGAGTTACACCAAGGATTCCAGTTATTGATAATCATTCCCGGTTTCCATTGGAAAGCCATCCACCATTCCCGGTCATTGTTCATATAAGGATCGAGAATGCGTTCCTGCAAAGTATGACGCAAGCGCTGAGAGATTACAGGATCTATTTTATCGAAAGAATCATGGAAGAAGTAATATACCCACGACAACATGGAACCGAAGTTTCCCGAACCCAGATCAATCACCTGTTCGCGATAATCGGGCAAAGAGCGTTTGGTGCTCTGGCGTACCAGATGGGCAGAAAGTACCCAGGAAGTCATCTCGCAACTATAAAAAGCTCCATTTATCAGTTGGTCGATAAACCGTCCTTTTCCTTCGGCAAGTTCGGCAAGCATCAGGACGTTGATTGCTTTCCGGTTGGCCTCATAGGGATTTTGCATAATGTTCCGTTCGCCGCTACGTTCATATTCCAGATAATCGGTGGCGCGGATTACTTTCCATCCGTAATTAAGCATTTTCTCTCCGGCACGAATCAGATTTTCTTTATTGGTACCCAGCAAAGCATCCCAACCGGCACGGTCGGTATAAGCAGGATAAGGTACCCATTTCTGATTCATCACCAATACCTCTTTCAGTTGTTCTTCACTACCGGCAGCTTTTTGCAAAAGATTCCGTTCAGTATATGCATGTGCAGAGACACCTGCTACAACAAGCAGGCAGAAAGAAAGGAAAATACGGAAAAGCGTGTTCTTCTTCATGATATTTAAAAGTTAGATTATCTGTTATATGATGAGGCAAAAGTACACAAGTTCCGCCAGAACAGTGTACCTGATTATCCGTAGTTGGGTACAAAATCATCCATTTGTATATCGGTTTAATAAATCAAGTTCATTTCCAATCACTAAACTCAAAACTCAACTGTTCCCAAACGCCCTTCTCCTCTGTCTCCTCCCGCGGATTAGAAACAGAGAGGCCTATCAGCCGGATAGGATGGTGTTCATAATCCACTTCTTTCAGTAATTGTTTCGCCAAGGGAAGAATCACATCAAGAGTTATTAATTCTTTGGATTGCGTAATACTACGGGTTATCTGGTTGAAATCATGAAATTTGATTTTCAGCGTCAGTGTGTTTCCTCTAAAATCTTTATGTTCCAGACGCCCAACCAGTTCCACCGCAGTATGATATAACTCGATGATAACCGATGAACGTTGCGAGATATCTTTCTCCAATGTATGTTCACAGCCGATAGATTTACGAATACGCACCGACTCCACCGGACGAAGATCAATACCTCTTGCACAATCATAATACGATGAACCGACTTTTCCGAACTCACGCAGTAACATGGCCTGTGAACAGGCTCGCAACTGTTCTCCATTGTGAATCCCTAATGAATGCATCTTCTTTGCCGTCACCGGGCCTACGCCCCAGAAACTCTCGATGGGAAGACGGGCTATAAAATCCAGCGCCTGGTCAGGGTGGATGGTACACAGTCCATCCGGCTTGCGATAGTCCGAAGCAATCTTTGCCAGGAACTTATTATAAGATATACCGGCGGATGCTACAAGATTAAGTTCTCTCTGTATCTTCTGTTTGATTTCCTTGGCAATGTCCACAGCCAATGGAATGCCGGATTTATTCTCTGTCACATCCAGGAAAGCCTCATCCAACGAAAGCGGCTCAATGATATCCGTATATTCATGAAAAATTTCATGTATCTGGCGGGAAACATCCTTATACACCTCCATCCGTCCGGGCACAAAGATAAGTTGCGGACAAAGCCGCTTTGCTTTCGTGGATGGCATAGCCGAACGAACTCCAAAGCGACGCGCCTCATAACTGGCAGCTGCCACTACACCACGTTCTTCGGCATAACCCACTGCAATAGGTTTTCCGCGCAACTCTGGATTGTCACGCTGTTCTACAGATGCGTAAAACGCATCCATATCTATATGTATGATTTTTCGTTCAGTGCCTTCGCAACACATCATGCATAATCACCTTTCCATTTTACGATTCATTTCCTCACATAGTGTGGCATCTCTCCGGGTATCTCCATGGAAATCTCTACCAGGCCTCCCACCACACCATCCTGTTTCCATGCCGTCTGATAAATCATTTTCCTGACTCCGTTCTTCTCAATGGTATAAGCATTGATACCTCCCGTTTCAAGCAGTTCGCGTATCTTGTCCTGCGATTGCGGGTTATGACAATCAAATAGATTCTTGCCTATCAGATTGCCATGTTTGGTAAACGTGCAGCATGCTTTCTCATTCATATAAAGGATGACTCCTTCTGTGTCACATACGGTTACGGCACAGTTCATTTCATTAGCCCATTCGTACATAGTTTTTGTTATAAAGTTACGGTTCATACCTTTTACTTTTATGCCCCCAAAGATAATGTTTTTCCCAATGACACTCTTATTGCCTATCAACAAAATCTTTGAAAGACTGAAATCACTCAATTCTCTGATATTATACTGAACTTTACAGATATGCTCTTAATTAATATCAGTTCCTATAAATAAGTTAACGACTATTTTCTCTTACTCACAGGCAATATTTAAAATAAATCTCTAAATTTGCAGTACTTTCTTAACCCACATACATATTATGAAATACCTATTCAGCCTCTTGCTCCTCTGCCAGATTATTGGACTGTCCGCCAAAGAACGTGTGGATTCTATACTCTCTGTCCTTGATAGCGAGATAGAACACCGTGAAATCTACTACCAACAGAAAGAAAAGAAGTTAGAAGACATAAAACAGCAATTCCGATACGTCAAGAACCAGCAGGAAAAGTATAATCTCTGCAACCGTCTGTTCAATGAATACATCACTTATCAATACGATTCAGCTTACTCTTATGCCATACAAACGGAAGAAATATCACGCCAGTTAGTAGATAAGAACCTGTCGGCTGAGGCGGATTGTAACTTACTTTATTGCTATCTTTCCACCGGACTATTCAAAGAAGCATACGACATGATGAAATCCATCCATGTGGGAGATGTTACGGATTCTATCAAGTCCGATTACTATCAACTATGCATGAGATTATACTCCGACATGAGTAGTTACAATGAAGGAACGCCTTTCAATGCAGACTATAACCAGAAGATAACACTCTATTGTGATTCCGCCCTGCTCTATACTCCCGAGAATTCCTTCTATCACCAGAAGATAGAGGCTTTCAAATTCAGTGTGGGCGACAATGAGAAGAAAATACAGATGTACAAGCAAATGCTAAATGATTACGACGTTTGTCCACATGAAAAAGCAATCATCTACTCCATGCTGGGACGTATGTACATAGGGATGGGAGATTTTGAACATGCCATTTACTACATGGCACTATCAGCTATACAGGATATACGGTCGGCTACACGGGAAACGACGGCAAAGAAGGAACTGGCAAGTTATCTGTACGGAAAGGGAGACGTTCTGCGTGCCAGCAAATACATTCAGATTGCACTGGAAGAAACGAACTTCTACAATGCCCGACACCGTAAGATGGAAATAAACACTATACTCCCCATCATTGAAAAGCAGCGCCTGACAATGATAGAAGAGCGGAAAAGGGAAGTGACAATATCATTGGCAGTAATGAGCCTGCTGGTCATCTCACTTTTAGTCACCCTGTCCATCATTTATAAACAAATGAAAAAGCTGAGAACTGCTAAACAATCCATTCAGCAGCAATTCAATGAAATATCAGAAGTGAATGGAAAACTACAAGAGTCCAACGAGATCAAGGACCAATATATCTTCCAATCTCTTTATGGTAAATCCGATTATCTGGACAAAGTAGAGAATCTGCTGAAAAAACAGGATCGTAAATTGAAGGCACGCCAATTCAATGATCTGCAAATCACGCATAAGGAGTTCGATATAAAGTCTGAACGGGAGAATATGTTCTCATCCTTCGACCAGACCTTCCTGAAGCTCTTCCCGAATTTCCTGACGGAATACAATAAATTCTTCCGCCCGGAAGACCAGGTGATTCTGGATGAGGCAGGCAACTTGCCACCAGAGTTGCGCATCTTTGCCCTGATTCGTATGGGAGTGACCGAGAACGAGCGGATTGCTAAGTTCCTCAACCTATCTATTAATACTATATATGTATATAAGGCACGAGTAAAAGGAAAAACAATTGTGCCGAAAGAAGAGTTCGAAGAATACATTATGCAAATAAAGAAAGGAATTTAGCCACGCAATATCTCTAAAAAGGCTCTAAAACAGACCTTAATTTTCCGTTGAAAGGAGGAATGCATTGATTTGAATATCAGAGCATTTCTCCTTTTATCATTCTATATCCCGTCTTCATTGCTTTTTTCTCCCGCCTATCCGAAATACATTTGTCCCAAGGAAAAAATTCATTGAACCTATTAACTCATTTAAATCACTGTACCATGAAAAAGAAAACTAAGATTTATCCTTGGAAAATGTACTTTCATGTACTCCTTGGAATGTTCTTCCTGCTCCCTGCATTACTGAATGCCCAAAACACAACCATCAAAGTATCGGGAATAGTGACGGACACTAACAATGAACCTCTGATCGGTGTATCTGTTGCAGAAAAAGGAACCACCAACGGAGCCATAACCGATGTCGACGGTAAATATTCGCTGACCGTCCGCCCCACAAGTACCCTACGCTTCTCCTTCATCAGCTACAAAACGCAGGAAGTGAAAGTAGACGGGCGTAAGACTATCAATATTCGTATGGAAGACGATGTACAAGCTCTGAACGAAGTAGTCGTTATCGGATACGGAACGCTGGATAAGAAAGAACTTACCTCTGCCGTATCACACATCTCCAGCAAGGACTTTCTCCATATCAGCAGTCTGGACCCTTCCATGATGATACAGGGAAAAGTGGCCGGTGTATCCGTAACCAACACAGCTGCCGCCGACCCTAACAACCAGGCAAGTATCCAGATTCGCGGCATTTCCTCACGTGCTGCCGGATTGGGCCCGCTGATCGTAATCGACGGCATTCCCGGCGGCAACCTGACCAATATCAATCCCAACGATATCGCCTCCATGGATATTCTAAAAGACGGTGCAGCCTCCGCCATCTACGGTACACGGGGTAGCAACGGCGTAATCGTCATCACCACCAAGAAGGGATCACGCGACGGTAAATTCCATGCCACCTATAATGGTATGCTGACCGCCAGTATTCCTCTGCATGAACTCGACCAACTGACTGCCGAAGAGTTCCGCGAATACCGTGTTCCCAACAATCCGACCAGTGACCTGGGTGGAGCTACCAACTGGATTGACGAGATTACCCGCACCGGTTTCACCCATCAGCACACCGTCACACTGTCAGGAGGTACCAGCCAGAGTAATTACCGTGTCAGTGTGGATTACCGCAATGCGACCGGTATCGATATACGTTCCAGTCGCGAAGAGTATGGTGCACGCGCCTCTATCAACCATACCACAAAAAACGGGCTGTTAGATTTCTCCGTAAATATCGCACCGCGTATCGCTTACCGTGAAAATTCCTCCTGGGATGCCTTCAAGATAGCTATGGACGCCAACCCCACTACCCCACTGTTTGATCCGGAAAACCCGAATCTTTACTCTGACTTCACCGGACAGGAAGCCTTATGGAATCCTGTAGAAGAACTGAAGCTGGAACAAAACGGTGGTGAAACCAAACTATTGGATTGGGATGCCACTGTAAAGCTAAACTTACTTCCTCTACTCGCCAAAGACGGTCATTCCATTCATTCCCTCAGTACGCAACTGACTTTTGCCGACCAGCAATCGGATAATTTCGACTACTGGTTCCGTCCTTCCACAAGCCGCCTGGCAATGAAGAACGACTATAAAGGAGAAGCCAGCCGCACTTACAGCAAATACCGCCAGCATAGTCTTGAATGGCTGGGCAACTACGCTATGGAATTGAAGGGACACCGTGCCCGCGCCATGGTAGGCTACTCGTATCAATACTTCCAGAATTCAGGTCTGAATGCCGCCAATAAAGATTTCTCTTCCGACGGGCTTCTGTACAACAACCTCGGTTCCGGTGAATGGGCCAAGGAAGAAGGACGCAACGAAATGGGCACCAACAAAAGCGACTCCAAACTGATTGCTTTCTTCGGCCGCCTGAGTTATGACTACAAGAACCGCTACCTGATGACCGCTTCTCTGAGATACGAAGGTTCCTCCCGTTTCGGAGATGACAATAAATGGGGTTACTTCCCCGCCGTATCTGCCGGCTGGCGTATCAGTGAAGAGGCTTTCATGAAAGACATCATATGGATTGACGACTTGAAAATACGTGGTGACTACGGTGTAACCGGTAATCAGGATTTCGGCAATTACCTGTCCTTGTCTACCATGAGCAGTTTCGGCAGTTACTACTACAACGGCCAATACTTCACCGTATGGGGTGCAGGTAAGAATCCTAATCCGGGACTGAAGTGGGAAAAAGGTAAAAACTGGAACATCGGCGTGGACTTCAGTCTGTTTAAAGGAATATTGAGCGGTTCGGTCAATTACTACAACCGTAAGCAACAAGATTTGCTGGGCGACTACAATGTGCCCGTTCCTCCCTACTTGTTCTCTACCACTTTTGTCAATGTAGGTACCATGCGCAACACCGGTATCGAAGTCGACCTGAATATTCAGGCCGTGAAGATGAAAGATTTCACCTATACCGTCAATCTGGTAGGCGCCACCAATGAGAACAAGTTCCTCAAGTTCTCCAACAACGAGTTCACCGGACAGAATTATTACGACCTGGCGAATATGGAAAGCCCGAATCAACCGGGCAAGTTGCAACGTATAGAAGAAGGACAACGCCTGGGTAATTATTACACCTGGAAGTATGCCGGTATCGATGCCGATGGCGACTGGGTAGTATGGAACAAAGACAATACGGAGATGATTAAAATATCCGATGCCAAAGAAGAAGACAAGCGGGTAACCGGTAACGGACTTCCCAAATTCACAGCCTCCATGACCAATACCTTGACGTATAAGAACTGGGGATTAACCATCTTCCTTCGCGGTGCTTTCGGCTTCGACCTCTTCAATGTACACGACTTCTACTGGGGCATTCCCAGTATGCAAAGCAATGTGCTGAAAAAAGCATATACCAAGAATGCGGCCATTAAGAAAGGTAAGAATGTGCTGACCGACTATTTCATAGAACGCGGCGACTATGTGAAGCTCGATATGGTAACCCTGAGCTACACTTTCCAAATCAACAACAAGTGGCTGGACAGTGCCCGCCTCTACGTCACCGGAAAGAATCTTGCTACCATTACAGGTTTCAATGGCGTAGATCCTTCGACTTACCAGACCAACGGATTGACTCCGGGTGTGAACCTGAACGGTACGGAAGGTACCCGCCGGTACTATCCTTCCACTACACAGGTCATGTTCGGTGTCCAATTAGACTTCTAAATGTATAACCTTAAAAAACAATAGAAATATGAAACTCAAGAATATATTAACCGGTTCGCTGGCAGGAGTATTGCTTCTCGGCTCCCTCAGCGCATGCACCGACCTTACGGAAACGGTATACGACCAAATCATGTCTACCAACTATTACAATACAAAGGATGATATTATCAAAGCCACATTCCGCCCCTTCGAACATGGATTCTACAGCATCGGGCCGCGCCAGGTGTTGCAGGAGTGTTGTGCCGATCAACTGGGTACCTGGGCACGCGATGGCTGGTGGTATGACAATGCCAAATGGCAATACCTGCACTACCATACCTGGGCTGCCGACAATGAATCCATCAAAAGTGAATGGGAAAACTGTTTCACCGGAATCATGCAGGCCAATTCCGTCATAGATGACCTGCAAAAGCTGGACCCTGCCAAATTCAACATGTCACAGTCGGAGATGGATAACTTCATCGCACAGAACAAGGCTTTACGCGCATGGTTCTACATCCGTCTGCTGGATGCTTTCCGCAATGTACCGTTAGCTGTCAGCCTGGACCAGAGCAAGAACTCCGTCGGACAAGTGACACCGCAGGAACTGTTCAACTTTATCGAAACGGAACTGAAAACATCTATCGAAGCACTACCAGCCAAGAACGGTAATGCCGGCAACGGGATAGCACAAGGACAGTGGACCAAAGCCGGTGCAGCCGCATTGTTAGTGCGCCTCTATCTGAACGCGGAGAAATGGATCGGAACTTCTAAATATACGGAATGCGCCACATACGCCCAAAACATTCTGGACGGTGACTATGGCTTCTACGAACTGGGAAAGACCTGGGACGAAGTATTCGACTGGACAAACGACCGATGCAACGAAACCATCTTTGCTTTCCCGTCGTCCTACGGGCGTAGTTACTGGCACTATACGGGCGATACATACTGGTGGGCTGTCCCTGTCAATGCACGTTTCTACTTCGGCGCTTTCAAGCAAGGAGACTTCAATACCAAATATGCCTTGCAACCCAGTCTCGACCTGAATAATAATGAATATAACTTCAAACTCGGCAAGTTTGTCAGCAAATTCAAGAAATATCCGAAAGATTATCGCCTGACCATGTACCGGAATCTGGGCAACAGTACCCGTGAAGGTATGTTCCTTTATGGCTACCTGCCTTATATCGCCGATGACGGCACCCAAAAGAAAGTGACTTCTCCCGTAGGAGGATATGAAATCTACATCCGCGACCAGGTAGGAGTATTTCACGAACTCGCTCCGGATCAACTTCCCGCCGACCGCACTTCAAACATGAATACCGGCGACCATAACTCCGGATGGCATTTTGTGAAGTATCCCATCTACAGCGACGAAGACGCAGGGAAGCGCGAAGCCGATTACAATGAAATTCGTCTGGCGGAAATCTACTACTCATTGGCGGAATGTAAGTTCAAAGCAAACGATGTGGACGGAGCTGCCCGGCTGCTGAATACGGTACGTAAACGTAACTATCCGCAAGATACATGGGCAGAATACCTGTACAAGCCCGAAGGTGCAGTAACCCTGACGCAAGACGAGCTTTACGATGAATGGGGACGTGAATTCCTTGCCGAAGGACGCCGCCGGACCGATCTTATCCGCTGGGGACTGTACTGTACGGAAGAATGGTGGGACAAGAAACCCGATGCAGATTCACACTGGGATATCTTCCCTATCCCACGGGATATGATGGGAGCGGATCATACACTTGAGCAGAACCCGGGTTACAATTAGAATGAGCATGCCTCAGTATATGACTCGGCATAGAATCAATGCCAATGATTCCTACAATCAATGCCAATGATTCCTAGAATCAATGCCAATGATTCCCACAATCAATGCCAATGATTCCTACCATCAATACGGATGATGACTACCATCAATACGGATGATGGCTACCATCAATACGGATGATGACTATCATCAATACGGATGATGATATGACAACCTATAGGAACAGCATAGTTTAGTTACGCTGTTTTCCGTGCAAAGTCTATCACCGAAGTTATTTAATCACATAACAAATAATAAGATTATCATGAAGAAAGTAATAAATAAACTCATTTTCATCTTCCTCCTCCTCCCCCTGCTGACCGGATGTGAGAAAGATAAAGAAATCGTTGTAGTGGAACCCGTAGAGAACTACACACAATTGTACGGACTCGGCACCATCTTCAGTTGGGATTCCAATGCTCCCACCGAACTGAAGCTGACTGAACCGAATACATTCACCATAGATAAAGTTATCAAATACTCCGAAGAGAACAAGCAATTCAAGTTCATCCTTGAAAAAGGCGATTGGGACAAAGTACGTTACCTGGTACCCACCTCGACAGATGACGGCACCGCCGTAAAAGTCATCACTCCCGGAGAATACGACATGCTGATGTGTTCCGAAATGACAGGCGACCTGCGCGACCACTTCTGGGGAATACCCGAAGGAAGCGACGGTACCTACCGGATTACAGTGAACGTAAAGAAGCTGAAACTAACCCTCGAAAAAATCAGTGACGAAACCGAAGAGCCGGAACCGGAGATAAAGACGATTTATGGCTTGGGAAGTGCTTTCGGATGGGATTCGGGCAGTGCAACCGGATTAGTACCCGACCCACTGTATGCCAATGTATATAAGGCAGAAGTAAACCTGGTTTATAGTGAAGAAAACAAACAATTCAAGTTCATCCTTGAAAAGGGAGACTGGGATAAAGTCAATTATCTGGTACCCGAAAGCGTGGATTACAACGGAAATGTCAAGATTGTGACACCCGGCGAATACCCCATGTTTAAATGTTCAGAAATGGAAGGCAACCTGCGCGACCACTTCTGGGGCATCCCCGAAGGA
>CECF01063568.1_pt1 | contig 12208 bp, 9 predicted proteins | sample 554751 | NCBI WGS metagenome assembly CECF01 (sample SAMEA3182099, study PRJEB8094) | gut metagenome | biome: human; feature: gut; material: Stool; isolation source: human stools | place: Canada | collected 2012-06-12 | reverse complement strand
AAGAATCCCCCAGTCACGGCTTTGCCGTGCCAGCCCCTTTTAGGCAAGGGGGCCATGGGGACGAGGGGTACGGATTGCCACGGGCGCGTTGCGCCCTCGCAATGACAGGTTTTTTACATGAAAGTGCGGTACAGGGCCGGGCGGCGGAAAGCCGAGGGCCCGCAGCGCGCAAAAAAGCTCGGCGTGAGCCGAGCTTTTTTATGCGCTGCGGGGACGGCGTGTGCATCCGTCTGCGTTTGTCCAAAGGGGGTCAATACCGGGTGCCCAGCTTACTGAAGGCGAGGATGAGGCAGTCCACCCCCAGAAGAAGCAGGTAAATGCCGATGATAATCGGAACGGACAGCAGGGAGATCCACGGATTCAGGATCATCAGACCGCCCAACACCAAGCCGAGAACATTCAGTATCAGCGTAAAATAATAGGGAAATTCTCCGGCAAAGAAGCGGATCTTATTCAAATTCGACAGGCGGGAGATGCAATGGGCCAGGAACCACAGGGGGACGAGAACAGACAGGATCAGCTTCCCGGCATTGGGGTACACCAGCAGCATGACACCGGCCATGACGCTGAAGGTGCCGGAGAGGAGGGAAACGATGGGGCCGAAGCCGGTGAAATGCGCTATGCGGACATAGAGCAGAATATCTGCCACGCCCATGATGACGGCCACCGCGCCATAGGCCACGATGAACCCCGTCAGGGCGCTTGCAGGCCGGGCCAGGGTGAAAATCCCCAGCAGCACCAGGAGGACACCCTCCGCAAACTCAAACCAGCGAAATCCGGACCACTTTTTCATTGGGCATCGTCTCCTTCCTTTAAGATGTGCATAAACTCCTCGCCGGTGATGGTCTCCTTTTCATAGAGGTAGTGCGCAAGCTTATCCAGCTTCGGCCGGTTATCCGTGAGGAGCTTGCGGGCCTTTTCGTGCTGGGCCTTCACCAGCTCCACCACCTTTTCATCTATGCGCTTTTGGGTGTCGGAGGCGCAGGCCAGGGAGGTGTCGCCGCCGAGATACTGGTTTGTGACCGTCTCCATGGCCACCATGTCGAACTCGTCACTCATGCCGTAGCGGGCGATCATGGCCCGGGCCAGCTTGGTGGCCTGCTCGATGTCGTTGGAGGCACCGGTGGTGATCTCCCCGAAGGCTACCTCCTCGGCGGCCCGTCCGCCGGTGAGGGTGGCGATCTTATTTTCGATCTCCTGCTTGGTCATCAGGTACTTGTCGCCGGTGTCCACCTGCATGGTGTAGCCCAGGGCCCCGGAGGTGCGGGGAATAATGGTGATCTTCTGCACCGGGGCGGAATGGGTCTGCAGGGCGGCCACCAGGGCGTGACCGATCTCATGATAGGCAACCACCCGCTTCTCCTGATCGGACAGGACGGCGCTTTTCTTCTGATACCCGGCGATGACCACCTCGATGCTCTCCTCCAGGTCGGCCTCGGTGACGATAACGCGGCCATTGCGCACAGCCCGCAGGGCGGCCTCGTTGACGATATTGGCCAGCTCCGCACCGGAGGCACCGGCGGCCATGCGGGCGATGGTGTGGAAGTTTACATCCTCGGCGGTCTTGATTTTCTTGGCATGGACCTTCAAAATGGCTTCCCGGCCCGCCAGATCCGGCAGCTCCACCGGAACGCGCCGGTCAAAACGGCCGGGGCGGGTCAGAGCGGGGTCCAGGGACTCGGGGCGGTTGGTGGCGGCGAGAATGATGACCCCGGTATTGCCCTCAAAACCGTCCATCTCCGTGAGGAGCTGGTTGAGGGTCTGCTCCCGCTCATCGTTGCCGCCCATATTGCCGCTGCTGCGCTTCTGGCCGATGGCGTCGATCTCATCGATAAACACGATGCAGGGAGCCTTTTCCTTGGCCTGCTTAAACAGGTCCCGGACCTTACTGGCGCCCATGCCCACAAACATCTCCACAAACTCCGAGCCGGAGATGGAGAAGAAGGGCACATTGGACTCCCCTGCCACGGCCTTGGCCAGCATGGTTTTGCCGGTGCCCGGAGGGCCTACCAGCAGAATGCCCTTGGGCATGGAGGCCCCGGCCTCGGTGTACTTCTGAGGATTATGCAGGTAATCGACGATCTCCTGCAGATTCTCCTTGGCCTCATCCTCCCCGGCCACATCGGAAAAGCGAATGCCCTGGGAGGACTGGACATAGACCTTGGCACTGGACCTTCCGGCGCCGAACATCAGGGAGTTCTTGCCCCCGGCCTGCTCCATGAGCTTTTTGCTCATGTACTGGCCGATGCCGAGAAAAATCAGCAACGGAAGAACGATGGTCAGGAAGAAGGACAAAAGCGGCGAGGTGGTCTGCTGCACCTCCTTAGTGAAGGTGGCCCCGGCGTCATAGAGGCGCTGGGTCAGGGTGGGGTCGTCCATGGCTCCGGTGGTGTAGACGGTGCCGCCCGACTTCCCGGTGAAAATAATCTGGTCGCTCTCCACCTGCACCTTGCCGATGTCCTTGTCCTCAATCATCTGCATGAAGGTGCCGTAGTCCGTCTCCGTGACCTGATTGCGGGCGATCAGGGGCGCAACCAAAAGGTTAAAGAGCAGGATCACCAGCAGGGTAATGCCGTAATAATAGAGTAAGGGTTTCTTGGGGGATTTAACTTCTTTCATGGAAACATCTCCTTTTATCAGTGTAGCAGCCGGAAGCCCATGATAACCGCGCCCAGGACCACCAGGACGATGCCGGTGGCCCGGTTAAGGGTCTTGGGCTTGGCCTTATTGGCGAACACCGCCGCGATCTGCGCCCACACCAGGGTGAACACGATGCACAGCGCCCAGGTGAGCACATCCGGCATTCCGCCAATGGCGAAGTGGGACACCGACCCGGTAAGGGCCGTGAAGGTCATGATGAACACGCTGGTGCCCACGGCGGTCTTTAGCTCGTAGCCCATGACGCTGGTGAGGATCAGCAGCATCATCATGCCGCCGCCGGCACCCACAAAGCCGCAGATGAAGCCGATGGCGATGCCGCAGACAACGGACTGGACAGCCCGCTTTTTGGCGCTGACGGCGGCCATGGCCTCCTTGGTGGTCATCACCGGACGCAGGATGAATTTAATACCCAGCAGAAAGGTCATGAACACCGAGAAGCCGCCCATGGTGGCCGCAGGCACCAGGCTTGCCACATAGCTGCCCACCACCGTAAAGGCCAGGACACTGACCATCATGATAAGGCCGTTTTTTATGTCCAGATTCTTATTTTTGTGGTAGGTGTAGGCGGAGACGGCGCTGGCCAGCACATCCGAGGAAAGGGCGATGCCCACAGCCATGTAAGGGTCCATGTTCAAAAAGGTGATGAGCATGGGGCTGATGACGGCGGCGGCGCTCAGGCCCGCAAAGCCCGTGCCCAGGCCCGCGCCCATGCCCGCGAAAAAGGTGACTAAAACAGTTAAAAGTATATGCATAGCGTATTACTTCCCTTCTAAGATGGTGTCGAGATTTTCCTCGATGCGGCGCATGAGGGTGGCAAAGGCCCGACGGGTCTCCTGGTCCGTGTCGGCAAAGAGCTTCTCCAGGAAATCCGCCTGCAGCTGCCGCCCCCGCCGAATGACCGGGAGGGCCTTCTCGGTGCAGAAAAGCTCCGTTTTACGGCGGTCCGTGGGAGAGGGCCGGCGGATCAGATACCCCTCCTGCACCAGACGCTCCACATGGACGGAAATGAGATTGGCCTTAATGTGCCGCAGCTCCACGATCTCGCTGGCGGTCTTGTAGGCAGGGTTATTCCCCAGGAACATCAGAATGTCAAAGGCCGTCTGGGGCAGGTCCAGCTCCCGGCAGAGGCCCTTGCAGGCCGCGCCATAGGCCAGGGATATTTTTCGGGGTATCTCGATATTCAGCTCCATACTGCTTCACCTCGGAATAGTTCTTATATGAATATTTCAATTTTGAAGTAATATAGCACGATGTCATAGGGATGTCAATAGGATAGAGAAAAAAGTCGCTCCAAAACAGTGGTTTTTTCGCGTAAAACATCGGGTCGTGACGCTGCATATCCTTTTTTATGTAGACAAGAAAAATTATGCAACTTTTTCGGGATTTTTCTGTTTACATAACAATGTGGATAACTATGTGGATATTGTGCAAAACCCTTTGCGGAAGGCTGATTTTATGGGGTTGCCTTTTTGTTATAAGTTGGGGAAGTGTCTAACATTTTCTATTCTTATTTCGATTTTTGTCAGACTTTGGGGCGGCACTTGCCAGAACGGAGAAAATGCGGTAAAATAATAAGGTATGGCCGGAATCGCCGGCAGGAGGGGTCTATGGCAACGAAAAAAAGCTACAACAACGAAAGCATTTCCAGCCTCAAGGGCGCGGATCGGGTACGCAAGCGCCCGGGGGTCATCTTCGGCTCCGACGGCCTGGAGGGCTGTGAGCACGCTGTATTTGAAATACTGTCCAACGCCATCGACGAGGCCCGGGAGGGTCACGGGCGGCTCATCACCGTCACGCGGTTTTCCGACCTCTCCATCCAGGTGGAGGACATGGGCCGGGGCTGCCCGGTGGACTGGAATGAAAAAGAGGGGCGCTACAACTGGGAGCTGGTATTCTGCGAGCTGTACGCCGGTGGAAAATATGACAACGAAAACAGCGAAAACTACGAGTTTTCCCTGGGCCTCAACGGACTGGGCTCCTGCGCCACCCAGTACGCCAGCCGCTACATGGATGTGACCGTGTGGCGGGAGGGCAAGGAGTATTCCCTGCACTTTGAACGGGGCGAAATTGTGGGCCAGCTGCAGACCCGTCCCCTGCCCGACAGCCAAAAGCGCAAGACCGGCACCCGCATCCACTGGCTGCCGGACCTGGATGTGTTTACGGACATTCAAATTCCCCCGGACTACTACCGGGATGTGATGAAGCGTCAGGCCGTGGTAAACGCCGGGGTCACCTTCCGGCTGCGAAATCAAAACGGCGCAGCCTTTGACACGGAGGATTTCCTCTATGAAAACGGCATCGCCGACTACATTCGGGAGCTGGCGGGGCTGGACGCCTTCACCGAGCCGGTGTGCTGGGAGTGCGAGCGCCGGGGCCGGGACCGGGCAGACAAGGCCGAGTACAAGGTGAAGCTGAACATTGCCTGCTGCTTTTCCAACAAGCATCCCGTGGTGGAGCACTACCATAACTCCAGCTTCTTAGAGCATGGCGGCTCCCCGGAGAAAGCCACCCGCCTGGCCTTTGTGTACGCCATTGACAAGTACCTTCGGGACCACGGCAAGTACACCAAGGACGAGAGCAAGATCACCTATCCCGATGTGCAGGACTGTCTGATTTTGGTGAGCAACAACTTCTCCACCCAGACCAGCTACGAAAACCAGACCAAAAAGTCCATTACCAATAAGTTCATTCAGGACGCTATGAACGACTTCCTGCGGGAGCAGCTGCAGGTATACTTCATTGAAAATCCCGATGCGGCGGAGAAGATCGCCAGCCAGGTGCTTATCAACAAGCGCAGCCGGGAGACGGCGGAAAAGACCCGTATCAATCAGAAAAAGAAGCTGACGGAGAAGATCGACATTGCCAACCGGGTGCAGAAGTTCGTGGACTGCCGCACCAAGGATGTGAGCAAGCGGGAGATTTACATTGTGGAGGGCGACTCCGCCCTGGGCGCCTGCAAGCAGAGCCGGGACGCGGAGTTCCAGGGTCTCATGCCCGTGCGGGGCAAGATACTCAACTGCCTGAAGGCCGACTATCCCCGCATTTTTAAGAGCGCCATTATCACCGACCTCATGAAGGTCCTGGGCTGCGGCGTGGAGGTAAGCGGCCGGGCGGTGAAGGACCTGAATCAGTTTGACCTGAATAACCTCCGCTGGAGCAAGGTCATCCTCTGCACCGATGGCGATGTGGACGGGTTCCAAATTCGCACCCTGATCCTCACCATGCTCTACCGCCTGTGCCCCACGCTGATCCGGGAGGGCTATGTGTATATCGCGGAGACGCCGCTGTTTGAGATCACCTGCAAGGAAAAGACCTGGTTTGCCTACTCGGAGAAGGAGAAGGCGGACATTCTCAAGTCTCTGGAGGGGAAAAAGGTGAAGGTGGACCGCAGCAAGGGTCTGGGCGAGAACGACCCGGAGATGATGTGGCTGACCACCATGAACCCGGAGACAAGGCGGCTGGTAAAGGTCCTACCCGACGAGGCCGCGGAGACCGAGCGCATTTTTGACCTCCTGCTGGGGGACAACCTGGCGGGGCGGAAGGAGTATATCGCCGAGAACGGATATAAGTATCTGGATATGATCGATGTGAGCTGAAGATGGACCGATTCGATAAGGATATTTCATTTTTGGAAAGTGTTGACCACGACCCGACGTTGTACCAAAAACATCCAACGGTTTCCACATTGGCAGAACTCCATCAGACAAAGTGCGGCTCACTTCCGTGTCAGCCGGGCATTTACCGCGTGCTGGTCCCGGAAAAGCTGCCTGTTTCCTTTATGGAAAGCCCTGAGAATTCGCGTGCAAAGGGTTATCCAGCGGCGATTTTGGAACAAAAATACGCACAATGCACAGACAAAACCGTATTGTACATCGGTAAGGCCAATGGGCGCGGCGGCCTGCGGCAGCGGGTGCTGCAATATGTAAAATACGGCTGGGGCACCGCCGCCAATCACAAGGGCGGGCGCGCCATTTGGCAGGTGAAGGACTATCCGCTCCTGCTGTTAGAGTACGAAGTCTGCGAAAATTGCGAGCAGAGGGAGCATGAGCTGTTGGCCGATTATAAGAAAGAAAACGGCACCTATCCCTTGGCAAATTGGCGGGGGTAGGCGGAGCAAGGGAATAAAAAGCCTCCCCTGTGTAAGGGAAAATGTGCGAAGCGTCGGAGGGGTTGATGGCCCCCTTGCCTAAGCACGGCGAAGCCGTGACTGGGGGATTCTTCCCCGCACGAATCCCTCCACCAGCCTGCGGCTGGTCCCCCTCCCTTTAGGCAAGGGATGCTTTGGGGACGGATTGCCACAGCCAGTGTGCGCACTGGCTTCGCAATGACACGGTGGTTTACAGAGAGTCCGGCGCAAAACCCGGCGGGCCGATGTGGGCATCGGCCCCTACACACGGCCATCGGTAGACACTCCGTAGGGGACGGGGTACGGATCGCCACGGGCGCGGCGCGCCCTCGCAATGACACATTGCAAGGAATGCGGTATAAGCCCAGTTCGGGCCGTCGGAGACGCCGGCCCTACGCACCGTTTACCGATAGGATTTTGTAGGGGCGGACGACCCTGTCCGCCCAGCCCCGGCAGCGCAGCGTTTTGTAGGGCAGGGCCCATGTGCCCTGCCGCGTGCCCTGCGCCGCAAATTAAAATCGATCGTTTTTTGGCGGGGTCATTCCTGGCATCCTCCCGCCAGTTTGAATACGAAAGGAATTATCTTTCATGGCAAAGAAGAAAACAGAACCGAAAGCCGTCCATCCCACCGCAGACCCCAATGTTATGGGGCTGCGGGGTACGGTGGTGGAGCAGCCCATCACCTCTACCCTGGACGAGAACTACATGCCCTACGCCATGAGCGTTATCGTCTCCCGGGCCATCCCGGAGATCGACGGCTTCAAGCCCTCCCACCGCAAGCTCCTGTACACCATGTACAAGATGGGCCTGCTGACGGGGAACCGCACCAAGTCCGCCAACATCGTGGGCCAGACCATGCGCCTGAATCCCCACGGCGACCAGGCCATTTACGAGACTATGGTGCGCCTGGCCAAGGGCAACGAGTCATTGCTCCACCCCTTTGTGGACAGCAAGGGCAACTTCGGCAAGGTCTACTCCCGGGACATGGCCTACGCCGCCAGCCGCTATACCGAGGCAAAGCTGGCCCCCATCTGCGCAGAGCTTTTCCGGGATCTGGACTGCGATGCCGTGGACTTTGTGGACAACTACGACAACACCACCAAGGAGCCGGCCCTGCTGCCCACCACCTATCCCAATGTGCTGGTGAGCGCCAACCAGGGCATCGCCGTGGGCATGGCGTCGCAAATCTGCGGATTTAACCTGGGGGAGGTCTGCGACACCACCATCCAGCTGTTGAAAAATCCCGACCACGACATTGCCACTACCCTGCTGGCTCCGGATTTTTCCACCGGGGGACAAATTCTCTGTGACCCGGAGGAGCTGGGGCGCATTTATGAAACCGGCCGGGGCGGTGTGAAGGTCCGGGCCAAGTACCGCTATATCAAAAGCGAAAACATTATCGAAATTTACGAGATCCCCTATTCCACCTCCCTGGAAGCCATTTTGGACAAGGTCTCCGAGCTGATGAAGGCCGGGAAAATCAAGGAGATCAGCGACATGCGGGACGAGACGGACCTCTCGGGCCTGAAGCTGGCCATCGACCTGAAGCGGGGTATAGACCCGGACAAGCTCATGCAGAAGCTCTTCCGCCTGACCCCCCTGCAGGACACGGTGAGCTGCAACTTTAACATCCTCATCGCCGGAATGCCCCGGGTGCTGGGGGTCCGGGCGCTGCTGGAGGAGTGGCTGGCCTGGCGCACGGAATGCGTACGGAGACGGGTGTACTTCGTGCTGCACAAAAAGCAGGAGAAGCTGCACCTTTTGCAGGGCCTCAAGCGCATTTTGCTGGACATTGACAAGGCCATTGAGATCATCCGCCAGACCGAGGAGGAGGCGGAGGTGGTGCCCAACCTGATGATCGGCTTCGGCATCGACCAGATCCAGGCGGAGTATGTGGCGGAGATCAAGCTGCGCAACATCAATAAGGAATACATCCTCAAGCGGGTGCAGGAGACCGCCGCCCTGGCCGAGGAAATCGAGGACCTGGAGGACACCCTGCAAAAGCCCGCCCGCATCCGCAAGATCATCGTGGGAGAGCTGGAGGAGGTGCGGAAAAAGTACGCCCAGCCCCGGAAAACGGAGATCATTTTCAGCCACGAGGCGGAGTACGAGGAGGAGCCGGAGGATACGCCGGACTATCCCGTGACGCTGTTTTTATCCCGGGAGGGGTATTTTAAGAAGATCACCGCCCAGTCTCTGCGCATGAGCGGCGAGCAGAAGTTCAAGGAGGGCGACGGGCTTTTCCGCCAAATCGAGGCCACCAACAACACCGAGCTGATGTTCTTCACCGACCGCCAGCAGGTGTATAAGGTCCGGGCCGCCGACTTTGCCGACGGCAAGGCATCGCTGCTGGGGGACTATCTGCCCACCAAGCTGGGGATGGACGAGGACGAAAAGGTCATCGACCTGGTGCTGCCGGGGGATTACAGCGGGCATGTGCTGTTCTTCTTTGAAAACGGCAAGTGCGCAAGGGTCTCCCTCTCGGCCTACGCCACCACCTCCAACCGCCGCAAGCTCACCGGGGCCTACTCTGACAAGAGTCCCCTGGCGGCTCTGCTGAAGCTGACGGAGGACAAGGAGCTGGCCCTCATCAGCACGGAGCCCAGAGCCCTGCTGCTGCACACGGCCCTGCTTGCACCCAAGACCACCCGCGCCACCCAGGGCGTGGCGGTGATGAACATGAAGCCCCGGTATCACCTGGACCGGGTCTGCACCCCGGAGGAGAGCGGCATCACGAATCTTGCCCGCTACCGGGTGCGCAGCATCCCCGCCGCCGGGGCTCTGCTACGGGAGGAGGACCAGGGCCGGGAGCAGATGTCACTTTTGTAAAATATCTGGTGAAAATTCCTGCGGAATTTTCTGCCAAAAGGCTTGCCCCCAGAATAGACAGAAAGAGGAAGGATCACATGGGATTTGACTTAGCACACACCATAAGCGCCCTATCAAAGCTGGCGCTGCGGGCCAGCAGGAATCGGCGCAGTCAGGAGGAAATCGACTTTTTCAATTGGCTGGATGCGGCCCTGTGCAAAGAGCTTCCCGGCAATGTTGAGGCCATCAACTTCAATTTATATGAAGACGGCGGGGACAAGTGGTCTGCGGAGTTGGTGGGCACCTCCACCTTTGACGAAAGCAGCTCCGACTGGGCCTGCCACGAGGTCTACACCACCCGGGATATGCCGTTTGTCCTCATGAAAGAGAGTAACTGGAAAACCGTGGAGAGCCTGTTCGTTTCCCTGCTGAAAAAATATCTTGACGGCGGGAAGTATGCTTCGGCGCTGAAAAAATACCGCGCTGTGGGCGTCGGCTTTGTGGACGGAGATTTACATATCCTTTATAAAAAATGAGCTCGAAGAAAGGAGCGCTCCATGAAAAAAAGAATTCTACCCCTGCTTCTGTGCGGGGCGCTGCTTTTGTCCGGGTGCGGGCTGCTGCGGCGGGAATACTCCCGCACAGAGCCGCACAGCGCCACCTATTACGAGGGCGACCGGCGGGATGTGCTCCGGGCGGAGAGCTACCAGGATCTGGTCAATGACCTGCTGCTCCTGGTGGCCGCCCACGCTGAGGAGGGCACCGTGTGGTACTACGCAGAGGAGGAGACCGACCTGTCCCGGGAGGCCCAGCGGGCCTGCGCCGAGGTGCAGCAGGAGACGCCCCTGGGGGCCTACGCCCTGGACTATCTCACCTACACCGTGGACGACGGGGGCCGGGGCTACACCCAGCTCCGCTTTACCGCCGGATACCGCCGCACCCTCCAGCAGATACAGAGCATCGTTCACGCCACCGGCGGCGCGGCCCTGACGGACCTGCTCCGGGCGGCGGCCCAGAACGGAGGCAAGGAGCTGGTGGTGCAGATGGGCACCTCCGGCAGCACCCGTCAGGCGGTGCTGGACACGGTGAACGCCGTCCAGGCTGACCTGCACCTCGCTGACCGGCCCTGGCAGGTGCAGTTTTACCCGGACACCGACACCGTGGGCATCGTGGAAATCATTTTGGACTCCGCCACCCCGGAGGCTTGACACCGGCGGGAAAATGGGTATACTAAAGATAGTAAGGCGCTGCGACAAGCGGTTAACCCAACATGCTTAGATTTCTATGTGATAGAAACCGTCACCGTGCCGGGTGGCGGTTTCTGCGTTTTACGATGATCTTAACGGTGAAAAAAATCGGCAGGAGCAGAAAAAGGGCTTGACAACAGCCCTTCTATGCCTTATAATAACCATTGTTGTGCGGGCGTAGCTCATCTGGTAGAGCGCGACCTTGCCAAGGTCGAGGTAGCGAGTTCGAGCCTCGTCGCCCGCTCCAAAAAGAAACACCATCCGTCAGGATGGTGTTTTTTTCGGTCAAGTCGGGCAGAGGCTCGAAAGGGCACGAGCGCAGCGAGAAAAACATGCCGGTGGCATGTTTTGGTGCCCGTGTGCGTGTGGCGGCCCGGCAGGGCCGCCAGCGAGCTTCGTCGCCCGCTCCAAAAAGACAGCGGCTCACCGCTGCCCCTAACCTTGAAAGCTCAAGATTTTTCGTAAGAGAACAAATACTACCCCCAAAAAGGCGAAAAAATCTATTTTATAGTCCTACCACCAAACAAGGTTTGGACGAACACCTATTTTTTCAGCGGTGGTTTCGCCGTGAAGTGTTCGCTCTGATCCGCAACAGAAAAACGCCGTCTTGGAAGTGATTCCGAGACGGCGCTTTTTTTGCTATCCGCACATTCGCTTTCTGCTATTTCTCCTGCTACAATGGTTGCAAAAATAAAGAGGAGGTTATACAAATTCACCTTTTCCCTTACACTGTCCGCCCCTGTGCAACAGGGGCAATTTTTTTAGCCGGTGTTAAATTTCCGTATATTTCGATAAAAGGAAAACTGCGAAAATTACGATTGATTCCACATAAATTCCCCTTATTTTTCGGTATATTACCGAAAAAGCGCAACAAAAATCTACAAACAGGTATACAGGAAATGCTGGTAAACTTATTCTTATATGTTATAATTAGACCGTAAAATCTTTCGTTTATTCGACAAAATGAGACAGGCACGTCCGATGCAGCCCGCTGGGAGCCGAAGGCTTTGCCTGTGATTTAAGGGGACGAATCTGCATTATGGATGAGAAAAAGTCCATAAAACTGGATTTTTGGAAGTGCATAGAGTACCTCCGCCCCAAGGCGGCGGCGGTGATCTGTCTGACGGTCCTATTGGCGTTGGGCGGATTTTTAACGGCCCGTTTTCTCATTCCCCCCACCTACCGTGCCGAGCTTCTTCTTTACGCCAGCAACAGTGGCGGCCCGGGTGCCGCGGAGCCGGCGACCCTCACCGCCTCCGACCTCGCCGCATCCAAGAGTTTGGTGGATACCTGTGCGGCCCTGCTGGACTCCCGGACCCTATATGAGGAGGTGGCCCAACTTTCAGGCCCGGACGGCGGCTATAAG
>CECF01020816.1_pt1 | contig 12331 bp, 9 predicted proteins | sample 554751 | NCBI WGS metagenome assembly CECF01 (sample SAMEA3182099, study PRJEB8094) | gut metagenome | biome: human; feature: gut; material: Stool; isolation source: human stools | place: Canada | collected 2012-06-12 | reverse complement strand
GCCCCCAAAAGATTCTGCAAAATTAAGAAAAAAACCGATTTATACCCAAAATTACGCTTGCTTTTGTTAACTTTGCCATGACAGAAGCTCTTTTTTAATCCAAAGCATCTGGAAAATCATGATTGAAGACAACATAATCAGCCGTGAAGCCAATGAGAAAGCCGTGCTCGTGGGGCTTGTGACACAAAGGCAGAACGAGGCCAGAATACGCGAATATCTTGCAGAGCTCGCTTTCCTCGCCCGCACTGCCGGCGCCGACCCCGTGTGCCAGTTCGTGCAGAAGCTCGACTATCCGAATCCCCGCACATACGTGGGCAAGGGCAAGCTCGACGAGATTCGTCAGTATGTCGACGACAACGACATCGGTCTCGTGATATTCGACGACGACCTCTCTCCCAAGCAGGTGGCCAACATCGAGAAGGAGCTCAAGGTGAAGATCCTCGACCGCACCAGTCTCATCCTCGACATCTTCGCCAAGAGGGCGCAGACCGCCACGGCCCGCACCCAGGTGGAGCTCGCCCAGTATCAGTATCTGCTCCCAAGGCTCACACGCATGTGGACACACCTCGAGCGTCAGCGCGGCGGTATCGGAATGCGTGGCCCCGGCGAGACCCAGATAGAGACCGACCGGCGTATCATCCTCGACAAGATATCCCATCTCAAGGAGGAGCTCCAGCATATCGACCGCCAGAAAAGCATACAGCGCAAGAACCGGGGCAACCTCACAAGGATAGCCCTCGTGGGATATACCAACGTGGGTAAATCAACCCTCATGAACCTCCTCAGCAAGAGCGACGTCTTCGCCGAGAACAAGCTCTTCGCCACGCTCGACACCACTGTCAGGAAGGTGACAGTGGAAAACCTTCCCTTCCTGCTCACCGACACCGTGGGCTTCATACGTAAGCTCCCCACCCATCTCGTCGACTCCTTCAAGTCAACGCTCGACGAGGTGAGGGACGCCGACATCCTCGTGCATGTGGTCGACATATCGCATCCCGGCTTCGAGGAGCAGATAGAGGTCGTCGACCGCACCCTCCGCGAGGTGTGCGGCGACCAGCAGAAGCCCGTCATAATGGTCTTCAACAAGGTCGACGCCTTCTCATATACCCCGAAAGACCCCGACGACCTCACGCCGGCGACCCGCGAGAACATCCCTCTCGAGGAGCTCGAGAAGACCTGGATGGCGAAGTGTCCCGACTGCGTCTTCATCTCGGCCAGGGAGCGCACCAATATCGACGGCCTCAAGAAGCTCCTCTATCAGAAGGCGCGCGAGGTGCATGCCGAGCGTTTCCCATACAATGACTTTCTTTATGAAAAATATGACGACGACACCATATCCACTCACACCGAATACTGAATCCTCGGCCGGAGCGTGCGCCCTGCGCCGTCTCGAATGGTGGGAGACACAGCAGCTTGAGCGCCAGGGATGTTCGGCCGCCGACTGGGGCCGCGTGCTCGTGGCTCCCGGCTCCGACCTCTCGCGCATCCGCAACGTGCGCTTCGAGGGCGCGGTGAGCGTGGGCGTGATCCGCGAGGGTGAGCTCCGCGACGCGCTGATAGCCGACAGCGTAGTCGGCGACGATGCCACCGTGCGCTGCGTGCCCGGCGGCGTGAGGGGAGCCACGGTAGGCGCCCGCGCCGTGATCGACAATGTCGCGAGAGTGGAATTCGAGCCGGAGGCGCCGTGTGGCGTCGGTCTGCAGGTGAGCGTGCTCGACGAGACCGGCTCGCGCCCGGTGGTGATATATCCCGGGCTGTCGGCGCAGATGGCCTGCCTGATGGCGAGGCGTCCCGTGTGGCTCGCCAAGGCCCCCGACGTCATCGCCGACGCTTTCCTCTCCACGCGCGTTATGCCCCATGAGATAGGGGAGGGGGCCGTGGTGAGGGACTCCGGCCCGCTGCTCAACGTGAGCGTGGGGCGCGAGGTCAGGATCGAGGGGGCGCAGCGTCTTGCCAACGGCTCGGTGGTCAACAACGCCGCGCCGGGACGTGCCCTCGCCTTTGTCGGTGCCGGGGTCGACGCCGAGGGCTTCATCTTCGAGGACGCCACCGTAGACAGCGGCGCCATAGTGCGCAACTGCTATGTGGGGCAGGGAGCGACACTCGCACGCGGAGCCTCGGCCCACGATTCCCTTTTCTTCGCCAACTGCACCCTTGAGAACGGAGAGGCGTGCGCCCTCTTCGGGGGTCCCTACTCCGTGAGCATGCACAAGGCGTCGCTGCTCATCGGATGCCAGACATCCTTCATGAACGCCGGCAGCGCAACCAACCAGAGCAACCATATGTATAAGCTCGGACCCGTGCACTGGGGAATCCTCGAGCGTGGAGTGAAGACCTCCTCCAACTCCTATCTCATGCTCGGGGCCAAGATCGGCGCCTTCTCCCTGCTCATGGGGAGCCACAAGACGCATCCCGACTCCTCGGAATTTCCCTTCTCATATCTCTTCGGCGACGAGAGGGGCGCCACTGTGGTGGTGCCCGGCGCCATGCTTCGCAGCTGCGGGCTGCTCCGCGACGAGAAGAAATGGCCCACCCGCGACCGGAGGCTGAAGCGGCGGCTCCCGCTCTTCGACCGCATCACCTTCGACGTGCTCAACCCCTATACCGTCGACAGCATGCTCCGCGCCCTCGACACCATCGGCGCGCTGCTCTCGCGCCCGGCCGACGACGACCTCTTCATCCGCTACAAGGGTATGAAGTTCAGCCGCGCGGCTCTCGAGAGGGCGAGATACCTCTATGAGCTCGCCGTGGCCAAGTATCTCTCGATGAGGCTCCCCGAAGGAGAGTTTCCGGAGAGCGACGGCGAGGAGGCGGAAGACTGGGTCGACGTGGCAGGGCAGCTGATGCCCCGCAGCGTGCTCGAGACAGCGCTCACTACCATGACCCCGGGACATATCGAGGAGATCTTCTCGCAGGCTTTCGAGGCATACCGCGATCTGGAGCTCCGGTGGATAGCGCGACGCTTCACCCCGGATCGACGCCCCTCGGCCGCCCGCATAGCCGTAGGCGCCGAAGACTTCGACCGGATGGTGGAGGAAGACCGCACGGAATATCTTGAAAACCTCTCGCGCGAGACGAAGATGCTCGACCTCTGAGCCTCCGCGCGAGCCACGACATATCAACATCTATACCTTAATATATCAAAAACATGAACGTAAAAGACCTTAAACCCGAATTGATCTGGCAGATCTTCGACGAGATCACCAGAGTGCCCCGCCCGAGCTGCCATGAAGAGCAGATCAGAGCCTATCTTCTCGATTTCGCCAAGAAGCACGGCATAGCCGTGAAGACCGACAATACGGGCAACGTGGTGATGAGCAAGCCCGCCACACCCGGCCATGAGAACGCACCCGGCATCATACTCCAGGCCCACATGGACATGGTGTGTGAGAAGAACAGCGACGTGAACCACGACTTCATGAAAGACCCCATCGAGACATACGTCGACGGCGACTGGGTGAAGGCCCGCGGCACGACGCTCGGCGCCGACAACGGCATCGGAGTGGCCGGCGCACTCGCCGCCATGGTCGACAACTCGCTCGAGCACGGCCCGCTGGAGGCCCTCTTCACCATCAATGAGGAGATCGGCCTCGAAGGCGCCCAGAACCTCGGCAAGGACATGATCTCCGGCAAGATGCTCCTCAACCTCGACTCCGAGGACGACGGCGAGATCTTCGTGGGCTGCGCCGGCGGCATCGACACCACGGCCATCTTCCACTACGACCGCAGTCTCTCGCCCGAGAACTTCAAATACTACCGCATCAGCGTCAGGGGACTTCTCGGCGGCCACTCCGGCGGCGATATCCACCTCGGCCGCGCCAACGCCAACAAGGTGGTGGCCCGCTTCATCTGGGAATGCTCGCAGAAGTGGAACATAGAGCTCAGCTGTTTTGACGGCGGTAACCTCCGCAACGCCATCCCGCGTGAGGCCTACGCTGTCTTCGGCATCCAGACCGACCAATCGGAGGAGGCCGTGCGCCTGCTCCACAGGTATGTGAAGGAGATCAAGAATGAATACAAGGGCGTGGAGCCCTCGATGGAGCTGATCCTCGAGGAGACGGAGCGTCCCGAATACTGCATCGACTCGAAGACGTCGCTCGCCCTCGTGAGGGCCCTCTACTCGGCGCCCCACGGAGTCTACTCCATGAGCCGCGACATCCCGGGTCTCGTGGAGACGTCTACCAATCTCGCCGCCGTCAAGATGCTCGACGGCAACCAGATCAAGGTCACCACGAGCCAGCGCTCGTCGGTGGAGTCGCGCAAGCAGGACATCGCCGGCCAGGTGGAGGCCCACTTCCAGCTCGCCGGCGCCGAGGTGAGCCATTCCGACGGCTATCCCGGCTGGGCCCCCAACATGGAGTCGACGATCATGAAGCTGAGCGCCGAGGCCTATGAGGAGCTCTTCGGAGTGAAGCCGGCCATCAAGGCCATCCACGCCGGCCTCGAGTGCGGCCTCTTCCTGGCCAAGTATCCCGACCTCGACATGGTGAGCTTCGGCCCGACGATGACAGGAGTACACTCCCCGGACGAGCAGCTGTTGATCCCGACGGTCGACAAGTTCTGGAAGCATCTCTGCCTGGTGCTCAAGAAGGCAGCTGAGTTATGAGAATAGCGGCGGGAGCGGCGGCCATCACGGCCGCCGTGGTCCTGCTCCTGACCACTGTCGCCGTGACGCGCGGCCAGGACGACGCGACGCCCGGCGGCGGTATGAGCGTGAGGGTAGACAGCGTGCCGGCCTCCGATGAGTCTACCCGCTACTCCGGTCTCACCGACGCCGACTTCAGGCTTGTGGCCGAGGAGCTCGGCGTTGAGATCGCCTCCATCAAGGCCGTGGTGGAGATCGAGGCCGGAAAGCAGATGAAGGGGTTCTGGGCTCCCGGAATCCCGATCGCCAATTTCGACCGCACGATGTTTGCCAGATACCGTAAGAAGGTGTCGTCGGCAGGCGCCACAGGGGAGAAGGTGCCCGAAGGCCTTTCGGGCTACGCCCTGCGCGAATGGACCGAGCTCATCAACGCCCGTCGCAAGAATGCCGCCGCGGCCAACATGGCCACTTTCTGGGGCATGTTTCAGATCGGCGGCTTCAACTACCGCCTCTGCGGATGCGAGACGGTGGATGAATTCGTGCGGCTCATGGCCTACAGCGAACTGGAGCAGCTCGAGCTCTTCGCCGCTTTCGTGGTCAACACCGGTATGTTGGCCGACCTTAAATCGAAAAACTGGCGCGGATTCGCCCGCAAATACAACGGAGCCTCCTACGCCAGACGCGGCTATCACACAAGGATGGCCGCCGCATACTCAAAATATAAAAAAACTGAACAATGAAAATCACGGATCTCGAACCGAAACTTATATGGCAGTGTTTCGATGAAATCACGAAGGTGCCCCGTCCGACCCATCATCTCGACAAGATGAGGAAATTCCTTGTGGACTGGGCTACGCGTCACAATATAAAGGTAGCCACCGACGAGGTGGGCAATGTGGTGATGCGCAAGGGTGCCACCCCGGGCCACGAGAACGCTGCTGTGGTGATCCTCCAGGGTCATCAGGACATGGTGGCCGAGAAGCGCGGCGACAAGAAGCACGACTTCCTCAACGACCCCATCACGACGATCGTCGACGGTGACTGGGTGCGCGCCGACGGCACCACTCTCGGCGCCGACAACGGCATGGGCTGCGCGGCTGCCATGGCCGTGCTGCTCGATGACTCGCTCGTGCACGGCCCCATAGAGTGCCTATTCACCGTCGACGAGGAGCAGGGCCTCATCGGAGCCAACGGCCTCCAGCCCGGCTTCGTCACCGGTACAGTACTCCTCAACCTCGACAGCGAGGAGCACGGACATCTCGTGATCGGCTGCGCCGGCGGCAAGGTGGCGATCTGCTCCATCCCCTATACCACGGAGAGCGCCCCGGCCAACCTTAAATACTATAAGGTGCACCTAAACAACTTCAAGGGTGGACACTCCGGCATGGAGATCAATCTCGGCCGCGGCAACGCCAACCAGCAGCTCTGCCGCTTCCTCTGGGAACACAACGCCGAATACGGCTTCCGCATCGCGGCCATCGACGGCGGCGGTCTCGCCAACGCCATACCGCGCGAGGCATGGGCCATCGTAGGCGTCGAGCCGTCGAGGTGCGGGGCTTTCGAGAAGGACGTGAAGGCGTTCAGCGACATGATTCACGTCGAGTTCCAGCTCGCCGAGGATTCCCACTTCACTTTCGATGCCACTGCTGTGGAGGCTCCCGCCACGATCATCTCGCCGGTGGTCGCCGACCGTCTGGTGGCTTCGGTGTTCTGCTGCCCCAACGGTGTGCAGGGCATGAGCAATGCCGTGCCGGGACTGGTGGAGACCTCATGCAACCTCGCTTCGGTGAAGATGGGAGAGCATGACATCGTGGTGACCGTGCATATCCGCTCGTCGGTCGACTCGCGTCGCGACGAGGTGGCTGACAAGGCGAAGGCTCTCTTCGAGATGTCGGGCGCCAAGGTCGTCTACGACGACGCCTATGTGGGCTGGGCTCCGAATCCCGACTCGAAGGTGCTCGCCATCGCAGAGGAGAGCTTCGAGAGCCTCTTCGGCCACAAGCCGGAGGTTGAGGCGCTTCACGCCGGTCTGGAGACGGGTCTCTTCCTGGAGAAGATGCCGGGTCTCGACATGATATCCTTCGGCCCGACGCTGAAGGACATCCACTCGCCGGGTGAGAAGGCCAACATCCCGAGTGTGCAGGAATTCTGGAAATTCCTATGCGACATCCTTCGCCGCCTCGCCTGATCGGCATCGACTTATCCGACATAATCAGAGGCCGTCATCGCGCGATGACGGCCTCTGCCATATCGGTCTGTATTGAATGCCCTTCAGTGATCACAGACGTAATTTCTCTGTCTTGCCGGAGGCGCTCCTGATGATGTAGAGGCCGGGGGAGAGGACATCCAGCATAAACGATCTACATCGGGTTGGCGAGGAAGGCATCAAGGTCGAATGCCGTTTCCTCTCCGTTGATGTCCAACGTCATACCGACCTTGTCGAATACCGTCACAAACGGAAATACGGCCGTAATGGTGGCATTGCCGTCTGTCATCGAGCAGCTTAACGACCTGGCATCGTATGTCTTGCCATCGGTTGTGAAGGTTCCTCCCGAGACTGTCAGCTTATCACCCAGCCCCTCTCCTCTGACGACTACAGTGGTCTTGCCGTCGTAGTTGTTGATGTTCTTGACCTTGAACTTCCGTATGGAGGTTTTGTCATGTGACGGTTTTTCACTACTTTTGCCGTCAGAAACCTTAAGGGTGCTGATTGTTGACAGGGCACCCCTGACGGCTGGCGTGCCGACCACGCCCAATGCCAGCGCAAGCGCAGGCACCAGCGCGAGGGCTTTCAATTTCTGCCCCGCACCGCTTTTTGCTTTGTTCATCATGTTGATTCGTTTTTTGAGTTTACTATGATTGAGGCTGTTGGCCAAAGACGGGAATCTGGCGCCAGCAGCCTTTCTTATCAATAGCATCTGATATCCATGCCTGTCAAGGCCGCGGTCAATGACCGCCATATCTGCCTGGTATTCATGGAGGAGCATCAATTCGTCGCGCATCAGCCATGCCGCCGGATTAAACCAGCTGACGATACATGCCGCCTGGGCAATCAGAAGGTCCATCCAGTGATGGCAGGCTATATGGCTCAATTCATGTGTAGCTATAGCCGTATTGTCGCTTTCATAATCCTTCCGGTTGATTACGACATAGTGCATCCAGCTGAAGGGGGCGAACCGCTCATCTTCAGTCACCACCAATGTGTATCCATTATGCGCGATTTTACGGCCTGACCGTATCACGCCAACCAGCCTGATCCATGTAATTACAGTTCTTGCCGCCACTATCGCAGCTCCGGCTATGAATGCCCATATCAGAACGTTTCCCCAGATCGGTGTCGGTGCTGCGGTCGCTCCGGCGCCGATTGCCTCCCGGACACCGGTCTCGAAGGTTTGCTGAAGTGACTCGCCGCTCAGACCTTCAGTCAATCGGAGAACAGGATATGCCGTGAGCGACACCGCATAAATAGCCAGCAGCACCACACGGTTGAATCCGTGCTGGTTGTCGCGGGAGAGGAACACCCGGTAGACAATGTATGACACGAGCATCAGGCACCCGCTTACCAAAGAATATGACAGCAATTCTCCCATTATAAAGTGACTTTATGCTGCATGAGCTGTTTTATCGTTGATTTCCTTTCTGCTCCACGAGCTTAAGCAGTTCCTTTAATTCGTCGGCAGAAATCTTATCCTCAGCCACCAGCGAGGACACGGCGCCGTAATAGCTTCCTCCGAAATAGTCCCTTATGAGATTGCCGAAGCTTCGTCTGCGGAAATTCTCCTTAGCTACCCTGGCGTAGTAATGGAATGTCCCGGCTATATCCTCGTGGCACACGAAACCCTTGGCCTCCAGTCTGCGCATCACTGTCGACACGGTGTTGAAATGCGGCTTCGGGTCGGGATACAGTGCCACGAGCGCGCTGATCGCCATCGGGCCATTCTCCCACAGCAACCGCATCAGTTCCTCCTCCCTGGGAGTCAGTTTATCTTCCTGTTTCCTTTTCATAACTATTATTGTAGTTATCCGCTGCAAAATTAACAACTATCTTTGTAGTTGCAATGGATGAATTGTTATTTAACCTTTGTTAACTACAAAAGTAGTTGTGCGGGCGTACGAGATAAGGCCATTCATCGTTCATCAGCCGGGATTCCACGGCAGGAAAGAATCGGGAGGAGAGGGTGTCGGCGGTAAACAAAAAGCGGGGGAGGAGGGTTATAACTATATCAAACAATAGGATTTATAGAAATGCTGGGTTATCTGTCGGTCGGCGTCTTCATCGACGGCGGCTATTACGCTAAAGTCAACCGTGCTCTCAAGGCCACCGAGAGCTCGATAATACGTGTGAGGAGTCTTTTCGACTTCATATCCCGCAAGATCGCGCTCGATGAGGGAGTGGATCCCGCCAACTGCCAGATCGTGGAGGCCCATTATTTCCGCGGTCGATTCCGCGTGAAGGACGCCTACGACAAACACCTTCTCTATAATGAGCGAAAGTTTGAGGACACCCTGATCGAGAACGACGTCATATTCCATTACAAGCACCTGCGCGAGATGGAAAAAGACGGCGTGGTGCAAGTGGTGGAGAAGGGCATCGATGTATGGTTTGCCCTCGAGGCCTACGAGCTGGCCTGCTTCCGCAAATTCGACTATATAGTGCTGATCACCGGCGACGCCGACCACGAGATGCTCGTCAGGAAACTGAAAGCACTTAAGATCAAGACGGTGCTTCTGACCTGGAACCTCAATGACGTCGACGCCACATCGCCGCTGCTGCGCGAGGAGGCCGGCCATCACTGGGAGCTCTCCGAGCTCGTTGCCCGCAATCCCCACCTGAAGCGAGACCTCCTCTATAAGCTGCGCGACTCGGCGCTCACCCCTCTGGGAGACATCTTCTGAGCGGGGACCGCCTATGTCCACCTTAGTATATAAGACACCTGATAATATGTAAGACACCTAATTATTATAGATATGAGAATAATCAGACTGATAGCGATGGCAGCCGTCGTGCTGCTGATGGCGGCCTGCGGCGGAGGCAATGCCTCGAAGCTCGCCGACAAAGTGAAAGACAATCTGCCGCTGAGCGAAGGCGACTACACCGAGATGATCAACTATTGCGGCAAATTCGCCGAGGAGGCCCAGAAATATCAGGACAAGCTCAATGCCCTACCCTCCGACTCCCCCGAAAGCGATGAGCTTACCGCGAGGATTGCAGAGCTGAAGGACAATAACCCCGACCTCGACCTCTTCAGCAGCAGGATAGAGAACTGCACCGAGGAGGAGATAGGAGAGAAGAACGCGGCCCTGATCAACAGGTATGCCGGGTTGACATGGTTTGACGCTCCATCGTGGGCCGACATCCAGACCACCTCCGACAACATCGAGGGAATCATCGAGCAGACACCCGCCGAGCCAAGCGACACCGTGATAGCCGGAGGCGCCGGAGTGGTGCTGACAGAGACCAACAAATGAGCGTGGCGCAAGCCTCGCTAAGAAATTTTAACAACAAAACGAAAGAGCCGGAGCCCCCGAAGATGCGATTCCGGCCTTTTTTTGTGTCGTAATGCGAAATCGGCGATATGTTTTACAACATATATCGGTGTCGGCTGAATGGGGCTAAAATTATCAAAAGGAAAGCAATCGGTCGGTATTTATGACTTATGTGATTGATTAGGGCAAAAAGTGTGGCGGAGACTCTTCCGGAGGCGGGATGCGGCGATGAAAAAAGTGGCTTGAAAAGTTGCGCAATGCCTGAAGTGTCATTAACTTTGCAGTGTCAAAACGAAACCTGACATCAAGGACAATGACAACACTGCTTGATTTCCGGCAATAAAAGTCGAAATCCAAACCATGAGGGAAAGTCAAGAATCGGAAACGACAACAGACACTGACCTCTATCTTTGGAAACTAATGCCTGAAAACTCGACTGACCTTACCTGATACCCACGGAACACACACCTTGAACCTGACCCATGAAAAACAGCAGCAGAAACCACTGCACCCTTTGCGAAAAGAACGGAAAATAAAATAAAGCGGATTTAATTGAATAGTAATGACCTACCATAGTTATTAGGATTATGACCTTGCATTTCCGAAGATTGCCCGAATGCGCAGGGTTTCGACTGCCGGAAATTGAGTAGGAGAAAGCTTGAAGGGCGCCGACACACAATATGTCGGCGCCTTTTGCGTTTTTAACTAAACAAATTGTATCATCAAGCGCGTCGCCGACGCGCCTCAAATCATAATTCATATATGTGCGGAATAGTAGGCTATATTGGAAATGGAAATGTCTACGATATACTGATCAAGGGTCTTCATCGCCTGGAATACCGGGGCTATGACAGCGCCGGCATCGCGTTGGTGAATCCCAACGGACGCCTCAACGTCTACAAGACCAAGGGCAAAGTGGAAAATCTCGAGGCCTTCTGCCAGGACAAGGATCTGGAGGCCTGCGCCGGAATAGCCCATACCCGCTGGGCCACCCACGGAGAGCCCAGCGACTGCAATGCACATCCCCATTTCAGCGAAGACCGTAACCTCGCCCTCGTGCATAACGGCACGATCGAGAACTACAAGGTGCTCAAGGACGCCCTTTCCCAGCACGGATGCACTTTCCACTCCGAAACCGATACGGAAGTGCTTGTGCAGCTGATCGAATACATCAAGACCAAAAACAGCTGCTCTCTTGTGGATGCCGTCAGGGAAGCCCTCAAGCAGGTGGTGGGTGCCTACGCCATCGCAGTGGTGGAGAAGGATAATCCCGACCAGATCGTGGCTGCCAGGATGAGCAGCCCGCTCGTGGTGGGCATCGGCCAGAACGAGTTTTTCCTCGCCTCCGACGCAACGCCGTTTGTGGAATACACCAAGGAGGCCGTCTACATCAACGACGGCGAGGTGGCCATCATAGAGCGCGGCAAGCCCCTGAAGGTGGTGAGCCTTGAGAACAAGGAAGGGAAGGTCGACGTCAAGACCCTCGAGATGAGTATCTCGCAGCTTGAGAAGGGCGGCTATCCGCATTTCATGCTCAAGGAGATATTCGAGCAGCCGCATACGCTCCACGACTGCATCCGCGGCCGGGTCGTGGATGGGGGCCACCGCGTTATGGTCAACGGAGTCAACGACAACAAGGATAAATTCAAGGAATGTAAGCGCATCATAATAGTGGCCTGCGGCACATCGTGGCATGCCGCCCTTCTGGGCAAATACCTTATCCAGGACATGTGCCGCATCCCGGTGGAGGTGGAATATGCCAGCGAGTTCAGATATTCCAATCCCGTCATCGCCAAAGACGATATCGTGATCGCGATATCGCAGAGCGGCGAGACGGCCGACACTCTGGCCGCCATCAAGATCGCGCGCGGCATGGGCGCCTTCGTCTACGGCATCAGCAACGTAGTGGGCAGCTCGATACCCCGCGAGACCATGAGCGGCACCTATATCCATGTGGGTCCGGAGATCGGTGTGGCCTCCACCAAGGCCTTCACGGGCCAGGTGATGGTGCTCACGATGCTCGCTCTCTCGATCGCCAATCTGCGCGGCACGATGACGCCCGAGCAGATCGAGGAGCTCGGAAGCCATATCCTTCAGATTCCCGACAAGGTGGAGCAGGTGCTCAAGCTCAACAACAGGATAGAGCGTCTGAGCCTCATATATACCTACGCGCGCAACTTCCTCTATCTGGGGCGCGGCTACAGCTATCCCGTGGCGCTTGAAGGCGCCCTGAAGCTGAAAGAGATCAGCTATATCCAT
>CECF01016388.1_pt1 | contig 12596 bp, 12 predicted proteins | sample 554751 | NCBI WGS metagenome assembly CECF01 (sample SAMEA3182099, study PRJEB8094) | gut metagenome | biome: human; feature: gut; material: Stool; isolation source: human stools | place: Canada | collected 2012-06-12 | reverse complement strand
CGCATCGACCTGCTGCTGAGGATGCGCAACTACATCTACGTGATCGAGCTGAAGCGCGACGGCACCCCGGAGCAGGCCCTGGAGCAGATCAGGGAGAAGGACTACACGCGCCAATTCACGGGCGACCCGCGCCCGGTGGTGGAATTAGGCATCACCTTCTCTACCGAGACCCGCAACATCACCGCCTGGAAAGTCGGGGATTAATACCGCCCGGAGAGCTATATTTGCTGCTTCGCGGGATTTTTTGTAATTTTGCAGTTGGCGGCCACCGACATCACGGCCACGACAGAAGGAAGCAGCTATATGGCAGACAACAATCTTTTCCAGTTTGACAATTACGAAGAGACGGCAGAAAACGAGATCCCGAAAGAGGTAGCGTCAGAACCCGCGCAAGAACCGGAGACGCCCCCGGTCCAGGAAGCCGTCTACGACGACGAATCGATACAGCACCTCGAATGGAACGAGCACATACGCCGACGCCCCGGCATGTATATAGGCAAGCTCGGCGACGGCTCGCATGCCGAAGACGGCATCTACGTGCTCGTAAAGGAGGTGGTTGACAACAGTATAGATGAGTTCAACATGGGCGCGGGCAAGCGTATCGACATCACCGTGGCCGACGAGGGGGAGGTGACCATACGCGACTACGGGCGCGGCATACCACTCGGCAAGGTGAAGGAGGTGGCCTCCGAAATCAACACCGGCGGCAAATTCGACAGCAAGAGCTTCCATAAATCGGTGGGCCTCAACGGCGTGGGCCTTAAGGCCGTCAACGCCCTCTCCTCCTACTGCACCGTCAGGAGCGTACGCGACGGCAAAGCCGTGACCGTCTGCTTCGAGAAAGGAGCGCTCGTGAGCCAGTCGCAGCCCGAAGACACCGCGGAGCCCAACGGCACGATGGTGAGATTCCTGCCTGACAACACACTATTCCGCGACTTCGCATTCCGCAGCGAGTATCTGGAGACGATGGTCAACAACTACACATACCTCAACGCCGGCCTGCAGATATACTACAACGGGCGACGATACCTCTCGCGCCACGGGCTGCTCGACCTGCTGCGCGAGAACATGACCAGCAATCCCCTCTACCCCATCATACACCTCCAGGGCGACGACATCGAGGTCGTGATCACCCACACCGACCAGTATGGCGAGGAATACTACTCCTTCGTCAACGGACAGCATACCACCCAGGGGGGCACCCACCTCTCCGCCTTCAAGGAGTGGGTGGGCCGCACCATCAAGGACTACAGCGACAAGGGCTATGAATACAGCGACATCCGCAACGGCATGGTGGCCGCCGTGAGCGTCCGCATCCAGGAGCCGGTGTTCGAGAGTCAGACCAAGACCAAGCTCGGCTCGAAGGAAATAGCCCCCGACAGCACCGTCACCGTCAACAAGTTTATCGGCGACTTCATAAAGAAGGAGCTCGACGACTACCTCCACAAGCACACCGACACGGCCGACACGATGATGAAGAAGATCGCGGCCAGCGAGAAGGAACGCAAGGCGATGGCCGGCGTTGCCAAGCTCGCCCGCGAGAAAGCAAAGAAGGTCAGCCTCCACAACCGCAAGCTCCGCGACTGCCGCATCCACTACAACGACCCGCAGAAAAACAGCGCGAAAAGCGACGGCAAGCCCGACCTCCGCGAGGAGTCGTCGATATTCATCACCGAGGGAGACTCCGCATCGGGCACCATCACCAAGGTGCGCAACGCCGAGACGCAGGCTGTCTTCTCGCTGCGCGGCAAGCCCCTCAACTCCTACGGCATGACGCAGGAGGTGGTGTATAAGAACGACGAGTTCAACCTCCTTCAGGCGGCCCTCAATATCGAGGAGGGTATCGACGGACTACGCTACAACAAGGTGATCATCGCCACCGACGCCGATGTCGACGGCATGCACATACGCCTGCTCGTGCTCACGTTCTTCCTGATGTTCTTCCCCGACCTGGTGAAAAAGGGACACGTATACATACTTCAGACCCCCCTCTTCAGGGTGAGAGACAAGAACGCCGTGAAACGAAGCCGCAAGCGAAAGGCACAGAAGAGCGAGACAACCGCCGAACGAGACACCTTCTACTGCTATACCGACGAGGAGCGCGAGAAGGCGATAGCGCGTCTGGGCAGCAACGCCGAGATCACCCGCTTCAAGGGCCTCGGCGAGATCAACGACGTGGAATTCGCCGACTTCATAGGCCCGGAGATGAGGCTCGACCCGGTGACGCTCCGTAAGGAGGACACCGTGGAGAAGATCCTCGAGTTCTATATGGGAAAGAACACCATGGAGCGACAGAACTTCATTATCGACAACCTCGTGGTGGAAGACGACTCGGAGATATGACGACCGCACTCTTCGCAGGGAGTTTCGACCCCTTCACCATCGGACACCTCGACATCGTGGAGCGCGGACTGCGACTCTTCGACCGAATCGTAGTGGGCATCGGCCACAACGAAAACAAGCCCGGCGACTGGACACCGGCGGAACGACTCGCCGCGATAAAGGTATTATTCCAGGATCAACCACGGGTTGAGGCCGCCGTCTACACGGGGCTGACAACCGACTTCGCAGCCCGATGCGGCGCCACGGCGCTGCTCCGCTCCGCCAGAAACGAGGCCGACTTCGGATATGAGCGCAACCTCGCTGACGTAAACCGCAACATAGCCGGCATCGAGACCGTTATACTGACGGCCCGTCCGGAGCTCGCATTCATATCAAGCTCCATGGTGAGGGAGCTGACGCACTTCGGCAAGAACCCCTCGCAATACATAGCGGGACCCTTCCAGACTCCACAGAAATACAGAAAACAATAGAACAGCAATCGAAAATATGAAAAGACTACCGATATACCTCATCGCGCTGCTTACGCTCGGAATGGCAACGGCACGCGCCTTCGACCAGACCATGACCGAGAACGCCAAGCTGCGTCTCGCCGAGGCCGCCATCGCCCAGCTTTACGTCGACAGCGTCGACGAGACAAAGCTTGTGGAAGACGCCATAAAGGGGATGCTCGAGGGGCTCGACCCGCACTCCTCATACAGCAACGCCGAGGAGACAAAGGAGCTAAACGAGCCCCTCACCGGCAACTTCAGCGGCATCGGCATCACCTTCAACATGAACCAGGACACGCTCTACGTGATACAGACAGTGAGCGGAGGCCCCTCCGAACGAGTGGGCATTCTCGCCGGCGACCGCATAATCAGAGTCAACGACACCATTGTGGCCGGAGTGAAGATGAAAAACACCGACATCATGAAGCGCCTGCGCGGCCCCAAGGGCACCGATGTCGACGTCAGGGTGCTCCGGCCCTCCGGCGCACGCTACGACAGCATCGACTTCACCATCACACGCGCCGACATACCAATCTACAGCGTCGACGCCGCCTATATGGCCGATCCAAAGACGGGATACATACGCGTCAACAAGTTCGCGGCCGAGACCGCCAATGAGTTCGTCAAGGCCGTGAACGACCTCAGGAAACAGGGTATGGAACAGTTGATCCTCGACCTCGTGGACAACGGCGGCGGCTACCTCAACGCCGCCGTGGAGATGCTCGGAGAGCTCCTCCCCCAGGGAAGCCTCGCAGTCTACACCGAGGGCACCAAGAGCCCGCGCATCAACAACCATACACAGCCCTCGGGCCGCGAGCCCCTCTTCAGCGACGGGCGACTCGTAGTGATGGCAAACCAGTATTCGGCATCCGCCTCCGAAATCACCTCCGGCGCCATCCAGGACTGGGACCGAGGTCTGATCGTGGGGCGACGCACCTTCGGCAAGGGCCTCGTGCAGCGTCCCATCCCTTTCCCCGACGGTTCGATGATGCGCCTCACGGTCGCCCACTATTACACTCCATCCGGCAGAGACATCCAGAAGCCATATGAGAAGGGCGACCAGAAAAGCTATGACCTCGACATTCTCGACCGCTACAACCGCGGCGAGCTGATGCACGCCGACTCCGTGCACTACATCGACTCGCTGCGCGTCAACACCCTGCGTCTCGGAAGACCGATCTACGGAGGCGGAGGCATATCCCCCGACAGGTTCGTGCCACTCGACACCACGGCATTCACGAAATACTACCGCAATGTGGTGGCCAAAGGGCTCATCAACCGTTACGCCATTTCGTATGTAGACGCCAACCGCAAGGCCATCAAAGCCAAATATCCCACCGACAGCGACTTCATCGCCGGATTCGAGGTGACTCCCGAGATGATCGACGCCCTGCTCCGGAGCGCCGACAAGGAGGGCGTGGAACGCAACGACGAGGAAGCCGCCAAGAGCCGGGAGCTCTTCGAGATGGTGATAAAGGGGCTTATAGGACGCGACGTCTACGACAACGCCACTTATTTCAAAGTCTACAACAACTACGACCCGATATTCCGCGAGGCGCTGCGGATCATCAACTCCGACGACTACGACCGGCTGCTGAGCGCCCCGAAAGAATAAAACAAAAAACACACAGAGCAAACGCCCAATGAGAGCGACTACAGCATTGATTCTCGCAATCTGCATCTGCGGATGCGCCGCTGCCGGCGCATCCATGCAGAAGAAACCCAAATTCCGACATGTCGACACCCCCAGGGAGGAGACGGAATACATCCCGGTGTATGTGGAGACGCCACTCCCCTTCGACTCCACGCGCCTACGCGTGAGAGACCCGTGGGAAATACTCGACTCCCTGCCGTCGAAGCCACTGAAGCCCTGGCAGGTCAACCTCATCGACGCTCCATGGATCTTCTCCGGCTACCGCCAGCTTCTCGACAAGGACTTCGTCATAAAGCTCCCCTCGGGAGCAAAGGGGGTGGCCGTGATATGCGGCGACACCATAGCGGCAGCCGGGCAGCTCGCCTTCGAGGAGACCCTGACTCCCGATACACTCGACATCACCTCGGCGCGACTCCCGGAGCTCGACCGCTCCGGCGGCATCGACATACTCAACGGCGACGTCATGCCCAGCTGGCTCCACGAGGCGCTGACCTTCAACCGCCTCCAGCAGGACTTCATCTACAGATACATGATGTCGCATCCGCAGGCCATCGAGGTGGCTTACTGGGATCTCCCCGAGCCCCCGCGACTCCCGGAGGAAGACCGCAGCTACGCCTCCTACCTCAAGAAGCTGAACCTCCCCGAAGTGGATGTGGAGAAAGCCATAATCCCGGAGCAGGAGATGGAGAAGCGCCACTGGCTACACAACCTGAACGCCGGACTACAGTTCTCGCAGGCTTTCCTCAGCACCAACTGGTATCAGGGCGGCAACAACCATATATCCGGAATCGGCAATTTCTACTGGAAAGTGACCCTGAACAAGGTGTATCACCCCAACCTCCTTTTCGAGAGCACACTCCAGTATAAGCTCGGACTTTACTCCAACCCTAAGGAGGAGGTGCATTCCTATTCCATTTCCGAAGACCTCTTCCAATATAACCTCAATGCCGGCCTCAAGGCCGTCCACAACTGGTTCTATTCTTACAACCTCCTGTTCAAGACCCAGTTTCTCAACAACTACGAGCGCAACAGCGACAAGCGCAAGGCGGCCTTCCTCTCTCCCGGCGAGCTAAACATGGGTCTCGGTATGACATACTCCAAGCAGAACGAGAAGAAGACGATGCAGCTCAACGTATCCATGTCGCCCATCTCATACAACCTCAAGACATGCATCAACAAGTATGTTGACCCGGCACAGTTCAACATCAAGGAGGGACACAAAACCATCAGCGAGATAGGTAGCAACTCGGAAGTGACCGTCAACTGGAACGTGACGGGCAACATCAACGTGAAGTCGCGCCTGTTTCTCTTCACCGACTACGACTACTTCCAGGGCGACTGGGAAAACACCATCTCCTTCGCGATAAACCGATTCCTCTCAACACAAATCTACGCCCACCTACGCTACGACAGCTCTTCCGAAATCACCAGCGAGTCGTGGAAGCACTTCATGCTGAAGGAAATCTTCAGTTTCGGACTCTCCTATACCTTCTCCACCAAACCATAGCCATGGGCAACCCTCTCCTCCGCATAATGACCCCACTTCTCGCTGCCGCCACATTGACCGCGGCCGCCTCTGTCACGGCTGAGGCCCAGACCGTGGCCTACGACATCGACATCGACATGGCGGAGGAGATATGCGCTTCCAGGGCGCTCGACGCCCTGGAAGGGGTGTGGATCTACCCCGATGACAACGTCACCGTGATGATACTGCGCTCCGACGACTCCGCCCCCGGGGCTTTCCGCGAATACGACATCACGGTGGTGGCCTCTACCGACTGCCTCCTATCCCCGGGCGAAAGGATAGGATCCCTGTCGGCCGGCGCCGACCCGAAGCAATACAGGCTGACCCTCAATACCAGACGCGGCGCCGAGGGACTCACAGGACCACGCGAATGTCTCGCCACACTCGACAAAGGCAACGACGCGCTGTTCGTGAAAGGAAGGAAGCTGAAATGGCGCCTCAACCCATTCACGCTCCTCCCCCGCTTCTGGCGCATCGCAAGGGTATCAGTCGACAATCCGCTCGACAAGATGCAGCCCGGCATGCTCAGGATATTTCCATCATACGACGGCAACGGCTCCTCTCGCCGTGAGCCCAGATACCTCTGACAGCCATGAGACGCCACACTCTGCCAACCATCCTACTCGCGCTGCTCTGTATTGCCGGCGCCGCACGAAAAACCACCATCAAGCTGAAGGTGCCACCTGAGCGGACAGCTACGGCCGACGCCCCCGAGGCCCTGACTCCCGACAGCATAGGCACGACGTCCTGGACCGGCGACTCCATTGTGCTCGCCGGCTACGACAAGAAGGCCACATCGGCCATCGAGTCGCTGTTCGTGACCAACAACAGCGGAGCCGACGTGGAGCGGATGACAATACGCCTCACCTACTACGACATGAGGGGGCGCCAGCTCCACTCCAGAGAGGCGACGACCGACACGAGGGTGCCCCGGGGAGAGACTCGCAAAATCGACATTCCCTCCTGGGACAGGCAGAAATCATTCTACTACCATAAAAGCGGAACCCCACGAAAGGCGGCCACGCCTTACGACGTGACCACGACAATCGTGGAGCTCGTGATAGCCCGCTGACGGCTGTTGCCGCAGCGCCGGATCCGGATCGATCTTTATTTATTGGTCATGATATGGAGCACGAGGCGGTCGGTCTCGCGCATTGCCTCGCGTCCGATGGAGGTGAGGTTATGGATCGTGGCGTCGACATCGTCGCTGACTATGCCTTCGGTCTTGGTGACGCATTTGCCGTTCATGGCAAGCATCGCCGACATCATGGCGGTGGAGACGCCCGACGATATCTTCATGGAGCAGGAGGGCTTCGCGCCGTCGCAGATCATGCCGGCGAGATTGGCCACCATGTTCTTGACTGCGGCCGAGACGCGGCTGAAATCGCCGCCCATCAGATAGACGAGGCCGCTGGCGGCGCCTGTGGAGGCCACCACACAGCCGCAGAGGGCCGAGAGGCGTCCGAGGCTCTGCTTGATATAGATGCTGGTGAGGTGGGAGAGCATGAGGGCCCGGGCCGTCTGTTCCTCGGTGGCTCCTGTATCCTCGGCGAAGCTCACCACCGGCATCGTGGCGGTGATTCCCTGGTTGCCGCTGCCGGAGTTGGACATCACGGGCACCGTGGCGCCACCCATGCGGGCGTCGCAGGCGGCCGACGTATAGGATATCATGTGCTCGAGAGGAGTGTCGCCGAAATATTTCATACCGCAATTGCGGATCGTGAGGCCGAGGGCATGCCCGTAGTCGCCCTCGAGGGCCACGCGGGCGGCTGCCTTGTTCAGGCGACGGGCCTCGAGTATGAAGTCGATCTCGTCGAGGGGTGACTCGGTGGCATACTCATACACCATCTTCAGGTCGAGCCGGATGTCATCGTCGGTGTTGGCGGCGGAATCCCCCTGGTTGCCATTGGACTCCTTGGAGAACACCACGTTGTCATTGACGGCGAGATAAACGAAATTGGTGTGCTCCTCGGAGATGACGGCGCGTGTCATGTCGAGATCGGCCACCGCCGAAACCTCGATATGGAGATTGGAGGGGGCATCCGGGAACAGTTTCACCTCGATGCGCCCTTCATCGATATAGCGGCGACCGAGCGCAACTGCCTCCGGTGTGACGTCGCGGAGCACCTCAAGACCATATTCCGACTTGCCGACGATAGCGCCGAGGGCGATGGCGATCGGAAGCCCGATCATGCCTGTGCCGGGAATGCCGACTCCCATGGCGTTTTTCAGGATATTGGCGCTGAGCCTGACGAGAATCTTCTCGGGCATCTTGCCGAGCATCTCCGTGGCTTTGGCGACGCATAGCGCCACTGCAACCGGCTCCGTACAGCCGATAGCCGGCACCACCTCCCGATGGACGAGGGCGGCGATTCGGTCTCTTTGTTCTTTGGAAAGCATGATATTTGAAATGTTTAAGGTTGATAATCTATTTATATCTGCTGAGGTTCAGGAGCTGAAGGGAAGACGCGACAGGGAGTCCCTGCTCTGCTGGCGGTCGCGCCAGCACTTGCGGCAGAGGGCTACGTAGCGGTCGTTGCCGCCGATCTCCACCTGACGCCCCTGCGTCACGATGAGCCCTGAACTGTCGATGCGTGCGTTGACCACCGTCTTGCGGCCACACGAGCATGTCGACTTAATCTCGTCGATGGAATCGGCGATCTCGAAAAGACGGCGTGACCCCTCGAAGAGCCGCGAGCGGAAATCGGTGCGCAAGCCGTAGCATATCACGTTGATATGGAAGTTATCGACAGCCATGGCAAGCTGGTCGACCTGCACGGCAGAGAGGAACTGAGCCTCGTCGACGAGCACCCATTCCGGCAGCGTGGCGCCCCCCTCCACGATGTCGGAAAACATCCGGTAGAGGTCGGTGTCCTGACTGATCATGACACACTCGCGCTCGATGCCGATGCGGCTGCGGATCACGCTGCGCTTCTCCCGCGTGTCGGTGGCCGGCTTGAGACACATGTAGGCCATGCCGCGCTCCTCGAAGTTGTAGGCTGTGGTCAGCAGGATGGCGGTCTTGGCCGACCCCATGGTGCCGTATCTGAAGTAAAGTTTCCCTATTCTATTCATTCCATTGATGTTAAGTCGCGACCTACAGAGCTTGGAGTCCGGGCCACGGCCGGAAATACAACGCGAAGATACAACGAAATCAGGCATTATGCAAACCTTGAGAGGTAATAATTTGGAAATACGGAGGGAAAAGAGGGCATCCCGCAAGGTCCGGAAAGAGGCGGGAATCTGTAGAAAAAGTATGCAAATCTCTATAATACAAAAACTAAAGTGGTATGACCATTGTTATAGAGGCATATACCAAACAACGAGTCGCTATGAACGCCAGCAATGTCATATCAATCGATCCGGGGCAGAAGACGCTTGGCACGCTGAACATGCAGGGCGCTCCCACCTTCCTCCGCAAGCACGTCATAACCGAACAGGCAGCCGGAAAGCGCGGCAAACGTGTGCTGCTCAACACCCTCTTCGCCCGCTGCGGCATCAGCAGCGGGGCACGTTCGCTTCGCCTGGTGATAATGAGGGTCGTGTTTGCAGGGTTGCTCACGATATGCGGCATAATGCGGCTGACGAGCGTAGACGAAGTGATCTACGACATGTCTCTGCCTCATATAGCGTCGATCATCATGTTTGTGGTCGCAGGCTCGCTGGCCACCGGCTTACTGGTGAGGCCCGTGAGCTCCATTGCCACGCTGCTGTGGGGCATTCTGGGCGTGATGCAGCTGCTCGTCGGTGAATTTGTACCTGAGATATGGTTCTGCGCGTTCGGCACTCTGGTGTTCGCGGTGTCGGGTGCCGGCCGATACAGTCTTGACGGGCTGGCCCGCCATCTGCTGTCGCGGGAGCGACGGGAGGGGAGAAAGAGCAGAAAGCTGGCGTCGAAGCGCATGAGCTACGAGGCTTTCAAATACGCCAACCGCTGACAATCATCGGGATTTTGAGAAAAATTTGGCGGTTTGGGAAATTTTGAGTAATTTTGTGCCGCTTATTCCGCCATGGCCAGAAAAAGCGCCGGCGCTGACAGTCGGCCGCCCAACGGATTCAACTCAACAACAATCGTTTACCCAACAATGTACGCTATTGTAGAAATCAAGGGACAGCAGTTCAAGGCCGAAGAAGGCAAATACCTGTATGTCCACTATCTCGGCGAAGAAGTGAAGGAAGGGGATGCAGTGACATTCGACAAAGTGCTTCTTCTTGATGCCGACGGCGACGTGAAGGTCGGCGCTCCTGCCGTGGAAGGAGCGAAAGTGAACTGTGAGGTGCAGCTTCCTCTCGTTAAGGGGGAAAAGGTGATCGTCTTCAAGAAGAAACGCCGCAAAGGCTATCGCCGCAAGAACGGCCATCGCCAGTGCTTCTCCAAAGTGTTAGTTAAATCTATCGTTAACGCATAATCACTCAACATACAAGATATGGCTCATAAAAAAGGTGTCGGCAGTTCGAAGAACGGCCGTGAATCAGAAAGCAAACGACTTGGAGTGAAGATATTCGGCGGCAGCAACTGCCGTGCCGGCAACATCCTGAAGCGTCAGCGTGGCACAGTGCACCATCCCGGTCTCAACGTGGGCATGGGCAAAGACCACACCCTCTTCGCCCTCATCGACGGAGTGGTGGTATTCACCACCGGCAAGGAAGGCCGCAAGTTCATCAACGTGCGTCCCCACGAGGCAAACTGATAACGACGGAGCCATCGGCTCCGGCAACGCGATATGCAGCGCCGGCGACATTAAAGTCAATGTCGCCGGCGTTTAATTTTGCCGCTTGGAAAAATTTGGCTAATTTCGCGTCATAAAACAACAATAACGAAATCTATCCATGAACACACGGATTATTGAATGCGTGCCCAATTTCAGCGAGGGGCGCGACCAGGCCAAAATCAAGGCCATCACCGACGCCATAGGCGCCGTGAAAGGAGTAAAGATGCTCGATGTAGACCCCGGCGAGGCCACCAACCGCACGGTGGTGACCTTCGTTGGCAGCCCGGAGGATGTGGTGGAAGCCGCTTTCCAGGGAATAAAGAAAGCCGCAGAGGTGATCGACATGCGCGAACACCACGGCGCACACCCACGTATGGGCGCCACCGATGTCTGCCCGCTAATCCCGGTGGCCGGCGTGACGCTCGAGGAATGCGCGGAGCTGTCGCGCAAGCTCGCCGAGAGAGTGGCCGACGAGCTCGGCATCCCTACCTACTGCTATGAGGCTGCCGCTTTCCGGCCGGAGCGCAAGAACCTTGCGGTGTGCCGCGCAGGCGAATACGAGGCGCTTCCCGAGAAGATGGGTTCCGGGGAGAAAGGCCCCGACTTCGGCAACCGCCCCTTCGACGAGAATGTGGCAAAGAGCGGCGCCACAACCATCGGCGCCCGCGACTTCCTCATCGCCGTGAACTATAACCTCAACACCACCTCCACGCGCCGAGCCAACGCCATAGCGTTCGACGTCAGGGAGAAGGGCCGTCCCGTAAGGGAAGGCGGAAAGGTCACAGGCAAGCCGCTGAAGGACGAGAACGGCAAGACCATCATGCAGCCCGGCACCCTGAAGGGAACAAAGGCCATCGGATGGTATATCGACGAATACGGTATCGCCCAGGTGTCGATGAACATCACCGACATAGCCACCACTCCCCTCCACGTGGCCTTCGACGAGGTCTGCCGTGCGGCCGCCGCACGCGGCGTCCGCGTCACTGGCACCGAGATCGTGGGCCTCGTGCCGAAACGCACACTCATCGACGCCGGCAAGTATTTCCTGCGCAAGCAGCAGCGTTCGGCGGGTATCCCGGAGAGCGAGATCATCAAGATGGCGGTGCGCTCAATGGGTCTCGACGAGCTCAAGCCTTTCGACCCCAAAGAGAAGGTAATCGAGTATCTTGTGGCAGATGAAAGGGGCAACAGACTCATAGACCTGACGGCACGCGGCCTCGCAGAGGAGACCGCCAGCGAGTCGCCGGCTCCCGGCGGCGGCAGCATATCCGCTTACATGGGCGCACTCGGCGCGGCCCTCGGCACGATGGTGGCCAACCTCACCGCCCACAAGGCCGCCTACGACGACTGCTGGGAGAAGTATTCAGACGCAGCCGAGAAGGGACAGGACATCATGGAGCGTCTGCTCCACCTCGTCGACGAAGACACCGAGGCCTTCAACCGCATCATGGACGTCTTCGCCATGCCCAAGGGCACCGACGCCGAGAAGGCAGCCCGCAAGGCCGCTCTCGAGGCCGCCACACTCTACGCCACAGAGGTGCCCCTCCGCACGATGGAGACTTCGGCCGAGGCATTCGACCTCCTCGCTGACATGGCCGCCAACGGCAATCCCTCGTCGGTGACCGACGCAGGCGTAGGCGCCCTGGCCACCCGCGCAGCCGTGAGAGGAGCATTCCTCAACGTAAGGATCAATGCCGCAGGACTTAAGGACCGCGAGAAGGCAGAGGCGCTCATCGCACGAGGCGCCGAAATCGAGGCCGAGGCCGAACGACGCGAAAAGGAAATCCTCGACATCGTCAACTCAAAGATCTGAGACACATGGATTTCCGCGCCAGACGGAAACCATATACCGACGCGGGCGCATATCCCAGGGA
>CECF01037498.1_pt1 | contig 12629 bp, 8 predicted proteins | sample 554751 | NCBI WGS metagenome assembly CECF01 (sample SAMEA3182099, study PRJEB8094) | gut metagenome | biome: human; feature: gut; material: Stool; isolation source: human stools | place: Canada | collected 2012-06-12 | reverse complement strand
TCTCAAGACACACTCCTTCAAAGTGTAAAATCTTTAAGAATCAGCGACTTCAATTATCCGCTGCCAGATGAGAAAATCGCACGCCATCCGCTCGCCGTCCGCGACGCATGCCGCCTGCTCCTCTCTGACCCCGCCCGAAGGATATTCCATCGCTCCTTCTCCGAGCTCCCGGCGCTCCTACCCCCATCCTCGCTACTCGTATGCAACGACACCCGGGTGATCAACGCCCGCATGGCCTTCTTCAAGCCATCCGGCGCCCGCATCGAGATCTTCCTGCTCGAGCCGTCATCCCCCGCCGACTACGCCCTCGCCTTTCAGGCGGAGGGAGCATGCCGGTGGAAATGCCTCGTGGGCAACCTCAAGAGATGGAAGGAGCCCTCACTCTCGATGGAAGTGACGCTTCCCGACGGCACGAAGACCACGCTCACGGCCACGCGCCTCGGGCCCCTCGACGGCAACGCCCATGAGGTGGAGTTCTCCTGGGACGCCCCGGGCGTCACCTTCGCAACTCTCACCGACGCCGCCGGAAAGATCCCCATCCCTCCATACCTGCGCCGCGACACCGAAGACTGCGACGCCACCGACTACCAGACCGTCTACTCGCGCGTGAAAGGCTCCGTAGCCGCGCCAACCGCCGGACTGCACTTCACGCCCGCAGTGCTCGACAACTGCCGCGCCCACAACATAGAGATGCAGCGCGTCACCCTCCACGTCGGCGCCGGCACCTTCCAGCCCGTGAAGTCGGAGCTCATCGGCGAGCATCCCATGCACACCGAGACCTTCACCGTCTCGCTGCCGCTCGTAGAAGCCCTTATCGCCGCCCTCCGCTCCGGCCGAACTGTGACGGCCGTCGGCACTACCTCCGTGCGCACCCTCGAGTCGCTACCCTATCTCGGCCATAAGCTGACGCTGGGCGACAGCGACATGCACGTGGGCCAGTGGGACCCCTATTCCTGCGACGCCGGAGCCTTCGACACCATCGAGGCGCTCGAGGCCCTGCGCCGTCACATCGCCGCCCTTCCCGGCCGACAGCTGACCGCCACTACGGCCATCATGATAGCGCCCGGCTTCACGTGGCGCATCACGGGCGCAATGGTGACCAACTTCCATCAGCCGCAGTCGACGCTCCTGCTGCTCGTCTCCGCCTTCCTCGACCGCCGCCCCACCGACGCCCCGCAATGGAAGAGGATATACAGAGAGGCGCTCGACGCCGGCTACCGGTTCCTTTCCTACGGCGACGCCTGCCTCTTCTTCCCGGCCAAAGACAAATGTCCGTGCCGGTAAGGAAACATGCCGAAGGCATGTCCCTACTGGCCATATCAACTATAAATCAGCTACATTCCAGAATGACTGACCGACTTCCCATCATCAGCCTGCCGGCATCGAAGAGCATCGCCCAGCGCGCATACGTGGTGAAGCTCCTCTCCGGCTCCGACTGCAAAATCGAGCCGGAGCCCGACTGCGAGGACGTGGAGATCATGACCGCCGCCATCGACATAATAAAGCGCAGCGTCACCGAGGGACACCTCACCGCCGACCTCCGGCTCAACGGCACGGCGCTGAGACTCCTCACGGCCGCCGCCGCCTCGATTCCCGGCGCCCACGTGACCCTCACGGGAGTGCCGCGCCTCTGCGAGCGGCCCATGGCGCCTCTGGTCGAGGCCCTGCGCGAGGCCGACGCCGACATCACCTACGCCGGCAAGCCGGGCTTCGCACCGCTCACCATCCGCGGAAGGCGTCTCGAAGGGGGCGAGCTCGCCATCAACGCCTCGCAGAGCTCACAGTTCGTCTCCGCCCTCATGCTCGCCGCCCCGACATGGACACGCGGCCTCAAGCTGCGCCTAACATCCATCCCTGTGTCGGAAGGATACATCCGGATGACGGGCAACATGATGAGGAGCTTCGGCATCCCGGTGGAGACGCTCCTTGACAGGATTGCAGTAATGCCGCGACAATACGATATGCCAGCGACATATCACGTGGAGCCCGACATGAGCGCCGCAGCCTTCTTCTTCGAGGCCAGGGCGCTCGGCATGAAGCAATTCCTGCTTCCAACACCCGACCCGCAAGGCAGCCTCCAGCCGGATGCCGCCTTCCACGTCATCCTCGACGAGGCACTGCGGGAAGGCAGCGCCGACCGCGACATGAGGAACGTGCCCGACATCGTGCCTCCCCTGGCCGTGACACTCGCCCTGCGCGGCATCCCCTTCACGATGCGCGGCGTCGGTCATCTGCGCCACAAGGAGTGCGACCGCCTGGAGGCGCTGGCGCTCGGTCTGCGGCAGCTCGGCTTCACGGTGGAGTGTGACGGCGACTATATCGCGTGCGACTCACGGCGCGGACCGCATGAGGAGAATCCGCTGATACGCACCTTCAACGACCACCGGATGGTGATGGCCTTCGCCGTGGCCGCCGAGGTCGCCGGCGGACTGAGGGTCGATTGCCCGGAGGCAGTCGCGAAATCCTATCCCGGATTCTGGGAAAACCTGGAAAGAGTGAAGAGTCGTGAAGGCAATGACTTGGGCCGAACGTAGGGACATGCCTCCGGCATGTTTCTATGGCCGGCGAGTTCGAGGAATTCCTGTCGGCGAAGACAGGGGGGAAACGTGCCAAAGGCACGTCCCTACAATCCGCGAGAGCCAAAGGTAAAGAGCAACATATTAAAAATCAGAGATAGATATGCAGGGAGCATTAGTCATACTGTTGTTTATTATCGTGGTCGGCATAATCCTTTATGCCGTCGATGTGTTTTACTACCGTAAGCGCGACGCCGCCAAAGGCGCGGGCTCCGCTTCGGCCAACCCGCAGGAGGGAGAGGCTCCGGCATCTGACGTCGCAGAGCAACAGGCTCCTGCCGAAGCCTCGCCGCACGGCGACGGCTGCTGCGGCATGCACCTCGTATGCGAGAAGAAGGCCGTGGCCGCCTCGGATCCGCCGGTGTATTACGACGACGAGGAACTCGACGTCTACGCCGGGCGCGACCCGCAGGCTTACGAGTCAGGGGAAATCGAAGAGTTTCGCGAGGTGATGCTCACGCTGCTCCCCTCCGATGCCGCCGGATGGGCGCAGAGCCTGCTCCAGCGCGGCATCGCCCTTCCGGAGGAGCTCCACGACGAGTTCATGCTCATCATCACGGAGGCCGCCGGCGAGGCAGCCGTCTCCGACAACCAACTAAAACACTGAATGAATTGGAAATACTGAGCTATCCCTTCTTCCGCAACGCACTCATAGGAGTGATCCTGATCTCGGTGGGCGCCGCCCTCATCGGCTGCTACATCGTGAGCCGCCGGATGGTGTTCATCTCCGGCGGCATCACCCACGCCTGCTTCGGGGGCCTCGGCCTCGGCTACTTCCTCGGCGTCAGTCCTCTCGCCATGGCGGCGGCCTTCGCCGTCGCCGGCTCATTGGGCGTCGACTGGCTCTCGCGCCGCCGCGTGAGGAAAGACTCCGCAATCGCCGTGATATGGGCCCTCGGCATGGCCCTCGGCATACTCTTCGTCTTCCTCACCGCCGGCTACGTGCCGGAGCTCAACTCCTTCCTCTTCGGCAACGTGCTCACCATCACCCACACCGACCTCTGGCTCTTCGCCCTCTTCACCGCGCTGCTCGGCGCCTTCTACCTCCTCTTCTACCGCGTGATCGTGGCCGTGAGCTTCGACGAGGACTTCGCGCGCACGCTCCATCTGCCCGTGACGGCCGTCAATGTAATGATGACGGTCTTCGTCTCGCTGGCCATAGTGCTCACCATCCGCATGATAGGCATCATGCTGCTGATGTCGCTCCTCTCGCTGCCGCAGATCACAGCCGAGCTCTTCACCCGCCGCTACGCCCCGATGATGTGGCTCTCCATGGCCCTATCCCTGGCCGGCGGCATCGGCGGTCTCTTCATAGCCTATTTCATCTCCGTGCCCGCCTCGGCGGCCATAGTGCTGCTCCTCGTGGCCTTCTACGGCGCCGGAGCCGCCATCGCGGCATGGCGCTCGCGCTGCCGCATCACCCCTGACAACGACTGACTGATATGAAAAGAAGTCTTCTATCACTCGCCTTCGGCACATTCGCCTTAGGCGTGGCCGAATTCGGCATGATGGGTATCTTAGGCGACGTGGCGCGCGGCGTCGACGTCGACATAGTGAAGGCCGGCCACCTCATCTCGGCCTACTCCCTCGGCGTAGCCGTGGGCGCCCCGATGCTCGTGCTGCTGCGGCGCATGCCACTCAAGCGCCTGATGCTCCTCTTAGCGGCCGTCATCGCCCTCGGCAACGCCTTCGCCGCCCTATCTCCGGGATACGCGGCGCTCCTCTGCGCCCGCTTCATCTCCGGGCTGCCCCACGGCGCCTACTTCGGCGCCGGAGCCATCGTCTGCTCGCGCCTCGCCGATCCCGGCAAAGGGGCTTCGGCCGTGGCCGTGATGGTGGGCGGCATGACGGTGGCCAACCTCATCGGCGTGCCCTTCGCCACCTGGATATGCGCCGCCACGAGCTGGCGCGTGGCCTTCGCCGCCGTGAGCCTCATCGGGCTGCTGACCTTCGCCGGCGTATGGGGCTGGATGCCTAAGCTCGCGCCTCTCCCCGACACGGGGCTGCGAGGGCAGTTCCGCTTCCTGCGCCGCGGCGCCCCGTGGCTCATCTACGGCGGCGTCTTCTTCGGGCAGGCCTCCGTCTACTGCTGGCTCAGCTACGTGGAGCCTACGATGACGCAGGTGGCCCGTTTCCCCTCGGCGGCCATGACGTGGATCATGATGCTCTGCGGTCTGGGCATGGTGGTGGGCAACATCGTGGCCGGACGGCTCGCCGACCGCCACCGCCCGTCGGCGGTGTGCTGCGGCATAGCGCTGACGCTCGCCGTCGTGATGACGGGGCTCTACTTCGCCGCGCCGTCGCGCTTCCTCTCGCTGCCGCTGGCCTTCGTGGCCTGCGCCGGGCTCTTCGGCCTCGGGGGCCCGCTGCAATACCTCATCGTGCGTTTCGCCAAAGGGGGTGAGATGCTGGGAGGCGCCGGCATCCAGATCTCGTTCAATGTCTCCAACGCCATGTCGGCAGCCGTAGGCGGCCTATGCATCAATGCAGGTCTGGGTCTTGCCTCCCCTGCCCTCGCCGGAGTGCCCTTCGCCCTCGTCGGCGCCCTATGCCTCTACCTCCTCAACCGCCGCTACGCCTCCGAAGGCGCCTGACATTTTGCAGCTTTGCGACGTAATTATTACCTTTGCACCGAAAACCATAATGCGCCCGAGATGCCTCACACAATAAGATTGGCCATAACATGTCTGCTGCTTATCCTCTCCTCCGCAGCGCACGCGAAGGAGAGACCGGTATGGGCCGACTCGCTGCTCAACAACACCTCCCAGCTAAATCCGGAAGAAGCAGCCCGGCTCGTGGTCTATCTGCAGCATCTCCGCGAGACAGAGCGCGACGCCGACATGCGCTGGTATTGCTCGGCCGCGCTGACCCAATGCGCATGGTATCTCATACAGAAGCGGGAATGGTATCTCGCCTCTCCCCTCATCGATATGGCCGGCAAATACTTTCAGGGCGGCGACAGTTCCATCTACTATACCCTGCAGTCGGCTAAGGTAGGCGTCCTTATCGAGACGGAGAATTACCCCAGGGCCGAGCGGCTGCTTCGCGGAGTGGAAACCTACTATCGGCAACAACGCGACACGCTGGAATGGCTGAAATCGTGCATGAACCTGTGCCGGGTGTATCTCGCCGCCGACCGCCGTAAGGAGGCCCAGACCTACTACAACAAGATAGTGAAGATGTCGGCCGACCCACGCTATTCCGTTTATTTCGCTATCGCCGTGCCATACGCCGAACAACTCGAGAACGACTCCAGCCTACGCATCGACCTGATCAACGAGGCAATCAAGGTCTCGGCCGACAACGGTTTCTACTATCTCTACAGCTCCCTCTTCACCTCTCTGGCCAACTACTACAAAAGAAGCGGCGAATATCAGTCGGCGCTCTCAAATGCACAGAAAGGGATAAGATATGCCCGAAAATACGAACAGGCAATCGACCTTGTGAGAGGGGAGCGCACCCTCGCTGCCATCTATGCCCTTCAGAAGGAATATGCACTGGCCTACACCGCCGCGTCGGCGGAAAACCAGACCCTTCTTGAAATCCAGACCAAGGGAGACAGGGCAATATACGATGACGTCAACATAGCGACATCCCTTATGGGATGGTGTACGGACAACGTGCCACTCGATGACGACACGCCAGGGAGGGATACCGGGAGAGCATGGCCATGGGTGGCAGTCTCCATCGCGGCAATCGGCATCGCCGCCATTGTCGTTGTCCGGACACGGATGCGGAACAGAAGCCGGACCCCGGAAGAACCAATCGCACCGGCCAATTCCCGTCCGGATCCGGAAACCCGCGAGCCGGACCCTCGCCTCGCGGAGGAAAACAATCGGCTTAAGGAGGAACTGGAGCACGCAGCCGCCGAGCTGGGACGGCGGGAAAACGAACTTGCGCAATACCGCCTCAAAGCCGACGACACCATGCGCCAGCTCCTTGCACAGGATATCCTCCATCGCTCCGTAAACCCCATGCTCGACCGTCTGAAGCAGCGTCTGCGCGAGCTCTCCAAAAGCGGCAACACCGAGCATGACGCCGCCATCAGGCAGCTCCTCACCGGCCCGCTCCAAGACCGATGGGCCGACCGCGACAGCGACGCGCTCGAACAGGCACGGCAGACCGCGGAAGCTTTCCGCGAGCGTCTTAAAGCCACCGGTGCCCAGCTCACTCCCGCCGATCTCCGCCTCGCCACATACCTTCGCGCCGGACTCACCATCCGCGAGATATGCATGGTCGACGGCGTGCAGCCGAAGTCGGTAAACCAGGCCCGCTACCGTCTGCGCAAGGCTCTCGGGCTGACGCAGGATGCAAGTCTGGAGGCTTATCTGGCGACAATTTAACACCCGAACGCCGCTTCCCGGCGCTATCTACATTGTAGTTTAATCCATACCTGATATTCAATCGATTGAATTGAAACGATAGATAATAATCTATCTATTTCCATAGCTTGGTAGGTGTAAAAAGTGCCTGACATATTTGCAGGCTACAAGCCCTTACCTATAAATTTGCAGCAACAAACCAAACCTAATAAGATTATGAAGAAAACGATTACCATTCTGAGTATGGCCATGATGGCCGGCATGCCGGCCATGGCAGCCCCGACATCAGCCGCCTCGCTGGCGCGGATGAATCCCGAACCCCTCACCGAACGCTACGCGGAGTCGCAGCTTCCCGCTCCCCTGCGTGCGTTCCTGAAGACTCCGGAAGGGATGAAATACAGTGCCGCCGACATGATGCGGGCAATACGCCGTGGCATGGCTCCCGTGAGACTTCCAGAGGGAGTCACAACCGAGACAGTGCTTTCCGAGGATTTCTCACTCTGGACAGCAGGCGAGCTCGGCAATCCCGACCCTACGACTGTGGAAGACAATTCACTGATGCAGACACCCGGCGACTGGATGCTCTTCCTCACCCAGCAGGCAGGCGGCTGCGCCTATACGAGCTTCGACGAGGTAGGTGAGGACGGCCCCGGCTATATCAAGACATTCGGGGTAGACGTCTCCGGAGGCGAGGGGATCTGGCGCGTGAGCTGCAAGGCCTACAACGCCAATCCCAACGCCCAGGACCAAGGGCTCCAGGGAATGTTTTTCGATGAGGCGGCCTCGATGATCCACAGCGCTTCAAGCGTGGCACTGACATATGGAGAATGGACCGACTGCGAATGGATCATCTCCGGTGGCGGCGAGTCAATGTCGGCCATGGTGTTGGGATGGCAGGGCAAGATATATATCGACGACCTCAAGATAGAACAGCTCTCATATCCCCTCCCCTCTCCCGGCAATGTATCGGTCACTCTCGCCGATGTCGACTGTCTCAACGTGACATGGGACAAGGTAGAGGGTGCGACAGGATATAGATTGGAGGCCACCGACTCATTCGGCTACGAGACCTACGGAACAGAGGAAACAGGCGACACCGACAACTGCAGGCTCTATTTCACGCCCGGCATCGAGAGTGTGACGGTGACTGTGACCGCGCTCGCCGACGGCGCCTGCTCCTATCCCGGCACATGGCATGGCGACGTTATGCCCGAGTCAATCGGCGAATGCACTGCTCAGGAAGCTACTGACGTCAATGCTGACGGATTCACCGCCAATTGGACCAAAGCCGTGAATGCAGCCACATATCTTGTAGGAACCACCAGAACATTCGAGGCTTCCGCCGACGGAGAGGAGCTCGTGATCCTCGATGAGGACTTCACGCAGATTCCTGGCTCTTACAACGACATGAAGCCGGCAACAATCTGTCCGATGCTCGGATATGACACTCTTGACCTCTTCCTCAGCCGCGCAGGCTGGAGCACCGATGTCTGCATGATGTTCTATCTGGCCGAGAACATGCCATGCATGGTGCTCACCAACATGTATGCCGCCTACGGTCTTCCCGGCACCCTGATGTCGCCCTACGCCGACTTCTCCGTAGCCGGAGGGAAGGTGACAGTATCCGGAATGGCGATGAGCGCAGCCGGCGAGATAGTGCTCCACATAGGATTCATGGATGCCGACGGCAACATCAACAATCCCCAGGAGGTGACATTCTCCGAGGAGCCTTCTCAGTTTGAGGTCGAGGTCGAGGGTGGCACAGAGAATTCCTGCCTCGCCATCCGCTTCGCCGACGCGGAGGAAGACGAGACCATGCTCGCCGTATTCAGCCTCGGCGCAAGCATGAGCCTCAACGCCGGCGAGAAGATCACTCTTCCCTACCGCTCCGCATGGGTTGACTACAAGTCGACCTCCGCACGATTCGACACTCCGGTCGACGACCACAACAGCTATACCTATAAGGTATTCCCCTATTTCAACGACCAAATCAAAGGCTCATGGACCGAGACCGTTAATGTCGTGAATCCCGACGGCGTGACCGAGATCGCCAACGCCGGTTCCGTGAAGGCATACGTCGCCGGCGGCCAGCTTCATATCTCCAATCCGGAGGGCATTGCAGTGGAGATCTACTCCGCCGACGGCGCACGAATCGGCTCCACCCGCTCGCAGTCTGCCGCCTTTGATGTCGACGGCAAGGTCTATATCGTAAGGGCCGGAGGAAAGGCAATCAAACTCATAGGGAAATGATAGTGAGAAAAGGATTATATATTACCGCATTGGCGGCTCTGGCTGTTGCCGGGGCTGCCAATGCCTCGTCTGTGTGGATAGGCCCATGCCACGGAGAGATTGCCACGACCGGCTTCGGCAAAGCCGGCAACTGCACCGTTGAGGCGGCGCTCATACTTCGGGCCGAGACACTGGCGCCGTATGTAGGCGCCGAGATCACCGCCGTGCGCGTGGGGCTACCCGTAAGCGCCGGTATGGAGGACTTCTCCGCTTGGGTGCGCCCCTCGCTCGAAGGTGAGCCGCTTGACGTGGCCACCGCCACTCCCGCCGACGGCTGGAACGAGATTCCCCTTTCCGGCGGCATCATGGTCGATGGATCTCCGCTTGCCGTAGGCTTCGGCTTCTCGCAAGCCAAATCCGTGAAATGCATCTCCGCTGTCGGCGCCTCGCAGCCCGACGGCCTGTGGGTAGCCAAGAACGGCGCCTGGGAAGTGCCTTCAGGCAAGACCGGAGTGCTCAGCGTGCAGCTCGTGGTCAGCTCCCCCTCCATACCCGAGGCCGACATCGCCCTCGGCGGCCTCAGGCTCGAGCCTCAGCTCCTGAAACCGGGCGAGACAGGCACCATGACGATTACCGCAGTCAATGAGTCGACGACTCCGGTGGAGGGCTTCGACTGGGAATACACTCTCGGCGGCAAGACCGTGACGTTGCATTCCAACCTTACGATCGCTCCCTCCGGAATCGCCACCGAGACCGCCGAGATATCGGCAGAAGGTCTGGAGCCGGACATGGCCCACGACATCGGCGTCAGGCTGCGCTGGGACGCCGACGGCAACACCGGCAACGACACCGGCTCATGCAGGCTCATATGCTGGGAGACCGCCACACCACGCAGGGTGCTCATCGAGGAATTTACCACCGAGCACTGCCCAAACTGTCCACGCGCCATCAATACGCTGGAGCAATGCTTCGAGCACGGCTACGGCGACAGCATGGCCGTCATGGCCCATCATGTGGGCTATCATGAAGACTGGCTCACCGTGGAGGCCGACCATGAGCTCCTCTGGTTTTACGACCCGACAGGAGCCTCCGGCACATACGCGCCCGCAGTGATGCTCGACCGCACCGTCTCCGGAGGCAACTCAGTGCCTGTGGAAAGCATCGGCTATTACGACACCTTCGAGGCCCGGCTCCAGCAGGCCATAGCGGAGCCGGCATTCGTGGCCGTGTCAGCGAAAGCCGCTCTCGAGGGGGATGTCGTAAACATCGAGGTCAACGCAGAGGCCCTCCCGGTATTCAATGCCCTCTGCCCGGAGCCCCGCGTCAACGTCTTCATCGTGGAAGACGGCATACTCCATCACGACCAGGCCGGCATACAGTCTGACTCGTTCACCCACAACCACGTGAACCGAGGCAACGTAACCGGCATCTTCGGCGATCCTATAGATATGACATCCGGCAGCTACAACGGCGGTTTCACCGTCGACGTCAACCCCGAATGGAACACCGACAACCTTCAGGCAGTGGCCTTCATATCGGCCTACAGTCAGGAGGATGTCACCGACTGCCGCGTCTACAACACCGCGGTATGCGCAGTGGCAGGCAGCGGCGTAGAGGAAATCGGCACTCCGGAGGCGGCTCAGGCTGAATATTACACCCTTCAGGGCACAAGGGCGACAGCTGATGCCCGAGGCGTCCTGATCGAGATCCGCCATCACGCCGACGGCACCTCCACCCGCACCGTAGTGGTCAGGAAATAAGCGTTCAGCAAGGATATTACCCCGGAGCCGGGATGCCAACACGGCGTCCCGGCTCATTTTGTGAGTTTTTGACCATTTTTATTCCGGAGCTTTTTGCGGCCGATTCAACACTTTTTTATAACTTTGCCGCGCAAATTATTATAATAGTTAAAAGATATGAAGAAAATCTACGGCTTGGCGATAGCCATGAGCGCCCTCTGCCTTGGCGCCTCCACGGCCTACGCCGCCCCCGAACTGGCCGAAAAGACCTACACTGACCTGACAGGCCTCCAGCTGCTCTACAGCGGCGCCCCCATGGTGGGCAAGACGGTGAAATTCACCCCCGATGCCTCCGACCCCTCGAAAGCCACGCTGGTGATGAACAGCAGCTTCGACCTCTCCCAGATTCCCGGAGTGCCCGAAGAGCTCCAGATGCCCATCGCCGGGCCCGGCGTGCTCCCCGGCACCCCCGAGACTATCCTTGAAATCACACTCGACCACGCCGGCAACTTCTCCGGCAGCGGCTCCACGGAGTTCCTCAGCTATAACTACACCGGCAACGTGAGCGAGAGCGCGCTCCAGCTCAGCATCGACGCCCAGCTCTACAACCAGGCCGTGATCGGCGACTGGGAGCCCGCCCCCTACTATTACAACGAGGAGACATGGACAGTGGATTCCGACCCTATCAAGATAGAATGGGAGAGCGAAGCAGGCGTAGAGCTTTTCGAAGGCTACGAGATGCCGATGGCCGACCTGCTCAAGCTTCTCGTGGCACTCCCTCTCATCGAGAACCCTGACGGCACACTGCTCAACGTGTCTCAGAAGCTCAACGAAGTGTTCAAAATGGCTTCGTTCCTCAACGACGGCAACCTTACCGCCAGCGTGGTAAGGGCCGACGGCGTGGCTGTCGACAGCCCGCTCAACCTCTCGCAGTATGTGCTGGCCGATGACGCCACAATGCTTCTCTTCCTCGACCCGACAGCCATAGCCATGGCCGATGCCGCCGCTGTGGATGCTCCACGCCGCGAGGAGGGCGAAATACCCGGCATCGACATCAATGCCATTCTCGCCAACGTGCTCGCCCAGGTGAGCCCGATGCTCTCCCAGGGCGCTCCCCTCAGCTACGAGCTTGCAAAGAGCGAGGACAAGAGCGGCACTAAGCTCACAATCAGTATCGACGAGCGCATCCTCCTCCCCCTGCTCCAGCAGAATGTGCTCCCCCTGCTCGAGAACGAGGAACTGATCGAGATGCTCGTAGCCATGATAAGTGAAGATCCCGACATGGCCATGTATGCCGAGATGATTCCCGCCATGGCCGAGGGTCTCGTCAACGTCATCAACACCACCACCTCCATCAAGATCAGCGTTGAATTCTGGGTCTATGGCGTTGGTGTCAACGAAATCGCCTCGCAGCCTGCCGGCGACGCCACAATCGTGGGCCGCTACAACCTCCAGGGCCAGTCCGTGAGCGACGGTTACAAGGGAATCACGGTGGTGCGCTATTCCGACGGCAGCGCCCGCAAGGTGATGAGCCGCAGATAATCGCCCCCGCGAAGAAATACCTTTTCAAAAAAATGACGGAGTTTGATGCAGACTCCGTCATTTTTTATTAACTTTGGAGGCGCATGCGGCCATACGGTCTCCACGGAGCTTCCGCTTGGCGCGTACGCCACACACTTTATAAGACATCGATATGGAATACAAGAGAATATTGCTCAAACTCTCCGGCGAGTCGCTGATGGGCTCGCAGGGCTACGGCATCG
>CECF01066893.1_pt1 | contig 12790 bp, 9 predicted proteins | sample 554751 | NCBI WGS metagenome assembly CECF01 (sample SAMEA3182099, study PRJEB8094) | gut metagenome | biome: human; feature: gut; material: Stool; isolation source: human stools | place: Canada | collected 2012-06-12 | reverse complement strand
GCTCTATATCAACTCCCCCGGCGGCAGTGTGACGGCCGGCATGGCGATCTACGACACGATGCAGTATATCAAGTGCGACGTGTCCACCATCTGCGTCGGCCTCGCCGCCAGCATGGGTGCGTTCCTGCTCTCGTCCGGCGCCAAGGGCAAGCGCATTGCGCTGCCGAACGCGGAGATTATGATCCACCAGCCCTCCGCCGGTACGCAGGGCAAGGTCACGGATATGGAGAGCGACGTGGAGCACTTCCTGCGCATCAAGCAGCGCTTGAATAAGATCCTGGCCGAGAACACCGGCAAGACGCCCGAGCAGGTCAAGCTCGACTCCGAGCGCGACCACTGGATGACGGCGGATGAGGCGCAGGCCTACGGCCTTGTGGACAAGGTCATTTACAAGAGATAAGGACAGTTTGACTTATGAGTGAAGATAGGAAAAAAGAGCTTCGCTGCTCGTTCTGCGGCAAGAGCGAGCACGAAGTGCACCGCATGATCCAGGGACCTGGCGTGCGCATCTGCGATGAGTGCGTCCGCCTGTGCATGGACGTGCTGGAGGACGGCTATGAGCCGCACGACGAGCTGGAAGCGCCCGACTCCATCCCCACGCCGCGCGAAATTCGCGAGGTGCTCGACCAGTATATCATCGGGCAGGAGGCGGCCAAGGTCGCGCTGTCCGTGTCCGTCTACAACCACTATAAACGCATCTTCTTCGGCGGCGACGACGAGGTGGAGCTGCAAAAGAGCAACATCCTGCTCCTCGGCCCCACTGGCAGCGGCAAGACGCTCTTTGCCCAGACGCTCGCCCGCATTCTGAAGGTGCCGTTCGCCATCGCGGACGCGACGACCCTCACCGAGGCGGGCTACGTCGGCGACGATGTGGAAAACATTCTGCTCCGCTTGCTTCAGGCGGCGGATTACGACGTGGAGCTCGCCGAGCGCGGAATCATCTATGTCGACGAGATCGACAAGATCGCCCGCAAGAGCGAGAACACCTCCATCACGCGTGACGTCTCCGGCGAGGGCGTGCAGCAGGCATTGCTGAAAATCGTCGAGGGCACGGTTGCCAACGTCCCGCCGCAGGGCGGCCGCAAGCACCCGCATCAGGAGTTCATCCAGATCGACACGCACAACATCCTCTTCATCTGCGGCGGTGCGTTCGAGGGCATCGAGAAGATTATCGAGAGCCGTCTCGACCGCAAGTCGATGGGCTTCGGCGCGGAGCTCAAGAGCAAAAACGACGTGGATGAAAGCAAGATTTTACGCGAGGTGCAGCCGCACGATATCTTGAAGTTCGGCATCATCCCCGAGCTGGTCGGCAGACTGCCGGTCATCACGGCGCTCGACGCGCTGACGCGCGACGACCTTGTCAAGATCCTGACCCAGCCGAAAAACGCGCTCGTCAAGCAGTATCAAAAGCTGTTTTCTTACGACGACGCTGAGCTCACGTTCGAGCCCAAGGCGCTCGAAGCGATTGCCGACAAGGCCATCGAGCGCAAGATCGGCGCGCGCGGCCTGCGCGCGGTAATGGAGGGTCTGCTGATGAACGTGATGTACGACATCCCGTCCGACCGCACGATCGACCGCGTGACCATCACGCCGGGCTGCGTGGAGGGGACGGAACAGCCGAAAATTTCCCACCGCACAGAGAAAGAAGGGGAGGCGCCGCAGCCGTCGCTGCCGGCAGACTCCGCTTCATAAGGAGAAACCCCATGGAACCTGTAACAAAAAATCTTCCGGTCATCGCCATGCGCGGGCTCAATGTGTTCCCTCGCATGAACACGAGCTTTGACCTCGAGCGTCCGATCTCCGTGCACGCGCTTGAGCGCGCCATGGAAAACGGGGAGGAGATTTTTCTCGTCACCCAGCGTGAGATCGGCGTGGAGCAGCCGGAGGAAAAAGACCTGTACGAGATCGGCACGGTCGCGCGCGTGACGCAGATCTTGCGCGTGTCTGACCGTGTGCTGCGCGTGATGATGGAGGGCGCGTGCCGCGCCCGCCTCAAGCGGCTGTGGCAGCGCGAGCCGTTTTTGCAGGCGCAGGTCGAGCTCATCGACGAGCCGGCCACCTCGCGCCATAGCAAGCGGACGGAAGCGATGCTGCGCCAGACCTACGCCAGCGTGACGGAATATGCCGAGCTCGCGCAGAAATTGCCGGACGATGTTTACGCCGCCATTTTATCGACGAACGATCCCGGCTATCTCGCTGACTTTATCGCCCAGCAGCTCAACCTGCGCTATCAGGACAAACAGGATATCCTCGACGAGCTGCGCCCGCTGCCGAGATTGCAGCGCATGAACGAGATTCTGCGCCGCGAGATCGAAGTTACCGCCATGGAGCAGGACATTGAAAGCAAGGTCCGCTCCCGCGTCGGAAAAATTCAGAAGGATTTTGTCCTGCGCGAGCAGATCAAGGTCTTACAGAACGAGATCGGTGAGGGCGGGGAGGACGAAGAACTCGACGAGTACCGCGAGAAGATCAGCAAGGCGCACCTGAGCGAAGAAGTGGAGCGCAAGCTGCTGAAAGATGTGGACAAGCTCGCCAAGCAGCCGTTCGGCAGCGCCGAGGCGAGTGTGCTGCGCAACTATCTCGACACCTGCATGGAAATGCCCTGGGGCGAGGAGACGAAGGAGCGCGCCAGCGTAGACGCCGCGCGCAAGATTCTTGACCGCGACCACTACGGCTTGCAGAAGGTCAAGGAGCGCATTTTAGAGTTCATCGCCGTGCGCCAGCTCAACCCCGAGGCGAAGGGGCAGATTTTATGTCTCGTCGGCCCTCCGGGCGTCGGCAAGACGTCGATCGCGCTGTCGGTCGCCAAGGCGATGAACCGCAAGGTCGCGCGGCTGTCGCTCGGCGGCGTGCGCGACGAGGCGGACATCCGCGGCCATCGCAAGACCTACATCGGCGCGATGCCCGGCCGCATCATCGAGGCTATCTCCCGCAGCGGCTCGATGAATCCGCTGCTCGTGCTCGACGAGGTCGACAAGATGGGCAGCGACGGGCGCGGCGACCCCGCGAGCGCACTTCTCGAAGTGCTCGACAGCGAGCAGAACTACGCCTTCCGCGACCACTATCTTGAAATTCCCGTCGATCTGAGCCGCGTGATGTTCATCATGACGGCCAACACGCTTGACACCATTCCGCGCCCGCTGCTCGACCGCATGGAGATCATTGAAATCCCCAGCTACACGGACGAGGAGAAGGTGCAGATCGCGCAGCGGCACCTGCTGCCCAAGGAGCGTCAGGCCCACGGGCTGACGGCCTCGAGCCTGCGCGTGGACGAGAGCGCCATCCGCGCGGCCATCGCGCTCTATACGCGCGAGAGCGGCGTGCGCTCGCTTGAGCGTCAGCTCGGCAAGATCTGCCGCAAGGCGGCAATGCAGCTTGCCACAAGCGATGTAAAGCGAGTCACCGTGACAGAGAAGAACATCAAGGACTTCCTCGGTGCGCCGCGTGCTGCACAGGAGAAGATTCCCGAAAAGGACCTTGTCGGCGTGGTGAACGGCCTTGCGTGGACCGAGGTGGGCGGCGAAATTCTGCCCGTCGAAGTCGGCGTGATGGATGGCAGCGGCAAGGTCGAGCTCACGGGCAACCTGGGCGACGTGATGCAGGAGAGCTGCCGCGCGGCACTCTCGTGCCTGCGCCAGCGGGCGCAGGAGCTCGGCATCGCGCCGGACTTCTACAAGACGAGGGACATCCATATCCACTTCCCTGAGGGGGCCATCCCCAAGGACGGACCCAGCGCCGGTATCGCCATCGCGACAGCGGTGCTCTCCGCGCTGACGGGGCAGGCGGTACACCGCGATGTCGCCATGACGGGCGAGATCACGCTGCGCGGCCGTGTGCTCGCCATCGGGGGCTTGCGCGAAAAGACAATGGGCGCGCTGCGCGCGGGCGTACATACGGTTATTCTCCCGAAGGAGAATGAAAAGGACCTCGACGAGATCGATCCGCTGGTGCGCGAAAAGCTGCGCTTTGTACCGGTCGAGACGGTGGACGCCGTCTTTGCCGAAGCGCTGGTGCTGCCCGAAAAATGCACCGCTGCCGCACACGAGAGCTATCTTCCTCCCGTGCAGGAGAGCGCGCACAGCGCGCTGCGTGCGGGCGAAATGAGCTGAAAGGAAACGAAAACCATGGCGATCAACTTCAACAAGGTCGAATTCATCCTCTCGGCGGCGTCGGAAAAGCAGTTCGTGCGCGACGGGATGCCGCAGCTCGCGTTTGCGGGGCGATCGAACGTCGGCAAATCGTCCGTCATCAACCGGCTCGTCAACCGCAAGAACTTTGCCCGCGTGGGCGCGTCCCCGGGCAAGACCTCGCAGATCAACTACTTTAAGATCGACGGCAAGCTCTACCTCGTCGACCTGCCGGGCTACGGCTACGCCAAGGTCTCCAAGACCGAGCGCGACCGCTGGGGCAAGCTGATGGAAAACTATTTCCAGTCTGCGGGGCTCATTCACCTCGGCGTGCAGATCGTCGACGCGCGGCACAAGCCGACGGCAGACGACGTGACGATGCACGACTACTTCGTGCAGACGGGCTGTCCCGTCGTGATCGTGGCGAACAAGCTCGACAAGCTCAAAGCGCGCGAGATCGAGCCGAATCTTGCCCAAATTCGCGAGACGCTGAGTTTGCGCGACGATGAGCTCGTCATTCCGTTCTCTGCCGAAAAGGGCACGGGCAAGGAGCAACTGATCGCGGCGATCCTCGACCATTTGAACGACTGAAAAGGAATAATGCTTCACAGAAAAGCCTCTGTATGGTTTGACCATACAGAGGCTTTTTATCGTATTTCCCGGGGAATCAGCGGCGCAGCGTCAGGAGTGCGGTGCAGTGGGAGAAGGATTCAAACGTCAGCGTGGGGAAGTGGGGACGGAGTTCGCCGTAGACGAAGTAAATTTCATCTGAGTCCCAATCCTCGCCTGCCGCAGTTCGACACGCTTCGAGCTCTTCGCGCGTGCGGAAGGCGACGTCGCCGATGAAAAGACAGCCGTCCTGCTTCAAAAGCGGCAGAAGCGCGCGAAGAAAGCCAATTTTCTGCGTGTCCGTCAGGTGGTGGAGCGAGTAGGTCGCGACGATGGCGTCGTACTGCCGTGCGCAAAGCTCGGGCACAAGGCCTTTGGAAAAATCGCCCTGATAGAGCCGCGCGTCCGGCATTTTTGCCTGCGCCAGTTCGATCATGCGCGCGGAAAAGTCCTGCCCATAGATGCGGCAGCCCTGCTCGTAGAGCCGCGAGGTCAAAACGCCTGTGCCGAAGCCAATGTCCAGCACATCACGCCCGCTCTGCGCGAGCACGCGCTGATAGAGCGCGTTCATCATGGCGCGGTAGCCCGCAAAGGGGTAGCGGTCGTTCTCGTCGGAGAGGCCGACGCTCTTGTCATAGCCGTCGGCCCAGAGGTCGAAGCCGGTATTGTTCAGCATGTCAGTCCTCCTTTTCGTTCAGCGGGGGAAGTCCCAGCTCATAGAACGCCACGGCGCTCGCTGCGGCGACATTGAGCGAGTCGACGCCGTGGTACATCGGGATCCTGACCGTGTAGTCGCAGCTCGCGATGGTCGAGGACGCGAGCCCGTCACCCTCCGTGCCCATGACGATGGCAAGCTTTTCTTCGGCGGCAAGGCGCGGATCGTCGAGCCGTACGGAGTCGTTGCGCAGTGCCATCGCGACGGTGCGGAAGCCGAGATCGCGCAGCAGCTGCGTCCAGTCGCCGCTTTCGGGCAGGTAGGTCCACGGGATGAGGAACACATTTCCCATGCTGACGCGCGAGGCGCGGCGATAGAGCGGATCGCTGCCCGCAGTCGTGAGCAGCACCGCGTCCATGCCGAGCGCGGCGGCGGAGCGGAAGATCGCGCCGATGTTCGTCGGATTCATCACGTTTTCGAGCACGACGAGGCGCCGCGCATCGCGGCAGACGTCCTCGACGCTTTGGAGCTTCGGCCGCCGCATGGCGCAGAGCATGCCGCGCGTCAGGTGAAAGCCGGTGAGCTGTGTCAGCACGGATTCATCAGCGGTGTAAAGCGGAATATCTTGACAGCAGCGGGCGAGAATTTCGCGCCCCTTGCCCTGCGTATGCTGCCGCTCCATCAGAAGCGACACCGGCTCACAGCCCGCATCAAGCGCACGGCCGATGACGAGCGGACTTTCCGCGACGAAGAGCGCGTTGTCGGGGTCCGCGCGATTGAGCAGTTGGTTTTCGGTCAGGCGCGCGTAGACGTCGAGCGCGGGATCGGAAAAATCGTGGATTTCGATGATGTTTGCCATAGGTCTTCCTTTTTAAGATTCTAAGATGTTCAGCAGTGCGGCGACGTCCGGCAGAACGAACGTCGGCTGCGGGTCAGCGGTGGGGAGGTCTTCTTCCTTCGTCTCGCCAGAGAGGACGAGCAGCGTGTCGATGCCCGCGTTCGCGCCGCTGGCGATATCCGTGTAGATGCGGTCGCCCACGAGCAGTGTTTCCCGCGCGGAAACGCTCGCCTCAAGCATTGCGAGCTGCGGCATCAGCGGTTCGGGCTTGCCGATGACGATGGGGCGGCGGGAGGTCGCGCGCCAGAGCATTTCGCACACGCTCCCGCAGTCGGGCACGAAGCCGTAGGCCGTGGGGCAGACCCAGTCGGGATTGGTCGCAAGGTAGGGGATGCCTTGTCCGAGCAGGATGCAGGCGTCCTCCAGCTTTTGAAATGTCAGCTCGGTGTCGAAGCCCATCAGGAGCGCGTTCGCGTCCTCACGCCGTTCTGCGACGGTAAAGCCCGCCGCGCGGAGCTGTGATTTCATCGACTCCGTACCGCAGACATAATAGCGCTTGTCTTGACCGCCGTGCTCGCGGAGATAGTGAATCAGCGCGTCGACCGAGGTGAGAAAATCGGCCGCCTCCGTCGCGACGCCGAGGCGCGTGAGCTTTTTGACGTAGGCCGCTACGCTGCGCGATGAGTTGTTCGTTAGAAAGCGGTACTGCCCGCCGCGTGCGCGGATGGCGGAGAGCAGCTCGCGGACGCCGGGAAAAAGCCGGTCGCCCAAGTACAGCGTGCCGTCGAGGTCGAAAAGAAAGAGCTTTTTGCACTGAAGCGGATTATGGTCAACCATCAGTCACGCCTTCTTTTTGCTGTCGATCGCAATGAAGAAGAATGAGCTCACCGCCAGAAGATAGGGGTAGAAGAGGTTTGGGATGATGTCGAACGCCGAGATGGCGTAGCCCAGCTCATGCGCCGCGGAGATCGCGACGAGCATCTGCGCGCCGTAGGGGATGATGCCCTGAAAGATGCAGGAGAACGTGTCGAGGATCGACGCGGCCTTGCGCGGGGTGATGCCGTATTCCTCGCTCATTTCCTTGGCGATGGGGTTTGCCATAACGATGGCGACGGTGTTGTTCGCGGTGGCAATGTCCATCGCGCCGACGAGAAGGCCCATGCCGATCTGGCCGCCGCGCTTGCCGCGAAACGCCTTTCTGATCCAGCCGAGCAGCGCTTCAAAGCCGCCGTACTCACGGATCAGCGCACAGATGGCGGAGACCAAAATTGCGACCATCGACGTTTCAAACATGCCGGCCGCGCCGCTGCCCATGTTCTCGAGCAGCGCCTTGACTGCGAGGATGCCGGTCTGCCCCGTCGCGCCGGTCGCGAGCGCGATGACCGCGCCGGATACGATACCGATGAGCAGCACGACAAAGACGTTGATACCGATGATGCCGCCGATGAGCACGAGCACATAGGGGATGATCTGAATGAGATTGTAGGCAGGGATGGGCGCGGGGTGCACGTCCGCATTCAGCGTCAGCACGAGGATGAGTGCGAGCGACGCGAGCGCGGCGGGGAAGGCGATGTGGAAATTTTCGCGGAATTTGTCCTTCATCGCGCAGCCCTGCCCGTTGCAGGCGGCGATGGTTGTGTCGGAAATGAAGCTCAGATTGTCACCGAACATTGCCCCGCCCATGACGGACGCGACGCACAGCGGCAGGGAATAGCCGCTCGCCGCGGCGATGGGGATGGCGATGGGGACGATGAGCGTGATGGTGCCGACGCTCGTGCCCATCGCGGTGGAGACAAAGCAGCTCACGACGAACAGCACCGCGACGGCGAATTTCGACGGGATGATCGAGAGCATGAAGTACGCAACGCTCTCCGCACTCGAGCGGCCCACGACGCCGACGAACATACCCGCGGCTAAGAAGATGAGCAGCATCGTGATGATGTTCTTATCACCCACGCCACGGCCCATTAGCGTGAGCTTTTCGTCGAACGACAGCGCGCGGTTCTGGCAGCAGGCTACGAGCAGCGCGATGAGAAAGATGACGACGATGGGGATGGAATAAAATCCCATCGGGATTTTGAGCACGTACTCAAAGATCAGGCCGAGGCCCAGATACAGGACAAGGAACACTAAGATCGGCAGCAGCGCCGCGGGATTGGCTTTTTTTGACATGGGATGACACTCTCTTTCTCCAAACATAAAAAAAGCTCCTGCGCGGAGCTTTTTGTGCGATATGAATTATTATAAGGAGCGTGGAGGACCTTGTCAAGTGAGATTTGCCCAGAATTGAGCGCAAAAGGGCTTGACAGAAGGACTCTAATCTGTTAGTGTACAAATATACTCTAACAGATTAGAGAGGGAACAAGATGGAAACGCCGAAAATTTTTGAGAGCGAATACCGCTTTTGCCAAATCCTGTGGGCACACGAGCCGGTCAGAAGCCGCGAACTTGTCGCCCTGTGCGCCGAGCACCTGGGCTGGAAACCGACGACGACCTACACGGTCATCAAACGGCTCTCTGAGCGCGGGGTGCTGAAAAACGAGAATACTGTCGTCACGTCGCTCATCTCACAGGACGAGGCGCAGACCGCCGAGATCGACGAGCTGCTCGACAAGCGCTTCGACGGCTCGCTGCCCGCGTTCGTCGCCGCGTTTACAAAGTCGAGCCACGTGAGCGACAAAGAGCTTGACGAGGTGCAGAAAATGATCGACCTTTACCGAAAGGAGAATCATCATGGATGACGTCTTTTTGAAGCTCGTGAACCTCAGCATCAGCGCAAGCTGGCTCATTCTGGCGGTGCTCGTGCTGCGGGTTGTCCTCAAAAAAGCGCCGAAGTGGGTCATGCCGCTTCTCTGGGGTGTGGTCGCACTGCGGCTTGTCTGCCTGTTTTCGATTGAAAGCGCGCTCTCGCTCATCCCGAGCGCCGAGACCATCCCAAGCGAGATCGTGACCGAAACGCGCGAGCCGGTGCTCTACGAGCAGGCGACGCTTGACATCGTCACGAATCCGACGCTGCCTTCGGCGGCGGAGGTCCCCGTCGGCGTGAGCCGCCAGCAGGCGCAGGTGGACTTCAACATCTACAGCGTCCTCTGGCTCGCCGGCATGGCGGCGCTGCTCGTCCACGCGCTCGTGAGCGCGGGAAAGCTGAAAAGAAAGCTCGCAACGGCGATTTTGCTGCGAGATAACATCTACGAGAGCGAATTTGTCGATTCGCCGTTCGTCTTCGGCGTGGTGAAGCCGAACATTTATCTTCCCATGCACATGGACGAGGGGACGGCGGCGTATGTCATCGCGCACGAGCACGCGCACCTCGCCCGCCGCGACCACTGGTGGAAGGTGCTCGGCTACCTCGTGCTTGCGCTGCACTGGTTCAATCCGCTGGTGTGGGTCGCCTACATCCTCTTCTGCCGCGACATCGAGCTCGCGTGCGATGAAAAAGTCGTCAAGGGGCTGGACGGCGCGGCGCGCGCGGACTATTCGCAGGCGCTGTTGTCCTGCGCCGCGCCGGGAAGAGCTGTCGCGGCCTGCCCGCTGGCATTCGGCGAGGGGAACATCAAAACGCGCGTGAAAAGCGCGCTGCACTACAAAAAGCCCGCGTTTTGGGTCGCCGCCGCGGCGGTGCTCGCGGTCGTGATCGTGGCCGTGTGCTTTTTGACGAATCCGAAGTCGGAGCGCGGCAGCCTTGTCTGGGCGCAGAAGCTGAATGCGGCGGACGTTGCGTCGATCGAGCTCTACGTTCCGGCGGAAGGGAAGGCGCGGCAGTATAAAAAACTCGGTACGGAAGAAATGGCACAGGCAGTCGAACTGATCAACAGCAGCCGCGGCACATATATCGAAAAACCGGAGACGGTTTACGCCGGCTTGCCGGTGTGGTTCCTTCTCACGATGGACGACGGCACGGTGCATGCTGTCGGCAGCGTAGTGGGCCATTATCTGATCATCGACGGCGATACTTTTGATGCGGACGTCGAGAATCAGGCGGAATGGGAAAACTATGTGCTAAAGGGCGATTCGGCAAGTCCGATCGACATGGCAGACCGGCTGTCGTATGCACTCTATGGGATGACAACGGGGGTGTATACGCTCGGCGAGGCCGTTTTCGAGGATTCCGTCTGGGAAACCAGCTATGAGGAGACCTTTGCCAATACGAAGTCCACGCCCGAGCTGTGGCTTTCCTCCGCACTTGGCACGGACATGACCGGTATTCTGTACGGTACAGTGACGGCGGCGAGAGGATACAGCTACCGCTTTTCGGAGTGGGAGGAGATCGACCTGACCGTGAGCAACTTCGACTGGCTGTTCCGCAGCGCGAGCGGCGAAGACTGGAATGGCACGAGCGCTGCGAAGCTGCGCCGCGAAAACGCCCACGCCTGGCGCGGCACGAGAACGGGCGAGGACGTCAATGCGACAGTGCCGATGGCGGAGATCAGGCGTCAGGACGAGCTCACGGCGATGGACCAGTGGCTCTTATTGCAGCAGAAGGACGGCAGTCTTTACCTCGTGATGGGCTATCGCAGCGGGGGACTTCCCTACAGCGGGGCACATCCCTACCGCTGGATCGTCCGCCTGAACGGCGGCGCGACCGAGCTGACCCGCGCTGACCTGAACGGCGACGGGATCGAGGAAGTGATCTCCTATACCGGCACTTCCACGCAGGAGCCGTACCGGCTGCGGGTGAGCAATCAGAGCGGCGAAGAGCTCTGGAGCGCGGAGCTGGGACTGGCGCACGCGGGCTGGAGCAGCTATTTCCTCTATCGCGACAGCGTCAAGACGGCGCTATTGCGCTACGAGCCGACAATCTATCAGGGCGAGGCATCGTATTCCTACGAGCTCTTTATGCTCAGTGAAAACGGGACGACCACGCTGGCGGAGAATTCGGTGAGCTTCAGCATAAATCCCGATTCCAAAGACCCATGGCCCGTCGAGGCGCGGAAATTCGCGGACGAGGTCAACAGGCTTTTAGACAAGAGCGAGCTGCTGTTCTCCACGCTGAACGCCGAGCTGCATTCCTACGGCGACGGCACGGTCATCCGCTGCGCAGAGCCGTCGGAGAGCGACGGAAGCAGGGCGCTGGCGTCCGCCGACCTCGACAACGACGGCAGGGCAGAGCAGATCATCTGCGAGAAAGTGTTCGGCGGCTATGAGCTGTGCGTCGTCGACGACAACGGCGAGGAACTGATGCGCGACCGCATGTGGGAGGGCGACACCTACTTCCTCTGCCGCGAAAACGGACGCGACATGCTGCTGCAATACAGCTTGTTCGAGGGCAAAAATCAAGACGCGATCAGCTATTGTGACTACTACTACGGCCTTCACACCTTTGACGGCGGCAAACTGAACATCGTGGAAAACAACAACACGAGCATTTATCTGAACTGGGACGGAACGCAGAACGGCGATTGGGGCGAATCGCAGCAGGCATTCGCAGCGCGCGTCAATGAGCTGATCGACCAGAGCGAATTTCTCATTGCCCAACAGGACGGCGAGCTCATTTTGACGAGCGAGGTGCAGCGCTGGTACTGCGTATCGCCGAAAACGATCAGAGTGGCAATGGATGACACAACGATCTATATCGACAGAAAAAGCTGGGACTTTGCCGAACAGTACCCGTCGCTCAAAGGGTTTGAGGACATTGGGACCGCAGGCAACTACTTTGTGGCGTTCGGTAGACTGGGGGAGAAAAACGACCTCTACGTGGTGTTCAATTTCGTGGCCGGCACGCTGCTCAGGACCTTCCCCGGCAACAACCTTATCTGGCAAGGAGATGACCTTTCCACCGCGGTCTACTCCTACCGGTCCGACGTCTACGCGCTCAACGGGACGAAGCTCGCCGCGCTCGAACTCGCGAGCGGCGAGGAGATCAGCGGCCTCGCCTTTGCGCCCGACGGCGTGTCGATCATTGCGACGGTCTCCGGTAAGAGCGGCGAGCGTAAGGTGACGGTCACGCGCGAGGGCAGCGCGTAGCAGACCTCGCTCACCGACTGGACGGAGGGCGACGGCGCGGAGCGCACGTACTTCGCCCCTGTCGGGATCGAGGGGAACGAGACATTTCTGGCGACGGTCGGCGTGAGCTACCGGCTGGAACAGCAGTCGGACGGCACATCCCGCATCGCGGAGATCACAGGCGCGGAGGGGCTCACGCTGCCGCACTACCGTCACGGCTGGGTCAGCGTGGACGAAAAGGCAGACGTCCTGGGCGCCGTGATCGCGGACGACGGCGAGAGCGCCGACGTGACGGTGCAGTATTACGCGAGCCTTGGGTCGGGGTATCAGACGTACACGGCGGTGGTTCATATTGTCGCACCGTAGGGTGCGAAGGGGATTCCTGCATCGTGCAGGAGTGCGCTAAAGGGGGATACTCTCTTTCTTGAAAGAGAGTATCCCCCTTTATAACCCCCGAGAGAAAGGACGAGGGGCCTTCCCCCTCGATCCCGCACATTGGCAGTCTGTATCTCGAAGAGCTGCGGCGCTTGCCGAATCAGGTGCGGTGTACATGGCTTCGCCATGAATCCCTGCGAATCGTGACCGTTTTGCAACCGCGCCTTACTGTCGTGAGGCGCG
>CECF01004121.1_pt1 | contig 12792 bp, 4 predicted proteins | sample 554751 | NCBI WGS metagenome assembly CECF01 (sample SAMEA3182099, study PRJEB8094) | gut metagenome | biome: human; feature: gut; material: Stool; isolation source: human stools | place: Canada | collected 2012-06-12 | reverse complement strand
ATGGAGAACCTCTGCTTCGACCGCAAGGGCGAAACCGTGAAACGGGAGCTGGTGTCGCACCCCGCGCTGCTTGACAAGGGGGCGGACTGGGAACTGTGGCACCTGCCCACGCACCGCAACCACTCCTACGACGTGCACCGTTACAAGCTCAACACCTCGGTGGAGGTCGCAACGCAGGGAAAATGCCATGTCCTGAACCTGGTCGAGGGCGAAAGCGCCGAGGTCGAAACCGCGGGCGGCAGCCGCTTCCGCCTGAGCTATGCCGAAACGCTGGTAATTTCGGCGGCGGCAGGCTCCTACCGCATCGTCAACACCTCGGGGCGCGAGATCATGGTCGTGAAGGCTTTTATGAAATAACGGGTATATTCCCGGGCTGCGGGCCGGAACAGGAACCGGCGAGACGATATTATTCGTATATTCATGCAATACGAACCTTAACGTAAGCACATCGCGATGAAAAAAGAGCTGTTAACCCTGTTTTGCGTGGCGGGAATCTCGTTCCCGGCACTCGGCGGCACCTACAATATCGCCCCGAAAGCCCGCGCCACGGCATCGTCGTCGCTCAATGCCGACGGCGATGCCTCGAAAGTCAACGACGGCTACATCCGCCTCGACAATGCGGGCGAATGGGTATCGGCAGCGCAGATGCCCTACTGGCAGCAATTACCCTACCCCTGGATCCGGCTCGACTGGGACGAGGAGGTCACCCTCTCGCGCATCGTCCTCTACGACCGGCCGACGGGCGATGCGCATACGGCAGGCGGCGACCTCTTTTTCAGCGACGGCACACGTATCGGAGTAGTCGGGATCCCGGACAACGGGGAGCCCAAGGTCGTGGAATTCGCGCCCAAACGGGTCAGATGGGTGAAATTCGAGGTCAACGACGCCGTGGGTTCCCATGTCGGGCTCTCCGAGATCGAGGCATTCCCGCCCGCCGGGGCCGGAGGCGACTTCGTCTCGCAGGTCAACCCGTTCATCGAAACGACCAAGGGGCGCTATTTCTTCTTCATCACGGGCAACCAGCCGTTCGGCATGATCGGCGCCGCACCGCTGACCCGCAACCGCAACCAGTACGGCGGGGGCTACAACTACAATTCGACCGAGGTGCTCGGCTTCCCGCAGATACACAACTGGGTGCTGGCCGGGCTTACGCTCATGCCGACGACCGGCAACGTCGATCCCACCCTCGGCGAAGGGCACTGGAAATCGCACTTCCGGCACGAGGGCGAAATCGCCCAGCCGGGTTACCACCGCCTCTTCCTGGAGGATTACGGCATCTGGGTCGAGCAGACGGCCACTGACCGCACGGGGTTCTACCGCCTGACCTTCACCCGCGACGCCGAAGCCGGCATACTCCTGAACCTGGGCGGTTACCTGGCGTCGACGACCATGTGCAACGCCCGCGTGCGGCGGGTCGGGGAGCACGAAATCGAGGGCAGCTTCGACACCTACGGCCGCCACTGGGGCGGCCCCGAGAACGTCAGGGTTTACTTCGTCGTCCGTTTCGACCGGCCGTTCGACCGGCTCGACGGATGGGCAGGCACACGCCGTTATTCCGGAATAGACTCGCTCGAAGGCTCCTCCGAAATCACCAGGCGCCACCCGCGCGAAGCACTGAGTTACCTGGACTCCCCCACATCGGGCGTCGCGGCATATTACGGCGTCCGTACGGGCGACCGCATCCATGTCCGCACGGTCGTATCGTACGTCAGTACGGAAAATGCACGGGAGAACCTCACGCATGACGCCACGACCTGGGACTTCGACGCCGTGCGCCGCGCGGCACAGGACGAATGGAACGAATGGCTGGGACGCATCGAGGTAAAAGGCGGCACGCAGCAACAACGGACAAAATTCTACACCGACCTGTGGCATGTCCTGCTGGGCCGCCACAAGATCGACGACGTGAACGGCGAATACCCCGACCTGACGGACGGCCAGCGCGCAGGTTCGTTCACGCGCGACATCCGGGTCAAGACCCGCACGCTCCCGCGCGATGCGGCAGGCCGCGTCGTGCATCACATGTATAATTCCGACGCCTTCTGGCTCACGCAGTGGAACCTCAACGTCCTGTGGGGGCTGGGATGGCCCGAAATGCCCGACGAAATGTCGGCCTCGCTCATCCGCTATGCCGACAACGGCGGGCTGATTCCCCGGGGGCCCTGCGCCGGAGGGTATACCTACATCATGTCCGGATGTCCGGCCACGCCACTCATCGTCTCGGCCTATAACAAAGGGCTGATGCGCAAATGCGACCCGATGCACGCTTTCCGGACGATGCAACGCAACCATATGCCGGGCGGCATGCAGGGAATCGGGGAATTTTACCTCGAACACGGCTACCAGCCGAAAAACGCCGGGATGACGATCGAGTCGAACTTCCAGGATTGGGCGCTCGCACAAATGGCCGTGCGTCTGGGGCTGGAGGATGAAGCCGCCTACTTCGGCAACCGATCCCACGGATGGCGCAAGCTATACCGCCCCGACCAGCAGTTGCTCTTCCCCAAGGACGAACAGGGCCAATGGCTGCACGACGATCCGCTCAGGGGCACCGGCTGGATCGAGGCCAATGCCTGGCAGGCCACCTGGGGCGTTTCGCACGAACTACCGGCCCTCGCAACGCTCATGGGCGGTTATGACAAATTCTGCGAGAAGCTCAATTATGCATTCGAGCAGGCCGCACCGCAGGATTTCGTGTTCGGCTACGGACAAGGCTACGTCAGCTACGCCAACCAGCCCGGATGCTCCAATGCACACGTATTCAGCTGGGGCGGGAAACCCTGGCTCACGCAATACTGGGTTCGCCGGGTGAACGAACAGGCTTACGGGGCCATCACGCCCGACCGGGGGTATGGCGGGCACGACGAAGACCAAGGGCAAATGGGCGGCGTGAGCGCACTGATGTCGATCGGGTTGTTCAGTACGCGGGGCACGGCCGCTGCCCGCCCCGTATACGAGATCACCTCGCCGGTCTTCGACGAGGTGTCGATCCAGCTCGACAAGCGTTATTACCCGGCCGACCGTTCCGACCGGTTCGTCATCCGCACCTACGGCAATTCGGACAAGAACTGTTATATCCAACGCGCACGCCTCAACGGCCGGGTGCTCAACAACTTCTGGTTCCCGCACGAAGAATTCGCACGCGGCGGCCTGCTCGAGCTATGGCTGGGGCCCGAGCCCAACACCCGCTGGGGAACCGGGAAACTCCCCGAATAGCGGCAGGCATATCCCCCATCGGCGGCGCATCCGGACAACGGCTGCGCCGTTACTTTTTCGGGGCGTCCCCGCCCGGGGAGGGAGGGGCCGGGAACAACGCGAAAAAGCCGGGAGCAACGGAAGGAGCCGGGAACAATGCGGGTACCGCAATGCCAGAAATGCCAGACAACGCCGCACGCCACGCAATCCGGCAAGTGGCGTCAACCTGCCGGACAGGCGGCAGAAAGCAGGCGGCGGTAACCTGCCGGGCAGGCAGCACACGGCAGAAAGCGGGCGGGCAGCAATCCGTCGGGCAGGCGGCAGCATCGCGCATCGAGAAGATTTCATGTACATACAAACAGCCCGCAACGGCCGCACGATGCACACACCGGCACGGCGGCAGTCCCGGGCACAGGGAATCGGGGATCGCTTCGGAACCGTGCAGACTCGGCTCCGGCAAAAATCATGCAGGCAAACAGGTACTATCCACAGAGATACCGGAAATCCTCCGAATATGGGAAATACAGCGGATGTTCACAAATTATCATAAAAAAAGAGCTGAAAAAAGTTGTATTTTAAAAATCTATGTATAAATTTGCAGTAGGCGTTAATGTTCATACATTATTAAAAATGTTCAACTATTAATCAACCAACCCAAACTACACTAACCTAAACTACTGAACCATGCAACATTTCTATCCAATCATCCATGCCGGCCGGCGACCCCGGCACAGGCTATCGGGCATTATGAGAGGCGGTTTTGTCCTGGTGCTGTCGGCCCTGATGTTGCCGGCGGCGGCAAATGCGGCCGCGGAAAGTTCCGCAACAGCAACTGTCAACCCCCCAAATACAGGGGGGGGGAAATCCGGCGTACGGTATCGGGCATCGTCGAGGACACGCACGGGGCAGCCGTTGCGGGCGCTTCTGTCGTAATAAAAGGATCGTCACGCGGCACGCTGACCGACAACGCGGGACACTACGCACTCGAGGGGGTGGAAGACGGAGACTTGCTGGAAATATCGTTCCTCGGCATGCTGCCGCAGACCGTCAAGGTGGGAGCCGGGCGCACTTCGGTGGACGTAGTCCTGTCGGAGGACATGATCGGACTGGAGGATGTCGTCGTGACGGGCTATACCACGATGAAACGCAAGGACATCACAGGTTCCGTCAGCTCGATCTCGGCAGACCGTATCGAGCGTATTCCGGCCTACAACATCACCACGGCGTTGACCGGCATCGCCGGGATCCGAATGGACGGGGGTTCGATCCGCATACGCGGCACCCGCTCGCGCAATGCCAGCAACGACCCGCTGATCGTCCTCGACGGCATTCCCTACGACGAAACGCTGGCCTCGATCAACCCCGGGGACATCGAGTCGATCGACGTGCTGAAAGACGCGTCCTCGACGGCCATCTACGGCGCCCGCGGCGCCAACGGCGTTATCCTGATTACGACCAAACAGGCCAGACAGGGCAAGACGACGGTAACCTACGACGGGTTCGTGGGTGCAGGCGTCAACAACCGGGGTTCGCTCGACGTAATGGACGCCGACGAATACATCGCATTTCAGCGCGAGGCGAGCCGCGCGGCAGGCACCTGGCACAGCGAAGCCGACGACGCAAAGGCGTTTTTCGGGATCGAACTGGCCAACATGGGCAAGGTCGACAATGACTGGATGGGAAAGTATTTCAACAAGAAACGCCTGTGGACAAGCCACTCGCTGACCATTTCGGCGGCAACGGACAAAAGCGCCTACAAAATCGCATTCAACTACAAGAACGAAGACAGCCGCTACAAAAACGCGGGGCACGACCACTTTTACCTGACCGCAGACCTCTCGCACAAGGTGCTGCCGTTCCTCAAGGTAGGACTTTCGAGCCGCGCATACTACATCGTCAAGAACGACAAGCCGGACATGTTCAACCAGTTCCTGCACATGTCCCCGCTCACGCAGACCCGCAACGAGGACGGCAGCTACAACGTCTACCCCTTCGGCGACCCGTTCGTGAAGAACCCCTACATGAACGAGAGCGACGACGTATATAAGGACAAGACCGAGGAGTGGAAACTCTTCCTGCGCTTCTTCGCCCAGATCGACCTGGCGAAGGGGCTCACGTTCAATACCAACTTCGCATACAGCCCCGCCTTCTCGTCGCGCGGCTATTACTACGACAACCGCTCGGTATCGTATACCGACGAGCGCAACGTGGCCTTCATGCACAACAACCGCAAGGCCGACTGGGTCTGGAACAACGTGCTCAGCTACAAACGCCAGTTCGGCAGGCACAATATCGACCTGACGGCCGTCTATGAAATGCAGAACCGCCAGACGGTCAATGCCTCGATGTCGGGCAAAGACCAGGAATCGCCCGCCTACCTGTGGTACAACATGGGGCGCCTGACCGATTCGAAAAGCCTGTCCTCGGGCTTCGTCCGCAGCCAGATGGTCTCGGTCGTCGGGCGCGTGCAATACTCCTACGACGACCGGTACATCGTCACCGCGTCGTTCCGCGAGGACGGTGCGTCGCAGCTCTCGCCGGGGCATAAATGGGCTTTCTTCCCTTCGGGGGCCATCGCGTGGCGCATTTCGGAAGAGCCCTTCCTCAAGGACGTGGAGTGGATTTCGAACCTCAAGCTGCGCGCCTCGTACGGCATGACGGGCAATTACTCGATCGCGGCCTATGCCACGGCAGGTACGCTGCACGGCAAATACGCCAATTTCAACGGCGGTGAGCTGCACCGCCCGGGGCTGGAGCCCGAAACCCGCCCGACGCCCGACCTGGAGTGGGAGCGCAACAAGATGCTCGACATCGGCCTCGACTTCGGGTTCCTCAAGGGACGTATCCACGGTACGATCGACTATTACGATTCGAAGAGCTACGACCTGCTCTACCTCAAGGTGCTGCCCTATACTTCGGGCTTCAACCGGGCGTGGACGAATATCGGCGACACCCGCAACCGCGGCTGGGAGGTAAGCCTCTCGACCGTCCCCGTGGAAACGAAGGACTTCCACCTGGGGGTGAACCTCTCGTATTACCGCAACAAGGAGGAGCTCATACGCCTGCAGGATCCCAAGATGAAGGAAGACATCAACAACGGCCTGTTCGTAGGCTATCCGGTCAACGGCGTACACTATAATTACAAACAGGTAGGCATCTGGCAGGAAAACGAAGCCGACCTGGCTGCGATCTACGGACAGAAACCCGGCGAGGTCAAGGTCGCCGACCTGGACGGCAACGGCAAGATCGACGGCAACGACCGCACGATCCTCGGCACGACACGCCCCGACTGGGTCGGCGGCCTGCAGATCAATGCGGAGTGGAAGAACATCGACTTTTCGGTCGACGTATACGGCGAGTTCGGCTCGCTGGCCCACGACGGCCGCAGCACGAGCGAATGGGCGAACCAGCTCGGGCGCTGGAACACCTACAAGATCGACTACTGGACACCCGAAAAACCCTCCGACCGACATCCACGCCCGGTCGAAGGACAGTCGATCAAATACCTCGACGCCACGGGCTACTACAAGAACAGCTACGTAAACATCCGCAACATCACGCTCGGCTACACCCTGCCCCGGGCATGGATGGGGCGCGTGGTGAAGAAGACGCGCTTCTATGTGACCATGAACACCCCGTGGCGTTACAGCCAGTTCCAGAACACGGGCGGCATCTCGTGGTGGGAGTCGTTCTATATCTTCGGCGCGAATGTCCAGTTCTAACTTAAAAATTCGAAAACCAGACCATGAAAAAGATATTCATCCTGTTTGCGGCGGCACTTACGATAGGGCTGACCGGATGCCAGAGCTTCCTCGAAGAAGAAACCTACGGGTCGACGACCGAGATATTCAAGGAGGAAAACGGCATCAAGGCGCTGGTATACCAGAGCTACACCAAGATCAACAACCTCTACGGCGGCGACGGACAGTGGCCGCTGATGACCGAGCTGGGGACGGACATCTACCTGCGCGGCAAGAACCAGGGCGATGTGGGCCTGTGCGACTACTACGGGCTCGACGCCACCAACGGCAATGTGGCATGGCTGTGGAACCACTGCTACAAGGCGCTGTTCAACATCAACCTGTTCTTCGAAACGATCGACCAGACGCCCTTTGCCGACGAGGACGAAAAGAGCCAGTTCAAAGCGGAGATGTATGTCATGCGGGCTCTGTTCCTGTGGATCGTCACCGAGACGTGGGGCGACAGCTACCTGCCGATGACAACCGACGAGACCGAGGGCACCGAAGCCCGCCGTTCGCCCCGCGCGAAGTTCTACGAAGAGATCATCGGCGCACTCGAGGCAGCCATCGGGCTATTCCCCGACACGCGCACCACGGAATCGGGGCGCATCGACATGCCCGCAGCCAAGGCGCTGCTCGCACGCATGTACCTCTACAACGAACAGTGGGACGAGGCCGCCGACATGGCATCGCAGGTGATCGGCCACTACGGGCTGGAGCTCTGCCCCTCGCTCAAAGACCTGTGGGCCGACGACAAAACCAACAACGAATTCATCTGGACGACGGAATTCACCGAGGACGACGCCTTCCGCCAGGCCAACGGCTACTGGTCGTGGTATGCCATGTATATCGACCGTTTCCCGGGCGTGCAGACCATGCTCAAATGGACGGGCTACGGCGGCTGCCAGGCGATCCCCTCGACCTACTTCATGGATCTGTTCGACCGCGACGCCGACAAACGCTGGAGCGACCTGCACCAATGGGTATGGTACTACAACGACCCGGCCGACGACCGCTCGGCCTTCCCGCTCAACCAGTGGCGCGAATACATCGACACGGCGCTCTACCTCTGCCCCGACGTGCTGCCGCTGGCCGAGCATAAACGCATGGAGAAGACCTTCACGGTCTTCGACCGCAACGACATGTTCGACGCCGACGGCATCCCGCAGGATCGCTGGACGTTCATCGGCATGACCAAGTTCTACGACCACACCCGGCCGGGCAACATGTCGGAGCTGTCGGATCGCAGCTACCCCGTGATCCGGCTGGGCGAACTCTACCTGATCCGTGCCGAGGCGCGTATCCGGAGCACGACGAACCAGGATCTGAAGGGCGCCGCCGAGGATATTACCGAACTGCGCAAACGCGCCGTCAACCACGAAAAGCCCGAATACGAAGAGGCCATGAAGGTCACCGAGGAGGACATGACGCTCGATTTCATCCTCGAGGAACGCGCCCGCGAGCTCTTCGGCGAGTGGCAGCGGCGGCTCGACCTGAAACGCTTCGGCAGGCTCATCGACCAGGTGAGGATCTACAACCCCGACGCAAAGGACAACATCAAGGAGTACCACGTCGTACGCCCCATCCCGCAGACGCAGTTCGACGGTATGCCCGACTGGAGAACCCTGGGACAAAACGAAGGATATTAAACACCTAACGCAGTAAAACGACCATGAAAACCATACTGAAAAAATTCGCGACCTTCCTCTGCGCGGCACTGGTATTGTGCGCATGCAGCGACGATGACTATTCCGAAGCGCACCAGTCACTCATGGCGCTGATCCGCCAGGCGGAATCGCTCGTCGAAGAGTCGACGGAAGGGATCGAAGAGGGCGACACGGCCCCCGGATCGAAGAAGGCATTGCAGGCCCGCATCGACCAGGCCTATTACATCATGAACAACACCTCGCGGGACGAAGGCTACCGGAACGCCTGCAAACAGCTCGAAGAAGCGATAAAAGCCTTCCGGGAGAACATCGTCAAGGCCGGAATCCCCTATTTCAACGCCGGGTCGAAGATGAACCTCGGGCCCGCAGGCGACTGGGATCTCACGGAAGAGCTGACTTGGGAGATGAAAATACGTTTCGACGAATTCGCAGCGGGCGACCAGAACGTCATCTCGTGCGAGCAGGGCAAGGGTGCCATCATGATCCGCAACAACGGCGCGAACCTGCAGTTCTACGTCAACGACGGGAGCTGGAAGGGCGGCACCTGCTGCACGATCGAGCTGAACAAGTGGTACCACATCACAGCCACGTACAAGGCCAACGACAAGATGCACTTCTATCTGGACGGACGGCTGGTAAAGAGCTTCGCGTGCGGCAAGGCCATCGTGGAGCCGACCTGCAACCTGCAACTGGGCACCGCCCCCTCCTACTCGAACCGCTACATGCGCGGCAACATCCAGCACGTTTCGATCTGGGCGGACGTCCGCACCGAGGCCGAGGCCGCAGCCGATGTGGCATGCGACTTCTCCGGGACTGAGGAAGGGCTGAAAGCCTACTGGCCGCTGACGCTCAACGTCGGCTCGGAGATCACCGACATGACCGGCAGGCATGTGGCAAAAATGACCGACGTAAAATGGACTGACCCCGAATAACCCAAAAATTCCGATATGAAAAGACACAAGCATTCCATCCTCGCCGTATTGGCGGCCCTGCTATGGGGCAGCCTGTCGGCAACACCCTACCGGCCCGTATGGGAAATCGGCCGCAAAGACGGTTCGGCCGCCGAGTTCGCGTTGTACGACGGCGCGTATTCCGACCTTCTGGGCCGGTTCCCCGGCGCGGCGGCCGCGTACGACGTAGGGCGCAGCACACCGGGAGAGATCCCCTATATCCTGCCCGGGCCCCAGGACGGATGGGCCGGCAACGGCAACGGATCGCTGCTGATCCGCTTCGGGGCCGATGCGCAAGCCTCCCGGGCGGAGATGCGGCTGACACTCTACCTGGTCGAATCGCAGGCCTCGTCACCCCCGACGATCGAAATCTCCGCAGGCGGGTTCCGCACCTCGGTGCAGGCGCCTGCCGGGGACGACATCAACTACCCGGATACCAAACGCACCTCGGCACGCGGCCTTGCGATCGAGGCCCTATTGCCGGCCGGGACATTCGGCGCCGGGGAAAACCTCCTCACGATCCGCAATGCCGGCGGCAGCTGGCTCGTCTGGGACGCCATCGTCCTCGAAGCCGACCGCAGCGTGAAATGCACACGCCCCGGCGACGGCATCGCACTCATCGGAAGCCACTCGCAGCCGGGGCTGATTTACGGCCGCACCGAAGAGGAGCTGCTGCACCCGGTGACGCTGACCCTCGTCAACTGGGGCAAGCCCCAGCGTGCCGGATGGAACTACGACGGCAAACCGGGCGGGACGGTCGCACTGTCACGCGGCATAAACACCGTCGAGGTCAACATTCCCGAAGGGTACGAAGGCCGCACGGTGGATTTCGAAGTGCATCCCAACCGCGGGAAAGCCCTGTCGGCGGCGGTGGAAATCGCCCCGGCGGACAAATACACCGTCTACCTGGTGCAGCACACGCACACGGACATCGGCTATACCAAACCGCAGACCGAAATACTCACCGAGCACCTGCGCTATATCGACTATGCCGTGGAATACTGCGACCTGACGGCCGACTACCCGGACGACGCGAAGTTCCGCTGGACATGCGAAGCCTCGTGGCCCGTACGCGAATGGTTGCGCATACGTCCCAAGGCACAGGTGGACAAATTCATCAGGTACGTCAAGGCAGGGCAGATCGAGGTGACGGCCATGTTCTTCAACATGTCCGAGCTGTCGGGCGAGAATAATTACAAGACGTTCCTCGAGCCCGTGGCCCGATTCCGGGAATTGGGGCTGCCGGTCGAAACAGCCATGCAGAACGACGTGAACGGCATCGCATGGTGCCTGGCGGATTACCTGCCCGACCTGGGCGTGAAATATTTTTCGATCGGGTCGAACAACCACCGCGCCCTCGTCCCGTTCGACCGTCCGACACTCTACCGCTGGGAGTCCCCGTCGGGCAAAGGAATGCTGATGTTCCGCAGCGACCATTACCATACCGGGAACTCGTGGGGCATCCACACGGGCGATATGGCCCGCCTGGAAGACGGCGTATTCGGGTACATCCGCAACCTCAAACGCACGGGTTACCCGTTCCCGGTCATCGCCGTGCAATACTCGGGATACCTGACCGACAACTCGCCCCCGTCGATGCGCGAGTGCGACCTGATCCGCGCATGGAACGAACGCTACGCCTGGCCGAAGCTACGCAGCGCCACGGCACACGAATTCCTCGGGCGCATCGACTCCCAGTACGGCGACAAGCTGCCCGTATACCGGGCCGCCTACCCCGACTGGTGGACGGACGGGTTCGGGTCGGCGGCACGCGAGACGGCGGCCTCACGCAAAACGCAATCCGACCTGGTCGCCATCGAAGCGATGCTCTCGATGGCCCAAATGGAAGGGACAGGCCAGAGCGGCGGGACACACGAAGAACTGCGCCGCATCCACGAAAACCTGCTCTTCTACGACGAGCACACCTTCGGGGCAGCGGAAAGCATCTGGAATCCCGGATGCGAAAATTCACAGGTACAATGGGCTGAAAAGGGCTCCTACGTATGGGAGGCGCTCAAAAGCACCCAACTGCTCTATGAAGATGCCATAGGCCGCCTGCAAGGCACCCTCTACCGCTCGACGCACCCGACGCTCACGTTCTTCAACCCGCTCGGCTGGGAACGCTCGGAACTGGCGACAGTCTACATAGACTTCGAACTGATCCCGGCCGACCGCGAGTTCCGGATCGTCGATGCAGCCGGGAAAGCCCTGCGCGTACAGCCCATCCGCTCGCGCCGCGAAGGACGCTATTACGCCATCTGGGCGGAAGGAATCCCCGCCATGGGTTACAAGACCTTCGAAATCGTACTCGGCGACGGCAAGGCCGCGGCACCCCGCCGCACGGAACTCCGGGACAACAGCCTCGAAAACGATTTCTACCGGATCGTCTTCGACCCGGCTTCGGGGACAATCGCCTCGCTCTACGACAAGGAGCTGGGACGGGAGATGGTCGACCCGGACTCGGAATGGAAGCTGGGGGCTTTCATCTATGAATCGCTCAACGGCGACCGCCACCAGATGGAACGCAAAGTATTCGACAATTACCGGCGCTCTTCGCTCTCCGACGTACACTGCCCGGGCGTTACGTCGGGCGATATTTACCAGAGCGTCCGCTTCACGGGCAAAGCCGAGGGATGCGACGAAAAATTCGGCGTGCAGGTCGAAGTACGCCTGTATAACGACGTGAAACGCGTGGAGCTCGGCTACGATTTCATCCGCAACCCCGAAACCGATCCTTCGGCGATCTACGTCGCCATGCCGTGGCTGCTGGAAAATGCGAAACTCACGTTCGACGTACCGGGCGGCGTAGTCCGTTCCGGCGAAGACCAGATCCCCGGCACGAGCGCCTCGTGGAACACCGTGCAGAATTTCGTCGCGGCACGCAACGACGACGCCCAGATTCTCGTAAGCGGCAGCGAGGTGCCGCTCTACCTGCTCGGGAAACTGCTCGACGACCCTTATCGCCAGCCCCGCACCTATGAAAAGCCGCATGTCTTCCCGTGGCTGATGAACAATTACTGGACAACGAATTTCCGCGCTTCGCAGGAAGGGGAATTCAAGTGCGGATTCGTCATCAGCTCAACCCGGGACACCTCCAACACGGCCGCATCGCAGTTCGGCTGGAGTGCACGCATCCCGCTCTGCACCCGCGTAATGCCGGCCGCCACTGCGGCCAACGGCAACGCCCGCGACCGCTCATTCCTGCGCAGCGGATGCAGCCATGTGCTGATCACGTCATGC
>CECF01006126.1_pt1 | contig 12813 bp, 14 predicted proteins | sample 554751 | NCBI WGS metagenome assembly CECF01 (sample SAMEA3182099, study PRJEB8094) | gut metagenome | biome: human; feature: gut; material: Stool; isolation source: human stools | place: Canada | collected 2012-06-12 | reverse complement strand
GCGTAGGCCGGTATGTCTTGCCGTCCTGCCCCGGAGCGCCCTTGATGTTCTTTGTGGCGGGATTGGCCAGCCCCTTGTTGTTGCTCCACGAGAGGTTTCCGCTTGCGTCCACCGAGGGCGTGAACGTCGCTCCGTCGGTGCCGTTGACGCCCACCGCGACTACGTCGGTCAGCGTGTCGCCAATCTTCCACTTCTTCGTGGTCGGGTCGATTGTCGGGGTCTTTCCGTCGTTGCCTTTGAGCGATGTGGGCTGCTTGGTGCCGTCTATCACGAGGTAGCCGTCGGTTCCGAGCGTGACAACGGGAGAGTGGCCATCACCGCCTTTCAGCGAGTCGGACGCCGCCACGCCGTCAATCAACAGCCTGTTGGTCGCCTTGTCGAACGTCACGTTGGGCTTCAAGGAGCTCTTGAACGCCGAATCGCCCGCCAGCAGGTCCTTGACTCCGCTCTTTATCCGCACCCCGATGTCGGCGCGGAACGAGGCCGTGTCGATGCCGCTCTTGACCCCCGATATGAGGTCGGTGTTGGCCGCGAGCGCCCCGATGCCGCCTCCCGCCACGAAGTCCGAATACGTCATGTCCTTGCCCGGGTCTCCCTTGCCGCCCGGAAGACCGTCGGCCACCCGCGCCACAGCCACCGTCAGCGTCCGCTCCACCTGCGCGAGGTCCGGCCCCGTGAAGCGCACCGTCACCTTGCCCGACGAGCTCTTGCCGCCGACTGTCAGCTGGTTGCCCGTCACCGACGCCGTGACGTCCGCGCCATCGGTGGAGACTATCGACCACGTGCCCCCGGCGACGCTCTGCATGGCCGCGATGCGGTTGGCGATGAGCGTCACCGTCCGGCTCCACGCCGCCCCGGTCTTGTCGATGACCGCCACCTGCGCCGGCGAGAACTCTATCGTGTAGGGCGACGAGCCCCTGAGCAGGTCGCCCACGGCGCTCTGCAACGCCGAGCTTGCGGCGAGGTCATCGAGGCCGCCCGCCGCCTTGAAGTCGGCGTAGCTCAGTCCTTTGCCGTCCTTGCCGTTTTCGGGCTTCAGATATAGATTATATGTCGTTGTCAGTGCCGGCATAACTCCATCACGATATTCCGAGCGCCGTCTTCAGGTTGCTCACCTTTATCTTCATTACCACACCTCCGCTCACCACCAGTACGTAGTCGTTATCCGAAAGTGTCGTCGTCTCCGCCACATTCGCCAGCGGTTTGTTTCCTGTCGCCATATCCTTATCTATTATAAGTTTATAATCACCAGCTGCAGTCTGCCTTGATCACCAGCTGGCCGTTGTTCGAGGCAAGGTCCTCTCCACTCACTGTCAGTGTATCCGTCGTGCTCGTTATGTCTGTGGTTCCGTCGGCGCGCTTCGCCTGGTCAAGCATGTCGGCGGTCAGCGCCTTTATCAGCCATGTAGCCCCCGTTGGCGAGTAAAACGACTCCTGCCTCATCAGCTTTCCGGTCACTGTAGCCGTCTGTGCCCGCCCTACGTTCTCCCCGATGTCCGACACAAGCACTATCTGCACGTCATCAGTGAGATCCGTGACCACCGCCGAGCCTCGCTCACACGGCAATGACCCGCTTATCAGACTCACGTAAAACTCGCAGATAAGAAGAGCCTGTCCGTCAACCTTGCTCCGGAAGACCCGTATCGTGTGGAGGTCCGGTATCTGGAGCACTCTATTCAGTGCAGCCGGCGCCGATTCCGTTGAAATGCCTCCTCCGATCACGGTAGGCAGCTGCTCATGGCTCGTCGGCTTAGTCGTCACCTCCTCTCCGTCGATAATCCACCGGCACGAGTATTTCTGCACTTCCGTAGCGCCCAGATAGAGCTTTGCCGTGAAATCCTCATAACGGTGGTCCTCCGTCAGGAAGGCCTCGCCGGGTGTCACCACTCCCAGATACGTCCCCTCGGTGTTGGATATGATCTCTATCGTCGCGCTGTGGCTCACTTCCGCGTTCTGTGTCGCGCTCACTTTCGCCTTCCCCTTATAGCTCAGCACGTCGTTGTCTGCGTTGCTCGCCGAGGCGACGCTTTTCTTTATAGTCAGCACTCCCGTGGTCGCGTTGAGCGAGAATGTCCCGGCCTCAGCGCCGCAGCTCGAGGTCGACGCTCCGTCGCTCCCGAAGGCTATCACGTTCCCGTTGTAGCTCCATTCGTGCGTCCCGGCCACCAGCGGCAGACGCGCGGAGTTTTTGTTCACCACCGGCTCCACGGTTATCGGCGCCGCGCTCCAGTCCGGGCTCACCGCCCCGCTTCCGCTGTCCACTATCTGGTACAGCCCCGTGGTGTTGCCGCTCTGGTCCCTGACCTCGAACCGCGTGGCAAGGGTCGCTCCGTTCTCTATAAGATGCAGGGTTATCGTCCCCGACGCATGTCTCTGTTCGCTCATTCCTCTTCGTTTATTGTGTAGACCGCCTCCCTTGCCTCTGTCGCGTCTGCGAGACGGCCTCCTGTTCTCTCCATGATATCCTCGATACTGCGGCCTACGCATGCCTCCTTTTCAGTCAGCACCATCAGCCCGTTGCCGCAGACGTGACGTTCGCGGCTGAAGCCGGCCTTCACCGCTTTTTCCTCATCTGCTATGATATATCTCATCTTCATATGATATATGCGTTTCCGTTGTTGTCCGTCAGGATGTCCTCTCCCTCGGTCGCCCTGCTCCAGCCCCTGCGCACATCGGCGTCCATGCTCAGACGCATCGCCCTGACCCCGGAGCCGAACCCCACTTTCGACAGCGTCATCACGTTGCGGGCCCCGCGCTGGAGGATCCTGGGCGCCGTGTATGTGCTGCCGTCGGTGGTCACCGACGCCTTCCACGTCATCCCGGCAACCCGCTCCGGATGCCTCACCAACCTCCCTTTGCATCTCACGGACACTTCGTCGACCCGCTGCGTCTGCGTCGGATCCAGAGCCGCCATGTTCTGCGTCTGATAGGTCAGTGTCGGCACGATGTGCCGCAGCCTTATGCCGAATCCCCCGAGTGTCTTCCCGTTCTCCTCGGCCCTCACGGTGTAGCGGTGTTCCAGCACTTCCGTGTCAGCCATCCTCGCGTCAAAGACCACCTCGCTCTTGCCCACCTCCACGATCGCGGGGTCTGTCTCCGGTGTCACCTCGGTCTCCGTGCTCCCATCGGTCCGGTATACCTTCACCTGATAGTCGCCGGTATACAAGCCCGTGCCCTTGCTCACATACACCGGATACCGCCTCAGGTAGCTGCACGGCTTGGCCTCGAGCCTCTTCCGCTCGGCCGCGCTTATCGCCGTGCCTCCCTTCGCCTCGTCCCACTCCCTCTCGTCAAGCTCGTCGAGCGCGGCGTTGTAGGCCACTGTCCTCAGTCCCGTGGTGCGCACGGTGTAGGCTGCCTCCGACACTGCGGTAGTCCTCAGCGTGACCGGGTCGCTCCACACCGTTATGTTCTCCGTCATCCACGGCTCTATCACACGGCATCTGAGCTCGCAGATCTCGCCAACCACGATGTTGCGCTTCACTGTCAGCATACCCTTGTCAGTGCCCGATACGGCGATCTCGTAATCCGACGCCGGCCATACGTTGGCTATCGGCCTTCCGTTCACATACCAGTCGGTCACGGCCGGAGCCTTCTCCGTCGCGCCGGCTGTCACGCCCTCACGGCTCACCGACACTTTAGGCACAAGATAGGTCGGCGCCAGGCTGCGGTCCGGCAGGTATCCGTCTGCCGAAAGGGCTGCGGCAGTGTCATAGCGCTGCACTGCAGCGGCGCCCTCCACCCTTATGCTCACCGCCAGGTCGGGTGAGCCGGTCATCACCGGTATCTTCAGTATGCTTATCTCCATTGTCTTTACAGGTTATCTGATTATGAGTCTGGCTTCGTTCATTTTCCGTTCCACTTGCCGCGTGTCGTCTCCGGCATTCCCGTTCTCCTCCGGGGCCGGAAAGGTTGCCGTCACCTCAAACACTCCACGACGCGCTGGAAAGCCGAAATCCGGCGTGCCCAGCGTTATCCTCCCGTCGAAGTTCCTGTGAGCGTTGTTCCAGACGGAGTCGGCCTCCGCATCGCTTCCTTTCCGCTCGATGCTCCAGCCACACACTTTGTCACCGAGATCCTCGCCTCCGGCTGTCTCCAGACGGCATTCCACCTCCGTGCTGCCCCCGGGGCTCAGCATCGCTTCTCCCGGATGCTCGTCGAGGCTGGTCTTGATCCGCGGCGTGTTCTCTCCGCTGATCAGCATCCACGGCCCATAATACCCCGGGCCGTTATCCTTCTTCGATTCCCCGCTCTCGGTGCACCGCCACCGGCAGCTCCACCGCCATGTGTCGGATATCTCCTTCTTTCCGGTCACCGGATTCTCCTCCCCGGCGTAATACGTTTCCCCCACTCGCCATGGTCCACGGTCCACTATCACGCTCCCGTCTTCCGCCCCGGTGCCCGAGCCGATCATGTCCTCAACCCTCTGCAGGATGTCCGACATACGCTCGTAGTCGCCGGAGGTCATGAATCCGGCATGCGTCCGGCTCACGACCGGTATGTCGCACTCTATATCCTTTCCGTTGGTCTCGATGCTCAGCGTCCCGCTTTCCCGGTCGCTGCTGATTCCCACTCCCGTCACGAGCCCGCGACGCAGCTCGTCGATGTCGTCCTCGATGTTCGCAAGCCGTATTGTCGGCACACCGCCGGTCTTTCCTGTCGGAACCCATCTCCCCTTGAATTCGACCCAGATGTCAGCAGGGAGTGTGTCCCCCACAAGCGCATGCCATCCCGGACGTGGCCGCGGATAATGCCGGTTGAGACTCTCCTCGTTCCGGAACAGCCCCTTGAGCACGCCGACCACGTTCGGAGCGTCAAGCCATCCCTCCACGCGCAGGTTGTGCCCCACCTCGGTGTTTCCCCTTATCGTGGTGCTCCCGCCTACGGTCACGTCGCGTCCTACGCTCGCATGGCCCCTTATGTCCCGGTTGTGGTTATCCATCTCGTTACTCCGGTTCGGATTCTATTCGTGATGTGTCTGCCCGCGCCGTCAGCCGGCCGGATTCTTCAGCCCGGCCACGTCTGTCTTGAGCACTGCTATGTCGGATGATATGATCTCGCTGTTGCTCACCAGGTCCCGCAGTCTGTATTCCAACTGGAGTATGCGCGGATTCAGCGGATTTTCCGATGTGTCCCCGTCAACGCGTCTGCGCAACGCCGCCACTTCCTGACGAAGAGCCGACACCTCTCTCTTCAGTGCCGCGATCTCCTCGCTGTAGAGCGTCAGTGTTCCCCCCGTCTTCCCGGTGGGTGTCCATTCCTCGCCGTCACTGATCCATACCTGTGCCGGCAGGGTGTTGCCCACAAGCGCGAACCATCCAGGCCGGGGACGGGGATTGTTCTTTTTCAGGCTCTCCCCGCTCAGGTAGAGACCACGCATCGCTCCCATGTGGGCCCTCGACACCAGCCATCCCTTCACGTGAAGGTCATGACCCACCTCTACGCCTCCCTTCACGCTCACATCTCCTCCCACAGTGACACCGCGGCTCACCGCGATGTCTCCGTAAGTCTCGTTCTTCGTTTCCTCCATGGTTCTCCTCCTATCCGTTGATAAGTGATTTGCTTATTTCAAGCATCGTGGTCGAAAGCCCGTCGCCAAGGCTCGACAGCACAAGGGCCGCCGCCCTGTAGACCGCCGCCCTGTAGCAGTCCTCGGCCACGTCTATGCCCCCGACCGCGTCTATTCTCGGACGCGGCACGTAGCTCGCCTGCGTGACCTCCGCCGTGTCATCCCTGCTCGAGTAGAACTCCAGTACTTTCCCTTCCGGACGCCTCACGATCGCGCACACCGGCTTCTCCGGATTCCCGCATATGCCTTTCCATCTCGACGACTGCATGGCATACTCGGGGGAGTTCTCGTCTATGGCGTCATGCACCGTGCGGTGCCAGTCGCTCATACGGAAGGCCACAAGGCGCATGAAGTCGTCGGGCAGCACGACGAACCCCTTGCCGTCCTTGCCGATGAACACCCCCTCGCCTCCGAAGTCATGACCGCTCTCCAGCATGATGGCCGGAGCTTCCATCTCCACCATCCTCACCGCGTCGGCAAGCTTGGCGTGGATGGTCTCGTCAAGAGTCAGCGTGTCGCTGTCTCCCTCCATAAGCAGAGGCTCGTCGCCCCTGTTCATGTCGATCGCCACCCGCACGGCCCTCGCCATATCCGCTGCCTGCACCACCATAGTTATAGGTATTTGAACACGATTCCAAAAGAAAGTGCAGCTTCCCTGATACTCTCTTCGCTTTTCAGTTTGGTACGAACTACATCAAACTGATCTGCCAGATAGTCCTTGGCCGCGTCCATGTCGCTGACAACTACTTCCCGGTATTGAGATGCATTTTCAGCATCCGAGGATTCAGTTGCCATGTCGGCATCTCCTTCCTCACCCCCGTCGGTTACCCTGTCTGTCATGTCGCCAGGAGAATCGACAGGCTTTTCCTGCCTCTTGATTCTCTTACCCGTTTTGGGTGCAGACGCCTTGTTCTGTTTTTTTGACGGAACAGATTTCTCGTCCGGAGTTTCCTCTGCCAGCCGGAACAGTTTACCGAATTTATAATGGCGCTCCAAAGCCCACTGGATATCCTTGTCGGAGGTATAGAAGACACTCATGCCGTTGGAGAGAGTGGAGAAAGAGATTCTTGTTCCCTCTCCGTTTGGCAGGATCACCGACACGCTGATATCGGAATTCGCTATATATTTTTTCATCGTCTTGTTTACTTATTTGGAGTGGAGACCTGTATTCGTCAATACTGCCTCGTCAGGCACGGTCTCCACTCCGATTCTCAGCAAATGGTTTTCTTTTCAGCCATTCCCTCCGGGGGTCTGTGTGGGTGTCGTCGGTGTTGCCGGCGTCGTCTCCACCGGCGCCTTTGCGAGCCTCAGCCTTGCATGTGCCTTGGCGTAGCGCAGATACAGACACGATACCTCCTGGATCACTACAGCCTTTGTATTACGGACTGCCGCCTTCTTCATGTCGAGCAGGTTGCGGCCCCATGAAATGTGTGTACGCTTATTCAGATATTCCGGATCCATGGCGAATCCACAGTCCTTCATGCCGTTTATGTCAAACAGCTCATGATGGATTGTAAGCACTTCTCCGAAATCCGTATCCCATGATTTGAACTTGAGATTCCAAACCTCGACTGTGTCTTTCAGGCGGAACTTGTCGCTCTCGATTTTAGAGAACGCCGCGAGCATGTCTGAGCCACAGAAAAGGATTTTCTTCTTATTTCCTATGCCTGTACCCACAAACAGTTCTTTGGTGATATCAACGAGATCATTGTCGGTGATAACGGCGCATTTCTTATTTGCATCCCAAGTACCTACTTCAAGGTCCTTACCCGCCATCCACCAGATACCACCCGTAAACCACGTCAACATACCTTCTTTAGACGGATGCTTCATCTTGTTTTTCACACCGAACAGGAAGGTGTTTTCCATGGCGATACGCATATCATAGATACCGTCCTCCTCAAGATCGGAGAAATCCCACTGAACCTCTTTCTTGGCAAGTTTGTCAAACGTGGACTGCTCGATCTGAATCATGAAGTTCTGACAATACTGTGTCTCCGGCATGGGTATGTTGTTGAAACGTCCGGTCTGAACATCAAGCTCACCGCATGCCTTCCCCATACGAACAAGCGTCGTCCCTTTGGGAATCGCAGGAACAAAATCCGCCTGTTTGGTTGTCGTGTTCCATTCGCCGTTCACGGCATATACAACCGGTATCTGGGAATTTTCATTCTTGCCACAGACACACAGGACAAGGTCAGGCACATTGTCGCTTTCGGAGTCGTATTTCTGCCCGTTCTCCATATATACGCCTTTCACTCCGACTACACGGATGGTATCATCAAGGGTAAACATGGAAGCATCATCCACCGGGAGAGGGACGCTTGCACCGGATGTCTGCTTTGCCACCGCATCAGTCAGAGTGCACTTGATGGGACGTGTACCGACACTATAGTATTTCACCTCAAAGCTTCCGCTTGACTCCGATTTCGCATACCGGCTGATCTGGTCGACCGGTGTCGCCATGGGACGGATCTTGATGATGCGGCTGTCTATTTCCTGCGAATAGAAATTCGGATCGCCGTCTTCGCGCCCCTGTGTCTCGGTGGCAATACCGCCACTGCCTCCTGTCGCATCGGCTCCCGAATTTGTCTTCCCCGCATCTGGAAGATTAGCCGCCTGAGCCATCATTACACCCGACGATGCTCCCGTCAGTGCCGCGAGGAACGCGAGTGCAAGGCCAAACAGGAGTCGAGCTGTTTTACTTAATGCTGCTTTCATTGTTTGTTGGTTAAATTGAATTGTTTATTTAAAGTTGATTATCTTCTTTGGATGCGTTTCTCTCCTCCTCGTTCAAAGATGCTCCTGGCGCCGCCGTCGTAACGGTCAAGAGCGCCTAAGTCCCTTCGGGGCTGCTCCATGCCGCCCTTGCCGTTCTTGCCGTCAAGAGCAACGGTGCCGTCTCCTTTTTTGTTCTTACGCAGCTTCTCTTCGATCTTGGCATTGCGTCCGGCAACTTCCCCTTCCATCTGGGCCTGTTCTATGTCTGCGTCATAGTTTTTAGCCTTCAGCATCATTTCTATTGATTCGGGAGCTATTTTGCCGAGTATGAAATCACCGCATAGTTTCGACAATGCCGTGACGGCGTCGTCGATATCATCGTCGCTGACTGATTTTTCTGCCGCCCATGACTCGATTGCCTGTAGACTGGCAGGAAGATTTTTCTCATACTGAGCCTCGTATTCGTCATTCTTGGCGACCTTGTCGGCAAATTCCTTGTTGGCCTGTTCGATGGCTTCAAGCCTTTCAGGATCTTCTATTGCGGCAAGTATGTCATCCTTGCCGTATATGCGGATGAGAGAGGCAACCGGATCATTGCCGTTTTTCCATTCCATCATCAGACGCGCTGACTTCGGATTGGAGGTAAACATATTCGAGAAGGCTTCTTCCCGTTTCTGACTGTCGGCCAGCCGTTCATCATAATCATCATAATCATCATTGATTTGGCCGAAAAAAGCCTCGTCATCATCAAAGCTCCTGTCGGGGTGCTTTGCTTTCATGCGCTCCAGGGCTGTGTCACGCTTGCTCTTAACTATATTGTTGTCAGGCATAAAAGAGTTTTTTAGGCGTTTAAGTTCTTTCAAGTGCAAATATATACCCAAAATGGAAGCCGAGGCTTATATCTTTTTACTCATGTTGATGCTAATTTTGTAATTACCTAACAGCTTGAAATTTGGAGAAGGAATGGCTAAGATTACCGGAAGTAGACTTGAATACTCTGACGAGCGTATATCCGCATTGATGTCGGAATACGAACGATATATCGCTTCGTGCAGGCAGATACGCATGTCTGAGGCATTCGAGCATATTGTCAATCAACCATGCCGACGCTTCTGGGTCAGTGAGATCAGGGCGGCTGTAGTTATTGCCAACATGCTTAAAGGAAATCCTTTGGATAAAATGCACTCCGCGAAACGTGAGATGTTTCGGGAAATTTACGAAAGGGTCTTACGGTTACGTGTCATGAATCCGGGCAAGTCGCTGTATCAGTTGGTCTCCGAAGTCATTCAGCAGCCGGCACCCAAGTTCTATCTTTCCCCGAGTTCCGCAAAAATCATGTTCTACAAAGCAAGAAAAAAATGGTACGAGAAAAAAATGCTAAAACTGCATCGCTGATTGTAGCGGCAGTGGTTCTGCTTTGCTCTTTCGTCTATGTACCGGATTGGTCTGTAATAGGAGTCGCAGAAGGATGTCCCTTGATTGCCCGCTTCGGCTATTCCATATTTCATGTGTCTTTTTTTCATGCGCTTGTCAATGTCTGGTGCATGCTCAGTGTGGTTTTTCTATATGATGTTTCCGTGTGGAGACTGCTGGAAGCATATACAGTTGCCGTTATTGTACCGGATTTTCTGTTGTCAGATCTGCCGACGGTGGGATTGTCCTGTATATGTTATGTGCTGTTGGGCTCATTGACTTTTGAAGTGAGACGGAAATTATATTTCCAGCTCTGCATGGCGCTCTATATTGGGGTTGGCTTTATCTTTCCCTCAATCAATGTCGCAATCCACATATATGGCTATCTTGCCGGGCTTCTTGTCGGTTTGCTGAATGCTCCGTTGCCATGCTTCAGGAAGTAAGGGATATCATTGAGGAAAACGACCGACGGCTCACGGCCAACAATGCTCCGTTCAATCCTATTACCGGGCGTGGCTCCATCGGAAAGCGTGTTAAAGTGGTGGTTGAGGGATTCCCTATAAACACGCAATGGATTCCAATAGGCATGATGTCAATCCCGTTGGTGCGTGAATTGGTGAGATGCGGGAATCTTGACGCTTTCATGTCCCGTTTTATCGCCTCAGATTATACAGATAATGACAGATTGAAAGTCATTGAGAAATTTGTCCGTCTACGCTGTCGCTACGATTTTGCATTTTGGGCTGCCGTATACGTATGGATAAAAAACAAAGGAGGAGGAGAAGATGTGCTTTTCAGACTTACACGGCCCCAGCGCAGATTTGTCGAGAAGCTTGAAGAGCTCCGTCTTGCCAATAAGCCGATTCGGCTCATTCTGTTGAAGGCACGTCAGTGGGGAGGATCAACCACTTCGCAGATCTACATGGCATGGCTGCAACTGTGTCATAAAGTCGGTCTCAACTCCCTGATCATTGCACACCAGACTTCCGGTTCTGATGAAATCCGGGATATGTTCGGCCGGATGCTTGACAGCTATCCCGTCGAGATGCTTTATAAGATGGGTGAGGCCTATAATCCCGCTGAGCCTAAATTGGTGGGAGTCGGAATGTCGGGACTCATACATTCCGTGCCACAGAGAAACTGTAAGATAAAAATCGGAACCGCAAGAAATCCCGACTCCTGCCGTGGAGGCGACTACAATCTCGTGCATCTCTCCGAGGTTGGAGTATGGGAAGCGACTGAAAAGAAAACCCCGGAACAGATTGTGCGTTCCGCGTGTTCCGGTGTTCTTTATAAGCCATACACGATGATTGTTTATGAGTCCACCGCCAACGGCACCGGTAATTTCTTTGAACTTGAATATTCGGCGGCAAAAAAAGGTGAATCGCAATTTGAATCCATGTTTATATCCTGGTTTGACATCGATCAGTATTCGCTCGAATTTGAATCAGAGGAGAAACGTATTGAATTTGCCTTGTGGCTATGGAATGGACGGTTTCGGGACAGCTCGTTCTCCGACCGTGAGGAACCGGGACGGTATCTTTATTGGCTATGGGAAATAGGGGCGACTCTTGAAGCCATCAACTGGTATGTGATTGAACGGGCCAAATATCACGACCACGGGGATATTGCGTCGGAATATCCGTCTGACGATGTGGAGGCGTTTGTCCATTCAGGTGCGAGAGTTTTTGATAAATACAATGTTGACAAACTGAAAAAGAGCTGCAAACCACCTAAGTATATAGGAGATGTGTATGCCGATAAGGATACAGGTAAGGATGCGTTCTGCAATATTCGGTTCAGAAAAGACGGCCAGGGATTGTTGTGGATATGGGCATTACCGGAAATCGACCCTGATGAAGTTGTGACTGACCGTTATCTTGCGGTTGTGGATATAGGAGGACGCTCAAATAAGGCTGACTGGTCTGTAATTACCGTGTTCGACCGTCTATTTATGGCGGAAGGAGGAAAGCCTGTTGTAGTCGCTCAATGGTATGGACATATCGACATTGATCTGCTTGCATGGAAAGCCGGCCAGATAGCCGCATTCTTTGACAACGCTCTCCTCGTGATAGAATCCAACACGCTTGAGACCCATGACAAAGAACGTCAGGTTGACGGCGATCAATCACAGTTCGTGCTCAATCAGCTCGGTGGCGTCTATCCCAACCTCTATGCGCGTTCATCTCCAGAAGACTCCATTGTCGAGGGAAAGCCCGTAAAGTATGGGTTCCATACCAACATCAACACCAAACCCATGATAATCTCGACACTCATCAAGGTTGTGCGCGAAACCTCTTATGTGGAACGAGACAAGAGGTGCCTTGACGAATACATCACCTACGAAAAGAAACAGAACGGTTCATTCGGAGCCATCAAGGGAAAGCATGACGACCTCCTTATGACCCGGGCAATCGGACTGCATATATGCTTCTTCGAAATGCCATGGCCTAAGATCTTGCCAAGAAATAAGATAAGATACGGCCGACATCACCGTGTGGTATCGGCTGCAACGATATAAACTTCTAATTTATTTGCTATGAACATCTTTCAACGATTTTTCGCCTATCTCCGTCTTCGTGAGGCTGTACGCAAGGCTGATGAGGCATGGCGACGTACAGGGAAACGCCACTACGTGCTGCCCGGGGCCAATCGCTCTCTGATAATCATGGACCGCACCAACTTCCGGATCCTCAAGCGAAAGGGTTATATTCCTCAGAAGGCATTCACGCATGACGCGATGCTGGAGTCTTTCTACTTTACTCCGCATGGCGACGGCTCCGGATGGCTTTCAGAGCAAGACCGCCGCAATAAGGTAATCCAATACTTCTCCTGGTATGCCGTGCAGACAGAGTCGTGAGGAGAAATGGCGAATAGAACATGATGTCTATTCGCCATTTCACTTGACATTCCCTCATGCCGCCGCCCTTCCTTTGCCTGTAATGGCATTGTAGGCGGCATCGACCGCGCCCATGTTCGCGCCCTGCTGCGCCTGCCTCAGCAGTTCCGGCGGAAGTCCGTCTGGAGTCTTTCCCTGCTCCAGCTGTTCCTTCTGGCTTTGAAGAGACTGAAGCAGATCGTCGGCAAACGGGAAATCCCCGTGTCTGAGG
>CECF01057204.1_pt1 | contig 12825 bp, 8 predicted proteins | sample 554751 | NCBI WGS metagenome assembly CECF01 (sample SAMEA3182099, study PRJEB8094) | gut metagenome | biome: human; feature: gut; material: Stool; isolation source: human stools | place: Canada | collected 2012-06-12 | reverse complement strand
CGGTAGTTTTACAGCGCCAAGTCTGTAAATAATTGATTGACATATTTGGATATGTCAAATTTATTTTGTAATTTTGTAGTACATAGTAGTACGTATAGAAGATTGCAGAATATGAAGATCCGTATTTCGAAGTCTCGGACGACTTCCAGGATAACGATACAGAAGGCTTTCCGAGACCGTTCAGGCAAGAGCACGACAAAGGATGTCATGAACCTGGGGACGTTGGAAGAGATCAAGGAGAAGCATGGATGTGCCGATCCGGTTGCGTGGGCAAAGGAGTATGCCCGGCAGCTCACCCTTGAGGATAAGGAAAAGCGCAAGGCGGTCACGGTGAAGCTGATGCCGGAGAAACTTATCCCCAAAAACGAAAGGCAGGGATGCCTTGGCGGTTATCTGTTCCTTCAGAGACTGTATTATAAGCTTGGCCTTGACCGCATTTGTGAGGCCATATTAAGGAAGAGGAAGTTTGACTTCGATCTCGACTCCGCGCTTCAGCTGATGGTGTACGGCCGCATCATAGACCCCAGGTCGAAACTGGCGACCCATAAGCAGGCCGATGCCATGATCGAGCCCTTGAAAGTGGATCTCCAGCATCTATACCGCTCTCTGGATATAATTTCGGAGAACTCCGACTACATACAGAAACGTCTGTACCATAATTCACTTTCTGCGGTCAGGCGAGACACCACCGTGCTGTATTATGACTGCACCAATTATTTTTTCGAGGTGGAGAAGCCCGACCCCGCCGTCATAGATGAAAAGACAGGGAAGACTACCACCGGACTGCGTCAGTACGGCGTCTCCAAGGAGCATCGTCCCAATCCGATAGTGCAGATGGGTCTTTTTATCGACAACACAGGATTGCCCCTGGCCATGTGTATAAATCACGGGAACACCAATGAGCAGACGACCCTGATCCCTACGGAGAAGCTCATAGTGGAAGGAATGGGTGTGGAGAATATCGTGGTATGTACCGACGGAGGTCTGTCATCGGAGGACAACCGCTCATACAACTCGACGGCACAGCGGTCGTTCATAACCGTGCAGTCCCTCAAGAAACTGCCGGAATATCTTCAGGAATGGGCGCTTGAAACCAAAGGCTGGAAACTGAAGCCTCTCTCCCAGGCAGAAAAGGACAGCCGAACGCGCCGCAGAATTTTATTCAAGGAAGAAAATGCGGACATGGAGTTCGATCTCACGCAGGAGGATACTGCAAAGTATTACGGAGACCGGATTTTTTACCGGGAGCGCTGGATTGTAAATGAAAACACAAAGTTCAGCCAAAGACTCATAGTCACTTTCTCTTACAAATACAGGGACTATCTGCGGGTGCTTCGCAACCGCGAGATAGACAAGGCGGCAGTAATGGCAAAAAACGGTTGCTCGGGCAAGAGGAAGAATAAGTCTGCCGAACGCTTTCTCCAGGAGTCATACGCCACTGAAGACGGTGAGCTTGCCGTTTACAGGACAGTGGCCCTCAACCTGGACGCCATCAAGGATGAGGAAAGATACGACGGCTTCTATGGTATCTGCACGGACCTCAACGACAGTGTGGACGACGTACTTAATCTTAACCATAACCGCTGGGAATCGGAAGACGCGTTCCGGGTGCTGAAAACCGACTTTCGGGCAAGACCCGCATTTGTATGGACCGATGCGCATATCAAGGGTCATTTCCTCGTCTGTTTTATCGCTTTGCTGATTTTCAGGATTATTGAAAACGAGCTGGGATACAGGTATACATCTTCCGAAATACTGGACGCTATCAGAGACTTCCGCTTCCTGATTGAGAAGGGAGAGGGATACCGGCCAAATTTCACCAGAACCGATCTGACCGATGACCTTCATAAGTGCGCAGGCTTCAGACTGGATACAGAACTCGTGACCAGCCAAAAATTAAGGCAGATACGAAAATTTATTAAAGAATGTTAAATAGGAGATGGACTGATCCCGTACTACATTTTTAGCTAAAAATCAATATCCGTAAATCCCTTTATGCACAAGGGATCTACGGGTATTTTGTATCTTAAAGCTGTAAAAGATGGGATATTCAGCCTGAGCCGCCTCCGGAGTGCCGATTTCCTCTACGCCGCTGCCTGCCACTGCGCATACCGCGGTGTTGTAGACGCGGCAGTCGGTGACATCCTCCTGACTGTAGGCCGATATGAAGGCCACTGCCTGAAGGTTGTCGGTGTTCCATTCGGGGTTGACGTCGACGGTGAAACCGCCGTTGTAGCTGCCGGATGTCATATCTATAGGATCGCCGAAGATGCCGGTTACGTTGCCTCGGTTCACGTGGTTGTGGGTGAACGAGTCAGACTGTATGCCGGCCTGGTCGTGATGGAGTATGCCGTCTTCCACGATGAAGACGTTGACGCGGGGCTCCGGGCAGAGGGCATTGAATACCGGGAGGGCCTCTGCGTTGACCTCGATGTTTACGACATCCCCCTCGAGAGCGGCTTTCGCTGACACGGCCACGAATGCCGGCTCCGCTATGGCCTGCTGGAGCCGGGCCTCGAAGGTGTCGTAATAGCCGATGCTTTCCACAGGCACTGAGTTGCCTCCGGAGACGGTGCGGTCGAGCATCACTGCGGGCGCGTATGTGCCGGAGGCTCCTGTCGGGTCGTAAAACCAGAGGAGCTCATGGTCGGCCTCCACGGTGAGCCAGTCTTCATGATAGCCCACATGATGGGCCATGACGGCCATGCTGTCGCCGTAGCCGTGCTCGAAGCATTGCTCCAGCGTATTGATGGCGCGTGGACAGTTTGGGCAGTGCTCGGTGGTAAATTCCTCGATGAGCACCCTGCGTGGTGTGGCGGTCTCCCAGCATATGAGCCTGCATGAGCCGGTGTCGTTGCCGGTGTTGCCGTCGGCGTCCCAGCGCAGCCTGACGCCGATGTCGTGGGCCATGTCCGGCTCCAGACCTTCTGCCGATATCTCGGCGGTCTCGGTGGCGATTCCGGAGGGAGCGATCGTAAGGTTGGAATGCAACGTCACGGTCTTGCCGCCGAGAGTGTATTCCCAGTCGAAGCCCTCCACCGGAGTCGTCGACTCATTGACTGCGGTAATCGTCATGGTGCCTGTCTCGCCCGGTTTCAGGAGCTGAGGCTCGAGCCTGAGGCCGCCGAGGGCGATGTCGGCCTCGGGTATGGAGGGGGAGCTGACCACGAGCTGCACGCTGAGCACTCCGGTCTTGCCTGAAGGCACTTCCCAGGCGCCGTTCTTGGCTACCCACAGGCCGTCGGGCTGCGAGGCGCCGACAGCGGAGATGCATTTCACGGATTTGGCTTGCGAGAAGCCGAAGCCTACGGCAAGCGGAGATCCATCGACCATGATGCCGCCGGAAAGGGGAATCTCGTTCCAGCCGTCGGCGGGAGTGGCGGTGGCCACGTCAAGCGGCTCACCTTCGAGCGAGGGGCGCACCCAAGCGGAGAAGTCCTCCATACCGGCGCTTACGGGTAGCCCCACGCGCACGGCGGTGATCTCGGCGCCTACATACGGCGCCAGTGTCTCGGCCCGAAGTATGAGCGCCGCCTCAACGGTGCAGTTGCCGGCTTTGCCGAAGCCGGTCGTGGCAATCTCTCCGTGGCATGGGCCTATCCACACAGACGAGGCATTGGCAGCCCCGGCAACAGCCAGAGCCGCCAATGCGGTAATATATAATCCTTTTCTCACTATCATTTCCCTATGAGTTTGATTGCCTTTCCTCCGGCCCTTACGATATAGACCTTGCCGTCGACATCAAAGGCGGCAGACTGCGAGCGGGTGGAGCCGATTCGTGCGCCGTCGGCGGAGTAGATCTCCACTGCAATGCCCTCCGGATTGGAGATATGAAGCTGGCCGCCGGCGACGTATGCCTTCACGGAACCGGCGTTGGCGATCTCGGTCACGCCGTCGGGATTCACGACATTAACGGTCTCGGTCCATGAGCCTTTGATTTGGTCGTTGAAATAGGGGAATACCTTATAGGTATAGCTGTTGTGGTCGTCGACCGGAGTGTCGAATCGTGCGGAGGTCGACTTGTAGTCAACCCATGCGGAGCGGTAGGGAAGAGTGATCTTCTCGCCGGCGTTGAGGCTCATGCTTGCGCCGAGGCTGAATACGGCGAGCATGGTCTCGTCTTCCTCCGCGTCGGCGAAGCGGATGGCGAGGCAGGAATTCTCTGTGCCACCCTCGACCTCGACCTCAAACTGAGAAGGCTCCTCGGAGAATGTCACCTCCTGGGGATTGTTGATGTTGCCGTCGGCATCCATGAATCCTATGTGGAGCACTATCTCGCCGGCTGCGCTCATCGCCATTCCGGATACTGTCACCTTCCCTCCGGCTACGGAGAAGTCGGCGTAGGGCGACATCAGGGTGCCGGGAAGACCGTAGGCGGCATACATGTTGGTGAGCACCATGCATGGCATGTTCTCGGCCAGATAGAACATCATGCAGACATCGGTGCTCCAGCCTGCGCGGCTGAGGAAGAGGTCAAGAGTGTCATATCCGAGCATCGGACAGATTGTTGCCGGCTTCATGTCGTTGTAAGAGCCAGGAATCTGCGTGAAGTCCTCATCGAGGATCACGAGCTCCTCTCCGTCGGCGGAAGCCTCGAATGTTCTGGTGGTTCCTACAAGATATGTGGCTGCATTCACGGCTTTGGTCCAATTGGCGGTGAATCCGTCAGCATTGACGTCAGTAGCTTCCTGAGCAGTGCATTCGCCGATTGACTCGGGCATAACGTCGCCATGCCATGTGCCGGGATAGGAGCAGGCGCCGTCGGCGAGCGCGGTCACAGTCACCGTCACACTCTCGATGCCGGGCGTGAAATAGAGCCTGCAGTTGTCGGTGTCGCCTGTTTCCTCTGTTCCGTAGGTCTCGTAGCCGAATGAGTCGGTGGCCTCCAATCTATATCCTGTCGCACCCTCTACCTTGTCCCATGTCACGTTGAGACAGTCGACATCGGCGAGAGTGACCGATACATTGCCGGGAGAGGGGAGGGGATATGAGAGCTGTTCTATCTTGAGGTCGTCGATATATATCTTGCCCTGCCATCCCAACACCATGGCCGACATTGACTCGCCGCCACCGGAGATGATCCATTCGCAGTCGGTCCATTCTCCATATGTCAGTGCCACGCTTGAAGCGCTGTGGATCATCGAGGCCGCCTCATCGAAAAACATTCCCTGGAGCCCTTGGTCCTGGGCGTTGGGATTGGCGTTGTAGGCCTTGCAGCTCACGCGCCAGATCCCCTCGCCTCCGGAGACGTCTACCCCGAATGTCTTGATATAGCCGGGGCCGTCCTCACCTACCTCGTCGAAGCTCGTATAGGCGCAGCCGCCTGCCTGCTGGGTGAGGAAGAGCATCCAGTCGCCGGGTGTCTGCATCAGTGAATTGTCTTCCACAGTCGTAGGGTCGGGATTGCCGAGCTCGCCTGCTGTCCAGAGTGAGAAATCCTCGGAAAGCACTGTCTCGGTTGTGACTCCCTCTGGAAGTCTCACGGGAGCCATGCCACGGCGTATTGCCCGCATCATGTCGGCGGCACTGTATTTCATCCCTTCCGGAGTCTTCAGGAACGCACGCAGGGGAGCGGGAAGCTGCGACTCCGCGTAGCGTTCGGTGAGGGGTTCGGGATTCATCCGCGCCAGCGAGGCGGCTGATGTCGGGGCTGCCATGGCCGGCATGCCGGCCATCATGGCCATACTCAGAATGGTAATCGTTTTCTTCATAATCTTATTAGGTTTGGTTTGTTGCTGCAAATTTATAGGTAAGGGCTTGTAGCCTGCAAATATGTCAGGCACTTTTTACACCTACCAAGCTATGGAAATAGATAGATTATTATCTATCGTTTCAATTCAATCGATTGAATATCAGGTATGGATTAAACTACAATGTAGATAGCGCCGGGAAGCGGCGTTCGGGTGTTAAATTGTCGCCAGATAAGCCTCCAGACTTGCATCCTGCGTCAGCCCGAGAGCCTTGCGCAGACGGTAGCGGGCCTGGTTTACCGACTTCGGCTGCACGCCGTCGACCATGCATATCTCGCGGATGGTGAGTCCGGCGCGAAGGTATGTGGCGAGGCGGAGATCGGCGGGAGTGAGCTGGGCACCGGTGGCTTTAAGACGCTCGCGGAAAGCTTCCGCGGTCTGCCGTGCCTGTTCGAGCGCGTCGCTGTCGCGGTCGGCCCATCGGTCTTGGAGCGGGCCGGTGAGGAGCTGCCTGATGGCGGCGTCATGCTCGGTGTTGCCGCTTTTGGAGAGCTCGCGCAGACGCTGCTTCAGACGGTCGAGCATGGGGTTTACGGAGCGATGGAGGATATCCTGTGCAAGGAGCTGGCGCATGGTGTCGTCGGCTTTGAGGCGGTATTGCGCAAGTTCGTTTTCCCGCCGTCCCAGCTCGGCGGCTGCGTGCTCCAGTTCCTCCTTAAGCCGATTGTTTTCCTCCGCGAGGCGAGGGTCCGGCTCGCGGGTTTCCGGATCCGGACGGGAATTGGCCGGTGCGATTGGTTCTTCCGGGGTCCGGCTTCTGTTCCGCATCCGTGTCCGGACAACGACAATGGCGGCGATGCCGATTGCCGCGATGGAGACTGCCACCCATGGCCATGCTCTCCCGGTATCCCTCCCTGGCGTGTCGTCATCGAGTGGCACGTTGTCCGTACACCATCCCATAAGGGATGTCGCTATGTTGACGTCATCGTATATTGCCCTGTCTCCCTTGGTCTGGATTTCAAGAAGGGTCTGGTTTTCCGCCGACGCGGCGGTGTAGGCCAGTGCATATTCCTTCTGAAGGGCATAGATGGCAGCGAGGGTGCGCTCCCCTCTCACAAGGTCGATTGCCTGTTCGTATTTTCGGGCATATCTTATCCCTTTCTGTGCATTTGAGAGCGCCGACTGATATTCGCCGCTTCTTTTGTAGTAGTTGGCCAGAGAGGTGAAGAGGGAGCTGTAGAGATAGTAGAAACCGTTGTCGGCCGAGACCTTGATTGCCTCGTTGATCAGGTCGATGCGTAGGCTGGAGTCGTTCTCGAGTTGTTCGGCGTATGGCACGGCGATAGCGAAATAAACGGAATAGCGTGGGTCGGCCGACATCTTCACTATCTTGTTGTAGTAGGTCTGGGCCTCCTTACGGCGGTCGGCGGCGAGATACACCCGGCACAGGTTCATGCACGATTTCAGCCATTCCAGCGTGTCGCGTTGTTGCCGATAGTAGGTTTCCACTCCGCGAAGCAGCCGCTCGGCCCTGGGGTAATTCTCCGTCTCGATAAGGACGCCTACCTTAGCCGACTGCAGGGTATAGTAGATGGAACTGTCGCCGCCCTGAAAGTATTTGCCGGCCATATCGATGAGGGGAGAGGCGAGATACCATTCCCGCTTCTGTATGAGATACCATGCGCATTGGGTCAGCGCGGCCGAGCAATACCAGCGCATGTCGGCGTCGCGCTCTGTCTCGCGGAGATGCTGCAGATAGACCACGAGCCGGGCTGCTTCTTCCGGATTTAGCTGGGAGGTGTTGTTGAGCAGCGAGTCGGCCCATACCGGTCTCTCCTTCGCGTGCGCTGCGGAGGAGAGGATAAGCAGCAGACATGTTATGGCCAATCTTATTGTGTGAGGCATCTCGGGCGCATTATGGTTTTCGGTGCAAAGGTAATAATTACGTCGCAAAGCTGCAAAATGTCAGGCGCCTTCGGAGGCGTAGCGGCGGTTGAGGAGGTAGAGGCATAGGGCGCCGACGAGGGCGAAGGGCACTCCGGCGAGGGCAGGGGAGGCAAGACCCAGACCTGCATTGATGCATAGGCCGCCTACGGCTGCCGACATGGCGTTGGAGACATTGAACGAGATCTGGATGCCGGCGCCTCCCAGCATCTCACCCCCTTTGGCGAAACGCACGATGAGGTATTGCAGCGGGCCCCCGAGGCCGAAGAGCCCGGCGCAGGCCACGAAGGCCAGCGGCAGCGAGAGGAAGCGCGACGGCGCGGCGAAGTAGAGCCCCGTCATCACGACGGCGAGCGTCAGCGCTATGCCGCAGCACACCGCCGACGGGCGGTGGCGGTCGGCGAGCCGTCCGGCCACGATGTTGCCCACCACCATGCCCAGACCGCAGAGCATCATGATCCACGTCATGGCCGCCGAGGGGAAACGGGCCACCTGCGTCATCGTAGGCTCCACGTAGCTGAGCCAGCAGTAGACGGAGGCCTGCCCGAAGAAGACGCCGCCGTAGATGAGCCACGGGGCGCCGCGGCGCAGGAAGCGGAACTGCCCTCGCAGCCCCGTGTCGGGGAGAGGCGCGAGCTTAGGCATCCAGCCCCATACGCCGGCGAAGGTCAGCAGCCCGATGAGGCTCACGGCGGCGAAGGCCACGCGCCAGCTCGTGGCGGCGCATATCCAGGTGGCGAAGGGCACGCCGATGAGGTTGGCCACCGTCATGCCGCCCACCATCACGGCCACGGCCGAAGCCCCTTTGCCGGGATCGGCGAGGCGCGAGCAGACGATGGCTCCGGCGCCGAAGTAGGCGCCGTGGGGCAGCCCGGAGATGAAGCGGGCGCAGAGGAGCGCCGCGTATCCCGGAGATAGGGCGGCGAAGGCGTTGCCGAGGGCGATGACGGCCGCTAAGAGGAGCATCAGGCGCTTGAGTGGCATGCGCCGCAGCAGCACGAGCATCGGGGCGCCCACGGCTACGCCGAGGGAGTAGGCCGAGATGAGGTGGCCGGCCTTCACTATGTCGACGTCGACGCCGCGCGCCACGTCGCCTAAGATACCCATCATGCCGAATTCGGCCACGCCTAAGGCGAATGTGCCGAAGGCGAGTGATAGAAGACTTCTTTTCATATCAGTCAGTCGTTGTCAGGGGTGATGCGGCAGCGCGAGCGCCATGCCGCGATGGCGGCTCCGGCGCCGTAGAAGGCCACGAGGAGCAGCACTATGGCCGCCGAGGCGGGCACGGAGATGAAATAGGCTATGAAGAGACCGCCGATGCCGCCGGCCAGGGATAGGGCCATGGAGAGCCACATCATCGGGGCGTAGCGGCGGGTGAAGAGCTCGGCTGTGATCTGCGGCAGCGAGAGGAGCGACATCAGCAGCATGATGCCTATCATGCGGATGGTGAGCACTATGGCCAGCGAGACGAAGACCGTCATCATTACATTGACGGCCGTCACGGGCAGATGGAGCGTGCGCGCGAAGTCCTCGTCGAAGCTCACGGCCACGATCACGCGGTAGAAGAGGAGGTAGAAGGCGCCGAGCAGCGCGGTGAAGAGGGCGAAGAGCCAGAGGTCGGTGTGGGTGATGGTGAGCACGTTGCCGAAGAGGAAGGAGTTGAGCTCCGGCACGTAGCCGGCGGTGAGGAAGACGAAGAGTATGCCGAGGGCCATGCCGAGGGCCCATATCACGGCGATTGCGGAGTCTTTCCTCACGCGGCGGCGCGAGAGCCAGTCGACGCCCAATGAGCCGGCGACGGCGAAGGCCGCCGCCATGGCGAGAGGACTGACGCCGAGGAAGTAGCCGAGGCCGAGGCCCCCGAAGCAGGCGTGGGTGATGCCGCCGGAGATGAACACCATCCGGCGGCTCACGATGTAGCAGCCGATGAGGGCGGCGCCCACCGAGATCAGGATCACTCCTATGAGTGCGTTGCGGAAGAAGGGATAGCTCAGTATTTCCAATTCATTCAGTGTTTTAGTTGGTTGTCGGAGACGGCTGCCTCGCCGGCGGCCTCCGTGATGATGAGCATGAACTCGTCGTGGAGCTCCTCCGGAAGGGCGATGCCGCGCTGGAGCAGGCTCTGCGCCCATCCGGCGGCATCGGAGGGGAGCAGCGTGAGCATCACCTCGCGAAACTCTTCGATTTCCCCTGACTCGTAAGCCTGCGGGTCGCGCCCGGCGTAGACGTCGAGTTCCTCGTCGTCGTAATACACCGGCGGATCCGAGGCGGCCACGGCCTTCTTCTCGCATACGAGGTGCATGCCGCAGCAGCCGTCGCCGTGCGGCGAGGCTTCGGCAGGAGCCTGTTGCTCTGCGACGTCAGATGCCGGAGCCTCTCCCTCCTGCGGGTTGGCCGAAGCGGAGCCCGCGCCTTTGGCGGCGTCGCGCTTACGGTAGTAAAACACATCGACGGCATAAAGGATTATGCCGACCACGATAATAAACAACAGTATGACTAATGCTCCCTGCATATCTATCTCTGATTTTTAATATGTTGCTCTTTACCTTTGGCTCTCGCGGATTGTAGGGACGTGCCTTTGGCACGTTTCCCCCCTGTCTTCGCCGACAGGAATTCCTCGAACTCGCCGGCCATAGAAACATGCCGGAGGCATGTCCCTACGTTCGGCCCAAGTCATTGCCTTCACGACTCTTCACTCTTTCCAGGTTTTCCCAGAATCCGGGATAGGATTTCGCGACTGCCTCCGGGCAATCGACCCTCAGTCCGCCGGCGACCTCGGCGGCCACGGCGAAGGCCATCACCATCCGGTGGTCGTTGAAGGTGCGTATCAGCGGATTCTCCTCATGCGGTCCGCGCCGTGAGTCGCACGCGATATAGTCGCCGTCACACTCCACCGTGAAGCCGAGCTGCCGCAGACCGAGCGCCAGCGCCTCCAGGCGGTCGCACTCCTTGTGGCGCAGATGACCGACGCCGCGCATCGTGAAGGGGATGCCGCGCAGGGCGAGTGTCACGGCCAGGGGAGGCACGATGTCGGGCACGTTCCTCATGTCGCGGTCGGCGCTGCCTTCCCGCAGTGCCTCGTCGAGGATGACGTGGAAGGCGGCATCCGGCTGGAGGCTGCCTTGCGGGTCGGGTGTTGGAAGCAGGAATTGCTTCATGCCGAGCGCCCTGGCCTCGAAGAAGAAGGCTGCGGCGCTCATGTCGGGCTCCACGTGATATGTCGCTGGCATATCGTATTGTCGCGGCATTACTGCAATCCTGTCAAGGAGCGTCTCCACCGGGATGCCGAAGCTCCTCATCATGTTGCCCGTCATCCGGATGTATCCTTCCGACACAGGGATGGATGTTAGGCGCAGCTTGAGGCCGCGTGTCCATGTCGGGGCGGCGAGCATGAGGGCGGAGACGAACTGTGAGCTCTGCGAGGCGTTGATGGCGAGCTCGCCCCCTTCGAGACGCCTTCCGCGGATGGTGAGCGGTGCGAAGCCCGGCTTGCCGGCGTAGGTGATGTCGGCGTCGGCCTCGCGCAGGGCCTCGACCAGAGGCGCCATGGGCCGCTCGCAGAGGCGCGGCACTCCCGTGAGGGTCACGTGGGCGCCGGGAATCGAGGCGGCGGCGGCCGTGAGGAGTCTCAGCGCCGTGCCGTTGAGCCGGAGGTCGGCGGTGAGGTGTCCCTCGGTGACGCTGCGCTTTATTATGTCGATGGCGGCGGTCATGATCTCCACGTCCTCGCAGTCGGGCTCCGGCTCGATTTTGCAGTCGGAGCCGGAGAGGAGCTTCACCACGTATGCGCGCTGGGCGATGCTCTTCGATGCCGGCAGGCTGATGATGGGAAGTCGGTCAGTCATTCTGGAATGTAGCTGATTTATAGTTGATATGGCCAGTAGGGACATGCCTTCGGCATGTTTCCTTACCGGCACGGACATTTGTCTTTGGCCGGGAAGAAGAGGCAGGCGTCGCCGTAGGAAAGGAACCGGTAGCCGGCGTCGAGCGCCTCTCTGTATATCCTCTTCCATTGCGGGGCGTCGGTGGGGCGGCGGTCGAGGAAGGCGGAGACGAGCAGCAGGAGCGTCGACTGCGGCTGATGGAAGTTGGTCACCATTGCGCCCGTGATGCGCCACGTGAAGCCGGGCGCTATCATGATGGCCGTAGTGGCGGTCAGCTGTCGGCCGGGAAGGGCGGCGATGTGACGGCGCAGGGCCTCGAGCGCCTCGATGGTGTCGAAGGCTCCGGCGTCGCAGGAATAGGGGTCCCACTGGCCCACGTGCATGTCGCTGTCGCCCAGCGTCAGCTTATGGCCGAGATAGGGTAGCGACTCGAGGGTGCGCACGGAGGTAGTGCCGACGGCCGTCACAGTTCGGCCGGAGCGGAGGGCGGCGATAAGGGCTTCTACGAGCGGCAGCGAGACGGTGAAGGTCTCGGTGTGCATGGGATGCTCGCCGATGAGCTCCGACTTCACGGGCTGGAAGGTGCCGGCGCCGACGTGGAGGGTGACGCGCTGCATCTCTATGTTGTGGGCGCGGCAGTTGTCGAGCACTGCGGGCGTGAAGTGCAGTCCGGCGGTTGGCGCGGCTACGGAGCCTTTCACGCGCGAGTAGACGGTCTGGTAGTCGGTGGCGTCGCAGTCTTCGGTGTCGCGGCGCAGGTATGGAGGGATGGGGATCTTTCCGGCGGCGTCGGTGAGAGTTGCGAAGGTGACGCCCGGGGCGTCCCAGGAGAACTCCACCTCATGGGCGTTGCCGTCGAGGGGCCCGAGGCGCGTGGCCGTGAGCGTGGTCTTCGTGCCGTCGGGAAGCGTCACTTCCATCGAGAGTGAGGGCTCCTTCCATCTCTTGAGGTTGCCCACGAGGCATTTCCACCGGCATGCTCCCTCCGCCTGAAAGGCGAGGGCGTAGTCGGCGGGGGATGACGGCTCGAGCAGGAAGATCTCGATGCGGGCGCCGGATGGCTTGAAGAAGGCCATGCGGGCGTTGATCACCCGGGTGTCGTTGCATACGAGTAGCGAGGATGGGGGTAGGAGCGCCGGGAGCTCGGAGAAGGAGCGATGGAATATCCTTCGGGCGGGGTCAGAGAGGAGCAGGCGGCATGCGTCGCGGACGGCGAGCGGATGGCGTGCGATTTTCTCATCTGGCAGCGGATAATTGAAGTCGCTGATTCTTAAAGATTTTACACTTTGAAGGAGTGTGTCTTGAGA
>CECF01044012.1_pt1 | contig 12958 bp, 19 predicted proteins | sample 554751 | NCBI WGS metagenome assembly CECF01 (sample SAMEA3182099, study PRJEB8094) | gut metagenome | biome: human; feature: gut; material: Stool; isolation source: human stools | place: Canada | collected 2012-06-12 | reverse complement strand
CTCCGAACAGGTGATTTTCTCACACCTCTGCGCGACGGGTTTTACAGTCTTACCCTTGGCCTCCAGATCGATGGCGCAGGGCAAACATAACAGCTTTGTCATTCGTCCGTGCCCCTTTCGTCAATATGGGCGGCGCACATATCAGCCTCATGCAGACGCCACACCCATGGCGTTGCGTCCATGGCCGCGGACAGGTCCCGCAGGTCTGTACGGGCCGCCGTGTCATAGGCTCCCATGTGCCAGCGGATTGCCAGGGCTTCGTAATCCTCCAGCCGGATAAAACGGGCGATCTGGTACAGGCTCTTTTCTCCGTGTCCCAGGGGGAGGGGATCCCGGAACGTATAACCCAGGTAGTCCTCCCACACACCCGTTTCCGGGTTCCTGCGGCGTTTTCTTTCAATGTGGTACACGCCTGCCTTGCACACGTCATGCAGCAGCCCCAGGATCGCCACGGTTTCCTCCTCCTGCTCGGAGATGGGGGCAGGCCCCAGCGCGTCCCTGGGCGTCAGGTCGCGGATCGTGATTTCCCGCAGACGACGGTAAACGTTCAGGCTGTGAATAACCAGGCCACCGGGGAAAGCGCCGTGGTGCTTGGCTCCCGCCGGGGCCTCGAAAAAGTCCGTTTCATTCTCCAGGCGCTCCAGCAGTTCCTCCGCACCGTCGCGGTGGACGCTGGCCAGAAACAGATCCTTGAAATGTTGGGCCACGGTTTGCAGCCCGTTTCTCTCTAAAAAATCAGACATTTGCCGTTCCTCCTATGCTTCCGGGGCTTCGTTGCCCCAGGCGTCCCAGCCGTCAGCCCTCTGGCGGGCGAACATTTCCAGTCTGGGCACGTCGCCCAGCAGTTCCACGATCCGCCGGCGGGTTTCGTCTGGTTTCTTGCTGTGCCCCTCGAATGGGGCTTCTATAATCTGGTGGACATTGTGGGCGCGGATCTGCGTCTTGGCCTTAAAGCCTGGCGTGACGCCCAGCAGGCAAACCTCCGCGTTTGCGCGGGTATAGGCGCCCATGCCCATGAAATTGCCGCCGTTCTTCCGGTTCTTTTTGACCCACACGAAAGCTGCGGTTTTGTATGTAAAGCCCCACGCCTCCATGACCTTGATGGCCTCCGCGATATTGGGGAATGTCGCCCACATGAAACAAGCGCACCCCCCCCGCAGATTTCGCGCACCGGCAGGGCGCATATTTCTGCGGTGGTCATGGTGGGGTAATGCTTCACGGCGGTGCCGCGGGCTTTCGCGGTGGCCCCGGCCTGCTGGTATGCCCACGGCGGATCCGCATAGATCACGCTGTACTGTTTGGCGGGGAGGGGGATATGGTCAGGCATGGCCGTTCACCTCCCGCTTTCCGCTGGCGGCTTGATCTGCCACGAAATAAAGGGCCTCCACGTTTGAAAATGTCGTAGCCCGTGCCAGCCCCTCCGCCTCCGCAATCATCAGATCCGCGTCAAGCCCTAATATTTCAGCCGCAGTCCTGACGGCCTTTTCCGCCTCCAGGTATTCGTTGATTGCGGCCAGCTGCGGGGAGGTGTAGGCCGTCACCAGGGCCGCGGTCATGTCGTTACGCTCTGCCATGTGCCTGCCGCCTCCTCTCCATGGCGGTTGTGACTTCCTCCACCATGCCGCGCTCCCGCAGGCTCTCAACGGAAAGGCGGTGCGCCTCATGGTACAGCTGCCCGCCCGCCGCGTCGTGCGTCGTGATCGTCAGGATCGGGTGCCCCATGGAGGAGGAAAGAAACGCTTTCGTGTGGCCGTCGTCCGTCGTCCATTCCAGCCAGTAGTCCGGGCGGCCATTCGCTTTCTGGAAATCCACGCGGCGCATACCCGGCAGGGGCTTGTATGTCGCCACCAGATTGTAAAGGCTGGTTTTGTTAGCTTTCAGCCTCAACACGGGGCCACCTCCGTTCTGTACCACTCCAGGATCCGCTTGGCGTACTTCTTGCGGATCCGCTTCTTTTTGGTGTGGCGGTAGCGGTTATAAAGCGGGCGGTTGTCAACCGACGCCCAGCGCAGCGCCGTTTCCATTTCCTGCTGTGCTGCCACCTCCGCCGCCACCTGCTGGATCCATCTGCAGAAACTGTTTACCGTGGTCAGAACGCCCGCCGTAATCTCGTGGATCGCCTTGGCCAGTTCCTCACAGTTTGCCGTGGCCTGCTCCATGTTTATGCCCATCTGCGGCACCAGCATAGTGTTTTCACTCATGCGGAAAACCCTCCCCATTCTCCCAGCCCAGCAGGATATTGTGTGCCATGTTGCCCAGGTCCTCATGTGCCTGCTCCAGCGCCATCAATTCGTGATATGAGATCCCGGCGGCCTCCAGCTTGTCCCGGAAAGCCTTGGCTTGCTCGGTGGCAGCCGCAACCGCCCGCCGTTCTTTTTCTATGTCCTCCGCCGCGTATCTGGCTTTTCGTTCCGCCAAGTTGGCCTCTCCGGCCATGATCTGCTGGCAAAGTTCTTTTGCGCCCTCCAGGGTGAAATACTCATGCCCAGCTGTGTAAATCGTTCGGCCCTTGCCCTTGATGTCATTGGCCGCCACATAGAAAGCCGGGAGGCCGTCCTGCTCTCGCTTCTGATCTTTGCGGATCCAGAACATTACGCCGTCCTGGCGCCCCTCTCGCGTCTGCCCGTCCTTGCACAAGAACTTGATTTCTTTCCTTTTGCCCATCGCGTTGTATCTCCTTTTCAATTCTTCCGTATCAGGTGCCCGCCTGCTGGGGCTTGCCTCTGCGTCGGAGGTTAGCCTGGAAACGGCGCTGCGCCAGTTCCGGGTCATAGACAGGGCGCTGGTTCCGGTCCAGCTTTTCACCGTCCTGGCCTCTCCGTAATTCTGCGTAGATCGTTTTTCTGGATTTCCCCAGGTGCGTGGCGATCTCCGCCACACTCGCGTAATTGCGCCACGCCTTGGCGATATACTCCCGTTCGGCGGGGCTAATGTATTTTTCGCTCATGGCTTTTTCACCTCCGATTGCGACAAAAAAATAAGAGTAACAAGGGATTTCCCTTTGTTACTCTTATTGATAGCATTTTCGTTTTCATATTTTCCTCCTTGTTTTCTCGGCGGGAGGTCGGTATAATACCGATACCGGCCTCCCTGTGGTGGTTGGTTGCTCTCTGCATCTGGCTTTGGTCGGCGGTGATGCAGAGGGCTTTTTCTTTTACCTCCTTGCGCATTATTATATCACGCTATCGTTATATTTCAATCGACGCATCATATAAAGATAGCGTTATATCGTAGTGCAAATTGTACATTGCTATCGTTATATATTTGCGCTATAATATTCAAATAAAGGAGGTGCTTGTGTGACAGTATCCAAAGCTCAAAAAGTTGCAACTGCGAAATATGAGGCAAAAGTTTATGATAAGATCCTTTTGCGCTTGCCCCGAGGAAAAAAGGAAACCATTCAAGCCCACGCAGAAGCCCGCAGCGAGAGCGTAAACGGCTTTATCAACCGAGCCATAGACGAAGCCATAGAGCGCGACGAAAGCGCTCCTGCGGCGTCTGAGGGGCATTTATAGGACGTTTGCAAGATGGCATAGCGTATAAACACTATAAAACAACAAACCACAACATAAGCACACTGCTCAAACCATAAATTTCAGGAGGTTTGCTTATGCAGTATTCACTTTCCACATTGAGAAAAAAGGCCAACGAGGCCGGTTATTCATTCCAGAAAGGTTATCAGCGGTATAATCACGATGGTTGGGGCTATGTTCACACTTTGGATGGTGAACGAATCGTTGGATACCAGGTTTTAGACTATCGCTCTAATTGCCTGGTCTATCCGTCAAACAACGATATCCATGATCACGCTATGGGGCTTGACAAAGCGGTAGCACTTTTGAAAGATCTCTGTGCAGAACGCGGAGTTACGTTCTGATTTTTGCCGCTAAAGAATACTGAAAGCTATGCCATTGCAAAATAGAAGATCGGCGTTTTGAGCGGTGGCGTCGATCTGACTAAAAGCGAAGAGCGGAGGGTGATTCCTCCGCTCTTGCTGCATATATTGTGATGAGGTTGTCTGAGATAAAGAAATTTCATGAATTCTCATTGACAAAATGGGCGGAAGTGCATATACTCTAAGTAGGCAACAACATGATTGTCTGCCGTGACGTTGAAGCAAGTGATGGGGTCAGCATCCGTACACTTGTGGAGTCTTGTATTAGGGTTAAGCGGTTTCCACAGGCTGATGTAGGGTTAAACCCGAAAGAAAACGCTGTTGCGGAGCTCTGGATTCAGAGTTCCGCTTTTTTTAGGGGAAATGTCGAAATGTGTCTACTTGTAAAGGCTGCTCGGGAATGGGAACGATTGAGCAAAACTGAATATCACATTGTAACTGGCAGACGTGGCAAGGCGTTCCATATTCGGCTAAAGTTTGCTTTTGAGGACTTTCCCCACTTGTCGGGGATGCAGTATGCCCGGGACGTTGATTTTGGGATTCGCTCATCCGAGTATTATGGCGAAAAGCTGATTCCAGCACTACTGAATGGAAGAATGGACGGCCGGAGAATTGAAAACGGACGGAATTGGGAAAGGATCAAAGGCCGATTAGATGCAATTATTGGCCTGAAAGAGACACTGGAAGGTGATTTTTTAATTGCACAGTTCAACGCTCAAAAAGTGCGAGGGAATAGCCGGATCGATGCAGACTTTATCATAAAAAACGAGCGGTCAGGAGAAACATATTTTGTATTCATAGATGAAAAAGACGAATATCAGCATTATTGCAAGTCTGCGTTTGCAAAAGAAAATGTTGACTATATGGAAAACCAATCAATGCTCACCGTTTTGAAAAAAGAAAAGATCGAGAACGGACAAACAGTAGTCTTATATAGACATCCGAATTTCAAAGAAGAATAGCGGACAGAAAGACAAAAGCAGGGTCATTTGTAAGAGACAAAGAAGCCTATTTTTGACCCCTAAGTTTACCCCAAACAGCTTTTACAAGGCTTTACAACATTTTACGCCAAAATCCGAAAAGCCTTGAAAACACATGGATTTCTTTACGCGCATTTACAGCATTTTACACCTGCTTGCGAATTCAAATCCTCTCTTCCGCGCCAAGTAAAAACCTTGAAGCCATAACGGTTTCAAGGTTTTTCTTGTTTTTGGTAAAAACGTTTTTGCTTCGGTTTGGAATAGTTCCTTCCGTGGGCTACATTGTGGGCGACATAGTAGTTTACTTCACCGATTTTGTTCTACAGTTGACGCTATTGTTTATAATTTTATCCTGGGCAGAAGATAGCAGCTCGTCCCACGAAATAGACTCTGTAGAATATCGGTAATGGTTACTGCATGTCCAAAACACTTTAGCCTTTGGTTGACCTCTTGCATAAAACGCTTTTGATTTTCCGGCGAGAGGCGGCTAAAGTCCTTTTGGAGTTCCAATCCTGATTTAGAAAGTTTTGCCATAAATTTCTCATATTGTCCTTGATCTGCAGTCATGTGACACCTCCGTACTTCTTTAGCGTGTTCTGCGCTCCCATAAAATCCTAGCACGCCTTCTATGGACTGGAAAGGCAGTATCGAATTTACAAACAAGTTCTGAACGAAAAGGCAGCATTTCTTCTCAACGATTTTCCATTTTTCTGTTACACTACGGTTATCAAAACTTACGGAGAAAGACTATGACGAAAATCTTATTTATCTGCTTGGGCAATATCTGCCGCAGCCCGATGGCGGAATTTGTGATGAAGGACCTGGTCGAAAAGGCAGGACTTGCCGACGAATTTCAGATCGACTCCGCGGCGACGTGCCGCGATGAGATCGGCAATCCCGTCTATCCGCCCGCGCGGCGCAAGCTCGCCGAGCACGGCATTTCCTGCGAGGGACACGCTGCGCGCCAGCTCACGGCGCAGGACTACGAGGAGTACGATCTGCTCATCGGCATGGAGGGCGCGAACCTCAAAAACATGCAGCGTATCTGCGGCGGTGATCCGGCGGGGAAGATGCACCGGCTGCTCGACTACACCGACCGCCCGGGCGACGTCGCCGACCCGTGGTATACAGGCGATTTTGAAGCGACGTGGCGGGATGTCTCAGAGGGCTGCAAGTGCCTTTTGGCAGAGATCGAAAAAAGCGGGATTTGATGGCATTTCAAGACGGGAGGCAGACGATGAGCGAGATCAAGATTCATATTTTCCACATCGGCAAGGTGTGCGTCGCGCCGGAGCTGCCGTTCGGCGGCGAGCATTACAGCGCGCTCAAGGCGTCTGGCGTGCTGGATAGAAAGTCGAAACGGCTCTGGCTGCCGGTTTCGGCCTATCTCATCGAGTGCGCGCACGGGAACGTTCTGTTCGACTGCGGCTGGCACCGCGATATGAGCCCGCATGGCGTCTTTGAGCGCGGGGCTCAGATCCGCTCGCTCGGCTCGCTGCCGCTGTATTTTACGAATCAGGTTGTTGTCGAAAGCGGTGCGGCCATCGACGAGCAGCTCGCGGCGCGGAGCGTCGCGCCTGTCGATTGGGACGCGGTGCTGCTCTCGCATCTTGACTGCGACCACGCGAACGGCCTCAAGCTGGTCGCGGATGCGAAGAAAATTCTCGTTTTGAAGGACGAACTGCGCTTCGCGGAGAACGGCTCACCCGTCAACCGCATCCGCTACAATGCGGACTGGTGGCGCGGCACGAAGATGCAGACCTTCGACTGGAATGGCCTTATGGGCCCCGCAGGCCGGTCTTACGATGTGTTCGGCGACGGGATGCTCGTGATGGTCAACATTCCGGGCCATTCCAAGGGCCTGTGCGCGCTCAGGATCACGGGGGAGGACGGGAGGTTGCGCCGACGGCGGCTACGCGAAAAAATCGTGGGAGCAGATGCTGCTCTCCGGCATCGCCGACGACCGCGCGGCGCAGAAAAAGTCGCTCGCGTGGATTAGGGCACAGAGTCGGGAGCGGAACTGCGTTGCGTGCATCGCCAACCACGATTTCGATGTCAAACCGGGCGCGATTACATTATAAAAGAGTGAACAGGCAGCGCCAGCGGCGCTGCCTGTTACTCATTTCAGGGCTTAATAATTTCTACCGTGGATGTTCGAAATTTGTTAAGAATTTTCACAGTGGAATCACAAGGTTTGCATGATATAACTTTTCCCACAGGCGGGAAAGAAACCAAAATGGGCCGGAGCTTCCGGCAATGGAGGAACATATTATGCAGACTGTCATCACGATCAACGCCGTCATCATGGCGCTATTTTTCGTATGCTATTCCTATCAATTCTTCTATGTGGCGGTGGCGCTGCTGCAGCGGAAAAAATTCACCTGCCGCAATGAAAACCACCGCATTGCCGTCCTCATCGCCGCGCGCAACGAGGAAAACGTCATCGGCCAGCTGCTCGACAGCATCCACGCGCAGAAGAACTATCCGATGGACCACGTGGACATCTACGTCGGCGCGGACAACTGCACGGATGACACGGCCCGCGTGGCGCGCGAGCGCGGCGCGATCGTCTTTGAGCGTCACGATACGGTGCATGTCGGCAAGGGCTATGTGCTCAATGAAATGCTCAAGCGCATCAAGCGCCCGGGCCGCAAGCACTACGATGCCTATCTCGTGCTGGACGCCGACAATATCCTCGACCCGAACTTCATCTCCGAGATCGAGAAGGTCTACTCCAGCGGCTATGAGATCGTGACGTGCTACCGCAACTCCAAAAACTACGGCGACAACTGGATCTCCGCGGGCTATGCGCTGTGGTTCCTGCGCGAGGCGCAGTATCTCAATAACGCGCGCATGCGCCTTGGAAGCAGCTGCGCCGTGTCCGGCACAGGCTTTCTGTTTTCCGACGGTGTGCTGGAAGCGTGCGGCGGCTGGAACTTCTTCCTGCTGACCGAGGACATCGAGTTTACCATTGACAACGTCGTGCGCGGGGAAAAGGTCGGCTACGCGGCGGGCGCGGTGCTCTATGACGAGCAGCCCACGAGCTTTGCCCAGTCCTGGCGCCAGCGCATGCGCTGGTCGAAGGGCTACCTGCAGGTGTTCCGCAAGTACGCCTCCGAGCTCTTCTCCGGCATTGCGCGCGGCAGCTTTTCCTGCTATGACATGACGATGAACATCATGCCCGCGGCGGTGCTCACGGGTGTGAGCGTGGTCGTGAACATCGGCGCGGCGATCGCGAACGCGACGTCAGGCGGTTCGATGGCGGTGCTGGCGGTCTCCGTGCTGCAAACGCTGATGAGCCTGTACTTAACGCTCTTTGTGCTCGGCGCGATCACGACCGCCACGGAGTGGAAGAATATCCGCTGCGCGGCGTGGAAAAAGGTGCTCTACGCCTTCACGTTCCCGCTCTTCATGCTTACCTACGTGCCGATCTGCATTGCGTCGCTCTTTACGAAGGTCGAGTGGAAGCCGATCTGCCACACCAGAGTGATGACGCTTGAGCAGATCGAAGAGCCCGGCCTGCGCGCATCGTAAAAAGCGATTTTCCATAAAAGGGGAGAGGGTGAAAACCCTCTCCTCGTTTTTTATTATTACCGTTTGTCGCCGGGCTTAAAAATGAGCGCCATCAGTACAGCAAAGACGACCGCTGCGGCGATGCCGCCCGCCGTGGCGCTGAGGCCGCCGGTCATCACGCCGAGCCACCCCTGCTCTTGAACGGCTTTTTCCACGCCCTTGGCGAGCGAGTAGCCAAAGCCGAGCAGCGGCACGGTCGCGCCCGCGCCGCCCCATTTGACGATGGGCTCGTAGACGCCGATGGCCGTCAGTAAAACGCCGCAGACGACATAGCCCGTCAGGATACGCGCGGGCGTGAGGGGCGTTTTGTCGATGAGAATCTGTCCGATGGCGCAGAGGATGCCGCCGCAGAGAAAGGCGTTCAGATAATCCACCGCTTATCCCTCCTTGTGATTCGAGAATACGACCGCGTGGCAGATGCCGGGGATGCTCTCGCCCTGAAATGTCGTCGTGGGGGAGAGCAGCGCGCCCGTCGGCGCGAAGATGATGCGGTTCCATTTGCCCTCGCGCATCCCGCGCAGCAGATACCCGCACAAAACGCTTGCCGAGCAGCCGCAACCGCTGCCGCCGCAGTGCATGTCCTGCGATTCGATGTCGTAGAGCAGAAGCCCGCAGTCGGTGTAGTGCTCACCGAGAGGGAGCCCATCGCGCGCGAAAAAGTCCGAGACGATCTGATGCCCGAGCCTGCCGAGGTCGCCCGTCACGATGAGGTCATAGTCTTCGGGTTTTGTCCTCGTGTCGCGAAAGAGCGCGCACAGCGTGTCATAGGCGGCGGGGGCCATCGCCGCGCCCATGTTGTTTGCGTCGGTGACGCCCTTGTCGACGATTTTCCCGGTTGTCACGTGTGTGATATAGGGCCCCTCGCCCTCGCGCGCGAGGAGGCAGCAACCGCTGCCTGTGGCCGTCCACTGCGCGGTCGGCGTGCGCTGCGAGCCATAGGGCACCGGCATGCGGTACTGCCGCTCGGCGGTGCAGAAGTGCGAGGAGGTCAGCGCCGCGGCGCAAGAGGCATACCCGCCGTCGAGCATCAATGCGGCGAGCGACAGGCTCTCGCCCATCGTGGAGCACGCACCGTAGAGTCCATAGAATGGGATGCGGCTCTCTCGCAGAGCGAACGACGAGCCGACGCACTGGTTCAAAAGATCACCCGCAAAGATGAGGTCAAGGTCACTCACCTTGAGCCCCACCTTTTCCAGCGCGCGGGAGAGCGCGTGGCGCTGCATGGTACTCTCACCCTTTTCCCAGGTCTTCTCGCCGAAGAAGTGATCCTCGCTCAATTCGTCAAAGTATTCGCGCAGCGGGCCTTCACCCTCGAACCGCCCGCCGACGGCGGCGAACGAGAGGACGGAGGGACATGTGCGCAGGCGGCGCGTCTGCGCGCCGACGGTTTTTTGCTCCATCACGCTCTTCCTTTCCGATGGATTTAGGGGAATCGTTCAAAAGTGGCATTAGTTTCTGCCGTTTTTCCAAGAATATGAGTACTTGACGCATATTGCGCAAGATGTTATGATGAAAATACATTGATATAGGAGGATTTTTCCGTGAAGCATGTGATTTCTACGACCACTGCCCCCGGCGCCGTCGGCCCCTACTCCCAGGCAATCGAAGCAAACGGTTTTGTATTTGTCTCCGGCCAGCTTCCGCTGGACCCGGCGACCGGCGCATTTGTTCCCGGCGGCACGTCCGAGCAGGCGGAGCAGAGCATCAAGAATCTGCTCGCGGTGCTCGAGGCGGCTGGCTGCAAGGCTGAGGACGTTGTCAAGACGACCGTGTTTATGATCGATATCGGCGATTTCGGCGTTGTCAACGAGGTGTACGGCAAGTATTTCTCCGGCGAGTGCCCCGCGCGCTGTGCGATGCAGGCGGCCGCCCTGCCCAAGGGCGCGCTGGTCGAGATCGAGGCCATCGCGGTCAAGCCGTAAAGCGCGAAAACCAAAAAGAAAAGGGAGAAACAGCGTGTTTCTCCCTTTCTTTTTGCGCACGGACGCGGTATAATATTCAAATTACCATATGATATTTTACTTTCCGGGAGGAAATGGAATGAAAGAAGAAATGCGTACCATCGGCTATCTCTGCCCCGCGTGCCACAAGCGCGTCATCCAGCAGAGAAGCGTGTTTGCCCTGAGCGCCTCGGGTGCGGTCGTGAGCTGTGAGTGCGGCGAATCCAGCCTGACCATCGAGGCGGAGGAGAACAAATTTCGCCTGAGTGTGCCGTGCGGCGTGTGCGGCGAGGAGCATCTGGCGGAGTGCAGCGCCGACAAGCTCCTGCACGGGCGCGGCATCGGCCTTGCCTGCCCCGATACGAAAATGCTCTGCTGCTTTATCGGCGAGGACTACGCCGTCGAGCACGAGATGGAGCAGCTCTCGCTCGCGGCGGCCAAGGAGCGCGAGCAGGGCGACGACCCCGCCGCCTTTGCCGACAGCGTCATCATGTATGAGATCCTCTCCGAGCTCAAGGAGATTGCCGCGCGCAAGGACGGTATCACCTGCTCCTGCGGCAGCAAAAGCTACGGCATGGAGATCCACAGCACCTACGTCGACCTTGTGTGCAAAAGCTGCGGCGCGAAGCTGCGCATCCCTGCGGCAACGGATGAGGACCTTGACCGCCTCTGCTGCCGCATGAAATTACAGATCAAAAGCGAGTGAGGGGAGACTATGATCGGTTTTCTTGCGAGTCGGTTCATCAAAGACTATCAGAACACGTCTGATGCCGCAGTGCGGCGCGCTTACGGTGTGCTTTGCGGAGCGGTGGGCATTGTCATCAATTTGCTGCTCTTCGCGCTCAAGCTGTTTGCCGGCACGCTTGCGGGCTCTGTCGCCGTCACGGCGGACGCCTTTAACAACCTGTCCGACGCGGGCGCGTCCATCGTGACGCTGCTGGGCTTTCGTTTGGCTGGGCAGAAGCCCGACCCCGAGCATCCGTTCGGCCACGGGCGGCTGGAGTATATCTCGGGCCTCATCGTCTCGATCGTCATTTTGCTGATGGGCTTTGAACTGCTGCGCGACGCCGTGGGCGCGATCCTGCATCCCGAGTCGGTCGAGTGCAGCGTGCTGACGGTGGCGATCCTGCTTGTCTCCATCTGCGCCAAGTTCTACATGTACTGCTACAACCGCGGCGTGGGGAAGAAGATCAGCGCCGCCGCCATGCAGGCGACCGCGGCGGACAGCCTGTCCGACTGCGCGGCCACAGCGGCGGTGCTGCTCTCGACGCTTGCGGGCTATTTCCTGCATTGGCAGATCGACGGCTGGTGCGGCTTGGTCGTGTCGCTGCTCATCCTGTGGGCGGGCGTGCAGGCGGCAAGGGACACCCTCTCGCCGTTGCTCGGCCAGCCGCCATCGGAGGAGTTTGTGCAGGAGATCCGCGACATCGTGATGGAAAGTCAGGTTGTCTGTGGCATCCACGACCTTGTGGTGCACGATTACGGCCCCGGCCGCGTGATGATCTCGCTGCATGCCGAGGTGCCCGCGCACGGCGATATTCTCACCCTGCACGACGAGATCGACAACGTGGAAAAGAAACTGCATGACAGGCTCGGCTGCGAGGCGGTCATCCACATGGACCCCATCGTGACGGACGACGAGACCACCAACGCCGCGCATCAGAAGATCGCCTCGCTCGTGCGCGGCATCGACGAGAATATCTCCATCCACGATTTCCGCATGGTCACGGGGCCGACGCACACGAATGTGATCTTCGACGCCGTTGTTCCCTACGGCTGCAAAATGAGCGACAGGGAAGCGGAGGAGAAGATCAAAAAGGCGGTACACGAGCTTGATCCGAGCTATTTCGCTGTGGTGCAGATCGACAAGAGCTATGTGAGATAAGCGCACGAGCGCAAAAGGAGAACCGATGACGGAAGAAATCAAAAAGCTGAAGGAACTCATTGACGGAACGGACAATATCGTCTTTTTCGGCGGGGCAGGTGTTTCGACCGAGAGCGGTATCCCGGATTTTCGCAGCGTGGATGGCCTGTATCATCAGCAGTGGGACGACCCGCCGGAGACGATCCTGAGTCACACGTATTATGAGCGCTATCCCGAGAAGTTTTTCGCCTTTTACCGCGCGAAGCTCCTCTGCGAAGGCGCAAAGCCCAACGCCGCGCACTTAAAGCTCGCCGAGTGGGAAAAGGAAGGGAAGCTCAAGGCCGTCATCACGCAGAATATCGACGGGCTGCATCAGGCGGCGGGCAGCAAGAATGTCCTCGAGCTGCACGGAAGCACCTTGCGCAACTACTGCGAGAAGTGCGGCAAGTTCTACGACGTGTCCTACATCAAGCATTCGCAGGGCGTGCCGCGCTGCACCTGCGGCGGGCGCATCAAGCCCGACGTGGTGCTCTACGAAGAGGGACTGGACGAAAAGACACTCTATCGCGCGGTGGAGTACATTCAGGAGGCCGACGTGCTCATCATCGCGGGCACATCGCTCGCGGTCTATCCGGCGGCGGGCCTCGTGCGCTACTATCGCGGACACAAGCTCGTTGTCATCAACAAGACGCCGCTCGACCGCGGA
>CECF01029813.1_pt1 | contig 13023 bp, 13 predicted proteins | sample 554751 | NCBI WGS metagenome assembly CECF01 (sample SAMEA3182099, study PRJEB8094) | gut metagenome | biome: human; feature: gut; material: Stool; isolation source: human stools | place: Canada | collected 2012-06-12 | reverse complement strand
GAAGGCGTCGAAGCCCAGCTCGGCAGCGCGGCTGTGGATATCGTCGGCAACCTTCTTCAGGGACTCAAAGTTGGTGATGTCGGTCAGCTCGTAGCCAGCCTGCTTCAGCAGAGCCTTGTTTACGATGATGCCGAATGCCTCATAGCAGTAACCGATGGAAACGGTCTCGCCCGCTTCGTTCTTCAGGTTAAAGGCGTCGGTGGTCATTTCCTTCATGATGTCGGTGTTGGTCAGGTCGTAGCAGTACTCGCCCCAGGTCTTTACCGCGCCGGCGTTGCCTACCTGGAACATGGTGGGAGCAGCGTCCTTATCCATCTCGGCGGTCAGCACCTGGTCATAAGTACCGGAAGCCGCAGTCAGAACGGTTACGGGAACACCGGTCTTCTCGGTGTACAGCTTCGCCAGATCCTGCCAAGCCTTGTCAGCCTCGGGCTTGAAGTTGAGATAATAAACAGAACCGGTCTTGGAGTCGGGGGTGGGTGCGGGCTTGTCGCCGCAGGCGGTAAACAGAGTAATCGCCATAACAACAGCCAACAGAATTGCTAATGTCTTTTTCATGGTTTCTCCTCCTATAAGTTGTTGCGTTTTCTTTTTGAACTGGAATCGTTTCCAGCCCTCGCAATGATATTATACCGCCTACCGTCCGTCTTTTCAATCAAAATCTGTCGCAACTCCACAAATTCAGCAAATATGCTATAAAACCTTTTATGAAAATTGAGCATCTTTCCAATCGTTGGCCCCGGCTGCGGTCTATTTTGTGCCTTTTTGGGCGGATTATTCTCCCTTTCCGGGCAAAATAGCAGTTGACATCACGCGCCGCCCTTTTTATAATAGTGGCGTAAAATATACCACGGAGGTGGAGTTTTATGAAGCAGCGCTTTGATGTGACCGGCATGAGCTGTACCGCCTGCAGCTCCCATGTGGAGCGGGCGGTCTCGGCACTGGCGGGGGTCTCCTCCGTCACCGTCGATTTGATGCAGAACCGCATGTTGGTAGAATATGACGATAGCAAGCTCTCCGAAGCAGAGGTCTGCCAGGCCGTGGCCGCGGCCGGCTACGGCGCCCGCCCGGCGGGCGCCGCGGGCGGCTCCGCCGCGGTGCCCCCTGCGGGGGCCGCCGACCGCGAGCGCACCCGCCTGTGGATCTGTGTGGGCCTTCTGCTGGTCCTCCTTTATATCTCCATGGGCCACATGCTGGGCCTACCGCTGCCCTCTTTCCTTTCCGGCCATCACAATGCCCTGTGGTTCGGCCTGGTGCAGCTGGTGCTCACCTTGGCCATCGCAGTCCTGCAGTTCCGCTACTTCCGCCGGGGCTTCGCCTCTCTGTTCCGCGGTGCCCCCACCATGGATACCCTCGTGGCCGTCGGCTCCTCCGCCGCCATTCTGTATGGCGTTTATGCCATCATCCGCATTGCCCAGGGGCTGGCCGCCGGGGATATGGAACTGGTCGCCCAGTACCACATGGATCTCTACTTTGAATCCGCCGGCACCATTCTCACCCTCGTCAGTGTTGGAAAATACTGGGAATCCCGAAGTAAAAGCCACACTGCCGATGCCCTGCAAAAGCTGATGGCCCTGGCCCCCGCCACCGCCCACCTGCTGCGGGATGGCAAGGAAGTCGAAGTCCCGCTGGAGGAAGTCCGGCAGGGCGATCTGCTCATCGTCCGCGCGGGTGAGGCCATTCCGGTTGATGGCACCATCACCGAAGGACAAGCCGCTGTCGATGAATCTGCCATCACCGGTGAAAGCATGCCGGTCGACAAATCCATTGGCGATCCCGTCACCGGCGCCACCCTGTGCCGCAGCGGTTATTTCACCATGCAGGCCACCCATGTAGGGGAAGAAACCACCCTCTCCCAGATCATTCATCTGGTGGAGGATGCCGCCGCTACCAAAGCCCCCATCCAGCGCATCGCCGATAAAGTTGCCGCCGTCTTTGTGCCGGTAGTCATCGGCATCGCCGTGCTGGCCATGGTCATTTGGCTGCTCGTCGGCCAACCGCCCGCCTTTGCTCTTTCCATCGGCATTGCTGTGCTGGTCATCAGCTGTCCCTGCGCCTTGGGGTTGGCCACCCCCACTGCTATTATGGTGGGTACCGGCCGCGGTGCCGAATACGGCATCCTGGTGAAAAGCGCCGAAGCACTGGAGCGCGCCCACAGTATTACCACCGTCGTGCTGGATAAAACCGGCACCATCACCACCGGCCAGCCCGCCGTCACCGATGTAGTGGAGCTGGATGCCCGCCTGCTGCCGGTGGCACACGCGCTGGAAGCCGCCAGTGCCCACCCGTTAGCTGCCGCCGTCACCGCCTACTGTGCAGAAAAGAATATCTCCCTCTCCCCCGTCACCGATTTCACCGCGCCGGAGGGGCAGGGGCTCACCGCCCGGCTGAACGGCGAAACGGTCTGGGGCGGCAATGCCCGCCTGGCCGCCGCCATGGGCTGCGATATCTCCGCTCTTTCCACCGCGGCGGAGGAGCTTGCCGCCAAGGGACGCACCCCGCTGTATTTCGGCGTCGGCGCCACCCCCCTGGGGCTCATCGCCGTCGCCGATCCTCCCCGGGAAACCAGTGCCGCTGCCATTGCCGCCCTGCGGCAGATGGGTCTTTCGGTACTGCTGCTCACCGGTGATCACCGCCGTACAGCCGAAGCCATTGCCAAGGAGGTCGGCATTCCCAGGGTCATCCCGGAGGTGCTGCCCCAGCAGAAGGAAGCGGTCATCCGTTCCCTGCAGGAAAAGGGCGAGGTGGTCGCCATGGTCGGCGATGGCATCAATGACGCCCCCGCACTGGTCCGGGCCGATATCGGCATCGCCATCGGTGCCGGCACCGATATCGCCATCGATTCTGCCGATATTGTCCTCATGCACAGCGATCCCGCCGATATTCCCGCCGCCCTGCAGCTTTCCCGCAGCGTCCTGCGCAATATCAAGCAAAACCTCTTCTGGGCATTCCTTTATAATAGCATCGGCATTCCCATTGCCGCCGGGGTGTTCTATTCCCTGCTGGGCTGGAAGCTCAGCCCCATGCTGGCCTCCGCCGCCATGAGCCTTTCCTCGGTCTGCGTCGTCAGCAATGCCCTGCGGCTGCGCGGCTGGAAGCCCAAGCTCCCCGCCGCAGATGCCCTCCCTCCCGTCACCGAGGTGGAATGTACCCCGCTGCCGCAGGAGAGCGCCCCCGCACCCATTCCCCCCGCCGCCCCGCAGACCGTCACCCTCCACATTGATGGCATGATGTGCGGTCACTGTGTCGGCCGGGTCAAATCCGCTCTGGAATCCCTCCCCGGTGTCACCGCCGAGGTAAGCCTGGCCAAAAACACCGCCGCTCTCACCATGACGGTGCCCCACTCTCCCGAAGAGCTGACCGCTGCCGTGGAAGCCGCTGGCTACAAGGTGGTGCAGCCGCAGGCTCCCGCCGCGCCCCAGTCCCTCATCCTCCACATTGATGGCATGATGTGCGATCACTGTGTCGGCCGGGTCAAATCCGCTCTGGAATCCCTCCCCGGTGTCACCGCCGAGGTAAGCCTGGCCAAAAACACCGCCGCCCTCACCATGACGGTGCCCCACTCTCCCGAAGAGCTGACCGCCGCCGTGGAAGCCGCCGGTTACAAGGTGACAAGGATAGAATAATATGTTATAATAGCAGGGTATCCGCAGGGATGCCCTGCTATTTTATCCTTGCCGAAAGGAGTATTCCGATGGGCTTTCGTTCTATGGTCAGTTCCACCCTCATCAGCATTGCCGCTATTACCATCGGCGGGGTGCTTACCGTTATCGGCATCGTCAGGGAGATCCGCTCCCTGGCGATCGGCGGCATTGTGCTTGCCGCCATGGGCGTCATCTTCTTTATCGCCGCCTTTATACGGGCTTGGCGTTCCCTGAAACAGGGAGAAAAAGAGAAAGGAGGTCCCGAGCGATGAGCTTATTCCGTGGCAGCGGCAGGCTGGAACAAAAGCTGGCCCAAAATAATGACCCCATGAAACAGAAAAAGCTGTGGGTCAAGTCTTTCTACTGCGCGGCAGTGCTGGCCGCCTTGGGGCTTTTCTTCCTACTGGCCATGGGCAGCCAGTTTACCGTCTTTGCCTGTGTCCTGTTGGGCTGCGCGGCCTTCGTTTTTGTCGATGGCCTGGTGACCAAAAACCGCAAATAATCCCCCTTAGAGAAGTGCTTTTGCGCTTCTCTTTTTTGAAAATAACAAGAACAAATGTTTCACGTGAAACATTTTTGTCATTCGCTTTTTATGGGGAAGAAAAAATTCTCCGCCGGTGCTATACTAAGAGCGGATTTTTAGGGGAGGTGCATTATGGATCTGATCCGTATTGGTTCATTTTTGGCGGAGCTGCGCCATGAAAAAGGCTTGACCCAGCAGGCACTGGGCGAGCGCCTCGGCGTGACCAATAAAACCATTTCCCGTTGGGAGACCGGCTGCTACCTGCCGGATGTGGAGATGCTGTCGCTGCTCTCCCGAGAATTCGGCGTCAGCATCAACGAGCTGGTTGCCGGCGAACGGCTTGTCGCCGAGGATTTCAAAAAAGCCGCCGATGAAAACCTTGTCACTGCACTGGATCACAGCACCTTTACCTTAAAGGAAAAGCAGGCGTTCTTTAAGAAAAAGTGGCGGCGGGAGCATCTTTCCACCTTTATTTTCTGTGCAATTGCATGGCTCGTCCTGATGATCGTATTAAGGATACGGCATGTCGAACCGGAGCTTTGCGGCACGGTAGGCGGACTGCTCGCCGTTTTGTATTATGCCGTTCTCAATAACCGCATGATGGCGTATGTCGAACGGCAGCTTTACCCTCTGCCGCACGAAGCACCGTCACGCAGAAGCGGCGCCCCGTAACGGGACGCCGCTTCTTTTTTGCTCCTCTTAGAATTGACGGTTTGGGTCTTCCGGCATCACAAGCGCCGCAATGATATACCCCAGCACGCCGCTGCCGCCCGCCAGGCAAAAAATGATCCAGGCCAAACGAACCAGCGTGGGGTCAATGTCAAAATACTCGGCGATGCCGCCGCAGACACCGCAGAGCTTTTTATCGCTTTCGGATTTATGCAGTCTTTTCCCGTTATATGCCATCGTGTTTCCTCCTTTTGGGGCACTTTAGTCCCCGATATAAATGTGCATGGCTTCCTTGACCTCTTTTACGGTCTCGTTGCCGATCTTGTTCGCCTTTTCGCTGCCGGTCAGGATGATATCCCGCACCTCATCGCGGTGGGCCTCATAGTAGGCACGCTTCTCACGGAACGGCTCCAGCAGGTCATTAAGGGATGCCGCCAGCGCCTTTTTGCAGGCCACGCAGCCAATGGCGCCCTTCTTGCAGCTCTCACAGATATTCTCATACTCACCGGCATTAAAGACCTTGTGGTACTTGCTGACGACACAGATATCCGGGTGGCCGGGGTCGTCTTTCTTGATCCGGCTGGCATCGGTCACGGCGCTCATCACCTTCTTGCGCACTTCCTCGGCGGGGTCGCTCAGGTAGATGGCGTTGCCCAGGCTCTTGCCCATCTTGGCGTTGCCGTCCAGGCCCATCAGGCGGGGGCAATCGGAAAGCATCATGTCCGGCTCCACCAGCGTTTCGCCGTACAGCTCATTAAAGCGGCGAACGATCTTCCGGGTCATTTCCATGTGGGGCTTTTGGTCTTCCCCTACCGGCACCAGGTTGGCCTTGCAGAAGGTGATATCCGCCGACTGGCTGACGGGATAACCCAAAAAGCCGTAGGTCATATCGTTGTAGCCGTAGTTGGCCGCCTCGGTCTTAATGGTGGGATTGTGCCGCAGGCTGTTCACCGAAACCAGCATGGAATAGAAAACCGTCAGCTCCCCGATGGAGGGGATGCGGCTCTGCTGCACCAGCGTGATCTTATTGGGGTCCAGACCAACGGACAGGTTATCCATCGCCACCTCGTAGATGCTGTGCTCCAGCAGCTCAGGGTGCTCAAAGTGGGTGGTCAAGGCCTGGATATCAGCCAGCAGAATAAAGCTCTCGTACTCATCCTGCAGTCTTACGCGGTTCTGCAGGCTGCCCACATAGTGGCCCAGGTGCAGCTTGCCGGTGGTACGGTCGCCGGTCAGGATTCTCTTCTTTTCGGACATGGTGGTTCTTCCCCTCTCATTTTCAAGTGGTTCTGCCCTTTATCATAGCAGGGTACGGCACCTTTTGCAATGTATTTTTGCGTCCCACTTTCCCCTCATTTGTTCGCGGGCTAAAAATCTGGGTCTCGGATTGGGCCGGTTCCTGCAATGTGCCTTCGCGCTCCACCTGCCTTTTGCAGCGCCAAAATGCCGCGCCTATTTTATAGTGAGAAAAAGGTCTATTTCCAGACTGGGCAAATCGCTGCAGGGCACAGGCTTGGGCCGCAGGCCAAGCCGCCCTCCGGGCGGCTTTCGCGGGCTTCGCCCGCGGCGGCGATGCTGCGCATCGCCGGGCCTGCGGCCCCTCCCCATCCCACAAGCTCTCCCCAGGAAATATCCACACCTCACAGACCCCTGCAAACCCATCCAGCACAAGGTATCCGCAGCACGCAAAAGCCCCTCCCCTTACCGGGGAGGAGCTTCTGATTACGGGTTTAGCCCCATACATTGGGCTGCTGGTGGTTGGGATTATAGGTGACAGAAACAGGGCCCATCTCCTCGCCCGGGCGCAGCAGGCGCGCCATTACCACAAAGCGCTGGTTATCGGTATTGCCGTAGTAACGGGTGCAGGTGGAAAGGGTCAGCAGCTTATCGCTGGAGTTGACATCCACACCAAAATTGTGGCGGGAGCGGCTCTGCGCGCCGCTGATCACACCGTCAATATTACCCTCGGTATTGATATACCAATCGCTGCCCTCGGTATAGAAGCAGGCAAAGATCACAAACGCCATTTCCTCACTGGGGGTGGAATAGTAGATGTAGGGATACTGCTCCGCCCAGCTGGTGTAGTGGTAGCTCAGCAGCGATTCAAACATCTGCTGGCCGACATAGTAGGTGGAAGGGGCAGCGTTCCAGCGGCAGTTCTTCCAGTTGTGCCCATAGATGACATTGTTGCTGGAAAGGCTGTCGCCGCTGCCAAAGCGGGTCGCGGTCTGGGTCCACAGCACACCGTAGTAGCTCTGGCCGCGGTCCAGGCCGCGGTGCAGGTAGTAGTGGTCCTCGCTGGCATTCTGCAGCACCGGGTAATTGATGTTGGTGCCGGGGATCTTCAGCCAGGCCTTCACATCGCTGTTCAGTGACTGGTAGTAGCTCAGGTTGGAAGCACCGGTATTGCCGGTATAAACGCTGGCCTTAAAGTTCCCGCCGGTTTTGGTGGCGGCAAGAGCCCGGCCACTGCTGCTCAGTTTTCCTCCGTTGCTGGGCAGCTCGGTGCTGTCGCTGGTGGAGGTGTTGGTGGTCTGGGCGGCCTTGGCCGCGGCCGCCTTGGCGGCTTCCTCAGCGGCTTTTTTCAGGGCGGCTTCAGCCTCTTCGCTGGCTTCAGTCACATAGGCAGTTAGGTTCGCTTCCGCGGCGGTACGGCTCTCCCGTTGGGCCTGCTGGGCGCTTTCCTGCTGTGCCTGCTGCAGATCGGCGGCCGTAGCCAGCGCATCCGCCAGGGCGGTATTGGCCCGGGCGGTCACTACGCCGTTTACCCCCACACCGATGACCGCGCACATCGCGGCTGCGGCTACTGCGGCAGTCACTCTTCTGCGGCGATATTTCTTTGCCCGCTGGGCTTTGTTTTCTTTGGTGGTTTCTGCCATAATGTTCTCCTTCTTCTCGGGTTTGTTGCCGGTTCCCGGCAGGTATGCCGGTTTATGGAGCCAGTATAGCATATTTTTTCCGCTTTGCAAAGGGCTTTCCTGTATTGGCTGCATTTCCCTGCACTGGATTTTTGCAAGGTGCCAGTTCGTGTCCCCGGGCGTACCCCGCGGCAAAAACTAAAGCACCCATCCCGGGGGACAGGTGCTTTGATTTTGCTTTCTTCGGTACCTCAGTATTCCTTCATCGGCTCGCCATCTAGCCCGGCCGCGATCTTCTTTTCCGTATCCTCCAGCATCTCCTGCCGCAGCGCCGTCAGGTAGGGGGAAAAGGCCGCCTTATCCCAGCCGTAGGTGCGGTTCAGTTCGTACTCATCCGGAATCCAAGTGGAAAGCGGCGACTCATTGTGCTGGATCACCGCCTCAAAATTATCAATGGCCTTGTAAATTTTCGCTTCGGTGGTCTCCCGCGCCGCCATCTCCTCATACAGGGCACGCATCTCCGCGGCATAGGGCTGCGGCAAAGATGCTACCCAGTTATACAGCAGTTTTTCTTCGGTCGTCTCATTCTCCTCCGTTTTACGGAAGGAAGGAATATCCCCCGTAAACGATTCGCCCAGGTCGTGAATCAGCAGCATTTTGATCACCTTGTCCATATCTGCCTCCGGGAATTCGTCCCGCAGGAAATAGGCCATCAGCGCCGCGCGCCAGCTGTGCTCCGCCACACTTTCGTGCCGACCGCCTACGGTGTAGCAGTGTCGGGTGGTGTCCTTCAGCCGGTCCGCCACCGCCAGCGCATCCAGTAGTTCCCTCGGTTCCATCGTGATGTCCTCCTTTTCTTATAGCAGCTTTTCGTACAATCTAAACCATTTCAGCCCGTATGCCCCATAGCCCAGGTCCACGGTAGCAATATATCGGAACCCGCAGCTCTCGTACAGCTTTATCGCCGGGGTATTGATCTCGTGCACATCCAGCCGCAGGGCCCGCTTGCCCTGGGCCTTTGCCCACGCTTCCGCATATCCCAGCAGGGCCCGGCCCACCCCACCGCCGCGACAGTCTGGCCGCACCGCAAAGGTGTAGATCGTCAGCTGCTCCTGTTCCTCCAGCGGCAACTGCCAGGGGGCGCTGCGGGCGTTTCGTTCCTGTTCCTCCCGCAGCATCATCGTCCCCAGGATCTCTCCCGCCTCTTCCGTCACAAAGAGCTCCCCGGCGGCCTCGCCCATTTCGGCGTCCCGCCGGGTAGGATAATCCCCCTTGGCCCAGCCGGGATAGTTTTCTCCCGCCTCCAGCGTATCACACACGGCATCGTACAGTGCCGCCACCGCCGCGATGTCCTCTTCTTTTGCTTTTCTTATCTGCATTTCGGTTCCTTTCCGGGTCTTTTTTCTCCATTGTAGCCGTTTCGCCGCCCCGCCGCAAGTCCCTTTTGCGCCGTACTGCTTGCTACTTTCCCGCAAATTCGCTATAATAATAAAGTTAAGGATCTAACGCCTTTTTCACTCTGCAAAAGGCATGGGCACCGGGCCGCAGGCCAAACCGTCCTCCGGACGGTTTTAGCGGGCTGCGCCCGCTGCGGCGGCTCCGCCGCCGGGCCTGCGGCCCGGCACCCGCTCCCGCCTTCCCCCCAGTCCCTGCCAACCCATCCACGGAGGTCCTCCCCATGCGCGTCGCGTTCTATACCCTTGGCTGCAAGGTCAACCAATACGAAACCGAGGTGCTTTCCGCCCGCTTTGCCGCCGAAGGCTTTGATGTCGTCCCCGGGCATGCCCCCGGCTGCGATGTCTATGTGGTGGGCAGCTGTACCGTCACCGCCGAAGGCGACCGCAAGACCCGCCAGGCCGTCCGCCGCTTCCGTCGGGAAAATCCCGGCGCCATCGTGGTGCTCACCGGCTGCTACCCGCAGGCCTTCCCGCGGGAGGCCGCCGCCGTCACGGAAGCCGATATCATCACCGGGGCACGCAACCGTGCCGCCCTGCCGCAGCTGGTCAAGGATTTTTCTCTCGATCACCAGCGCGTTGTCAATATCCCAAAGCACGAAAAAGGCGAGGATTTCGAAAGCTGCTCCGCCGCCGATTTTGGCGTGCGCACCCGCGCCTTTCTTAAAATACAGGACGGCTGCGATAACTGGTGCAGCTATTGCATCATCCCCGCCGCGCGCGGCCCCGTCCGCAGCAAGCCCATGCCGGAGCTGCAAAGCGAACTTCTCACCCTTGCGCGGAACGGTTACCGTGAGATCGTCCTCACCGGCATCAATCTTTCCAATTACGGCAGGGAATGGGGGTTGCACCTCTCCGATGCCGTCTTAGCGGCAGCCGCCACCCCCGGCGTCGAGCGGGTCCGTCTCGGTTCCATCGAACCGGACCTCCTCACTCCGCAGGAAATTTACCGCTTGGCGGAGGGCTGTGGGGGCAAGCTCTGCCCGCAGTTCCACCTTTCGCTGCAAAGCGGCTGCGATGCCACCCTGCGCCGCATGAACCGTCACTACGATACCACCCAGTACCGCGCCGTGGCTGAAGCGGTGAGAAAGGCCTTCCCCGGAGCCGCCCTCACCACCGATATGATGGTGGGCTTTGCCGGCGAAACCGAAGTGGACCACCAGGAGTCTTTGCAATTTGCCCGGGAAATCGGCTTCGCCAAAATTCACGCCTTTGCGTACAGCCAGCGTCCCGGCACCCGCGCCGCCGCCATGCCGGATCAGGTCTCCCCGGCCGATAAAAAGCGCCGCTGCGCGGAACTCATCGCTGTGGCCGCCGAGCTGCGAAAAACCGCCCTCACCGCCATGCTGGGGCAAACCCAGCTGGTACTGTTCGAAAGCCGCGGGCAGCAGGGCTGCACCGGCTACACCCCCAATTACACCCCCGTCACCGTCTGCGACCCCGCCGCCCACCCCGGCGACATCCGCCCGGTGCTGCTCACCGCTATCGCCCCCGATGCCGACAGCTGCGAGGGAATTCTCACCGACTGATTTTCGCCGCCTTTCCCGCAAGGTCTTATTTAGAATATCGTGCTCTCTTGCCGGAGCTGCTGACCAACCCACGAATAGTTGAAAGGAGCCCCCATGACCCTTCTCTACCTCATCACCGCTATCTTCACCATGCTGTCCCTCGTCCTCACTGTCCGCCGGGTGCCCCGCGCTGTTACCGTGCTGCAGGCGGTCGCCTTTGCCTGCACCGTTGCCCTGTTCATCCATTACCTCGCTAAATAATAAAGGAGTCCCCATGCTGTTCCGTCCCGCCGCTGAATCTGATTTAGACGCCATTGAGCGCCACTATACCGAGCTGCTCACCCACGAGGCCGAAACCGGCCGCAGCACCACCAATTGGTCCCTGGGGGTCTACCCCACCCGCCAAACCGCCGCCGCGGCCCTGGCCGCCGGCACGCTGTGGGTGCTGGAGCGGGAGGGCGAACCCGTCGCCAGCGTCATCCTCAATCATCACCAGGATGATTTCTATGCCACCATTGGTTGGCAGTACCCCGCCCCGCCGGAGCAGGTGCTTGTGGTCCATACCCTCTGCATCCCGCCCCGGTATGCCGGGCAGGGCCTTGGCCGGGAATGCGTTTCCCGCATCAAGCAGCAGGCCGCTGCCATGGGCTGCGCCGTTATCCGGCTGGATACCTGGGCCGGCAATATTCCCGCCGTCACCCTGTACCAGAAAAACGGTTTCTCGCTTTGCGGGCGCGCCCAGGTCCTTTTTCAGGGCAAAATACCGGAGGAGCTTGTTTTCCTCGAATACTGCTGCCCGTCCAGCGCCGATCCCCCGGCGGTCTGCAGCAGCTGAAAATGGGCCCTGACCGCGTCGCGCGCCTTGACAGGCATCAGCCCGCCTTCACCGGGCATAAGCCTGCCTGCGGCCCCCTCCTTGTCATTTTCCCATTTTTATCTGCCGCCCCGCCAATCTCACTTGCTTTGGAGAAAAAACCATGTCCATTCTCATCGATAGCGTCACCCCGCATACTCCCGCCGCCAAAGCCGGCATCCTGGCCGGCGACCGCCTGGTCGCCGTCAACGGCAATCTCATCCACGATGTGCTGGATTACCGCTTTTATATGATCGATACTGCCCTCACCGTCGAAGTGGAACGGGACAGCAAACCGCTCACCTTTCACATCAAAAAAGAGGAGTACGACGAGCTGGGGCTGGAATTTACCGATTACCTCATGGATCGCCAGCACCACTGCGCCAATAAGTGCGTTTTCTGCTTCGTCGATCAGCTGCCCCGCGGCATGCGCGAAACCCTCTACTTTAAGGATGACGACAGCCGCATGAGCTTCCTGTTCGGCAGCTATGTCACCCTCACCAATATGACCGATGAGGACATCGCCCGCATCATCAAAATGCACATCAGCCCCATCAATATCTCGGTCCACGCCACCAACCCGGAGCTGCGGGTCGAACTGATGAAAAACCCCCGCAGCGGCGAGGTGCTCAAGTATATCCCCCAGCTGGCCGCGCACCACATCCGCATCAATGCCCAAATCGTTGTCTGCCCCGGCCTCAATGACGGCGAGGAACTGCGGCGCAGCCTGTGGGATCTGGGACAGTACGCCCCGGAGGTGCAAAGCATCGCCTTAGTACCCGTCGGGCTCACCGGCCATCGGGAGGGCCTTTATCCTCTGCGCACGATGACCCCCGAGGAAGCCGCCGACTGCATCCGCATCGCCGATGAATTCGGGGAAGAGATGCTGCGCCGCCACGGCAGCCGCATCGCCTTCTGCGCCGATGAGCTCTACCTCATCGCCGGGCTGCCCCTGCCGGATTACAGCTATTACGAGGACTTTGACCAGCTGGGCAACGGCGTGGGCACCACCGCCCTTTTGCGGGATGAATTCGCCTCCGCCCTTTCCATGGAAGACGGCGATGAGGAGAAAAGTCACTTCTCCCTTGCCACCGGGGAAGCCGCCGCCCCCCTCCTGCGGGAGCTTTTGGAAACCGCAAAGGATAAATTCCCCCACCGGCAGCTTACCGTCTACGGCGTGCCCAATATCACCTTCGGCGGCGGCGTCAATGTCACCGGGCTGGTCTGCGGCCGGGATATCATCGAATATCTCCGGGATAAACCCCTCTACCAGGGCCTTATCCTCCCGGAGATTATGCTGCGGGACGAAAAGGATAAGTTCCTCGATGACACCACCCCCTACGATGTCGCCGAAGCATTGCAAACCACCGTTCATGTGGCCGGCATGGATGGCGCTGACCTTTTAGATGCCCTGCTGGGGCTGACGCCGCCCCTCGCCTGATCCCTGCAAGCCGCAGGATACGGGCCGCAGGCCAATCCGTCCTCCGGACGGATTCTGCGGACTCCGTCCGCAG
>CECF01061713.1_pt1 | contig 13036 bp, 7 predicted proteins | sample 554751 | NCBI WGS metagenome assembly CECF01 (sample SAMEA3182099, study PRJEB8094) | gut metagenome | biome: human; feature: gut; material: Stool; isolation source: human stools | place: Canada | collected 2012-06-12 | reverse complement strand
ATTTTTAACTTTCCAATTAAATTAGTAGTTTTGCACCGCCAAATCTTTCACCAGCAATATCTATCTGACTATGAATCATGGTTTCCTGATTGCGGCAGCCTCGTCAGGAAGCGGCAAGACCACCCTCTCGCTCGGTCTGATGCGCGCACTGCGACGCCGTGGCCACCGGGTGCAGCCCTTCAAATGCGGGCCCGACTATATCGACACATGGTTCCACCGACTTGCAACGGGACGCGAATCGGTGAACCTCGACCTCTATATGTCGTCGCCGCAACACATAAAGGGTCTTGCCGCCCGCTATGGGAAAGAGGCCGACATCTGCGTGGCGGAAGGGGTCATGGGTCTTTTCGACGGCTATTCACGTAAGGAAGGAAGCAGCGCCGATGTAGCCGGGATACTGGGTTTGCCCGTAATCCTGCTTGTCAACGCCGCCTCGACTTCCTATTCTGTGGCGGCCACCATATACGGCTTCAGCCGTTTCGACCCCGGGGTAAGGGTTGCGGGAGTGATATTCAACAGGGTGGCCTCCCCCACCCACTACGCTTCCCTCCGCGATGCCTGCGCCGACGCCGGGGTGGAATGTCTCGGCTATCTGCGCCGCGACAGCGCCCTGACAGTGCCCTCGCGCCATCTCGGACTCTCGATGGGAGAGGCCGGTGAGATCGATGGTTTCATCAATCACGCGGCCGACGCCGTGGAGGATGGGGTGGATATCGACCGCCTGCTCGGCATCACGGCAGGAATCTCCTTCCCCTCCACCGGGAGCCCCGGTGCTGCCCGACAGGAGATATCGCCCTCCGCATGCCGGGTGGCCGTGGCCCGCGACAGCGCCTTCAATTTCATCTACCGCGCCAACATCGACAGTCTGCGCGACGCGGGCTGCGCCGTCACGGAGTTCTCCCCCCTCGCCGACAGACGGTTGCCTGACGCCGATTTCGTATATCTGCCGGGAGGGTATCCGGAGCTATATGCCGGGCGCCTCTCTGAAAACGAGTCGATGAGACGCTCGATAGCCGAATATGTGGAGCGCGGAGGGAGGCTCTGGGCTGAATGCGGAGGATTGATCTACCTCTGCAAAGATATCGATGGAGCGCCGATGTGTGGCGTGTTTCCTCTCCGCTGCACGATGAATGATGCCCGGCTGACACTCGGATACCGCACTGTGGATTTCGGCTCCGGCAAATCTCTCGGAGGGCATGAGTTCCACTATTCCCGGCTCCTCGATTCCGAGGCTATCCCTTCGGTGGCCACCCAGACCGATATCCGGGGAAGGGAAGTCGGCACTGCCGTCTACCGCCGCAATAACGCCCTCGCCTCCTACACCCACCTCTACTGGGCCGCAAATCCCGTTCAACTCCTCGACCTTTATTGAATCTCTCTTCGGCTATTCTCCCTTATAAATAAGACTGCGGCGGGGAAGCCAGTCAAGGCCTCCCCGTCGGAATCATCGATATCTACCTGTATGCGTATCAGTCGGGCACGTTGCCCTCGCCACGCCCGAGCAGCGAAGTGCCGGTAAGCCTGAACGAATACGGGAACTGCGGGTCGTTGCACTCCACCTCGTCCCAGCCGTGGCTCATGTAGGTGTTGGGCGAGCCCTGCACCACCAGGTAAAGGGCCTCCGTGCCCTCGGGCACCTTGAAACTCAGGGAGCCGTCGGCCTCTTTGCCCACGGCGCTGTAGGTGCGCCTGTCGCCGGAGATGGCCACGAAACCGTAGCGCCATCCCATGTTGTCGGCGCCCCCCGCGGCGTTGTAGTTTCTGGTGGTGCCCACGGAGGCACCGTCGCCGTTCACCATCACGCCCGGATCATCGGCGAGAAGGGGCGCTCCGTAGCCGAGGCCATGGAAAGCGACGCCTATGGTCGAGATTCCCGTTTCAGGCATGTTGAGCTGTATCACGTTGAAGCCTGTCGCGCCCGGACAGCTGCCGTAAGCCACCTGATACTCGTAGGGAGCTATGCGGAACAGCTTCGGATTATATCTCCCCTGATAGCCTTTGGAATACTCACGCACGCCCTTTATGTCGTAGGTGGCCATGCGCATGGCGTAGTCGAAGAGCTCCTCGCGGGTAGCCTGATAGTTGCCGCCGTTGAAGATGCGGGTGTAGGCCATGATGGCGTCCTCGGGAGCCACCGACTCCGTCCAGATGCGTCCGTAGGCCTCGATGCCGTGCTTCTCCACCCAGTAGCTCTGCAGCCAATAGGAGGCGTAGCGCTGCCACTCGTGGTGGAAGTGGCGGTGGCAGTTCTGAAGCCACACGTCGAAGTTGTAGGTGGTGAACTGCTCCTCGGGATAGTCTCTGTGGGCCTGCCACTGCGCGCATTGCTCCCAGTAGACGCATCCACCGTTGCCGCTGCCGTCGGGGCCGGTGAAGCCATAGCGGAAGCCGCTCTGCATGTCGTCTTTCACTCCCTGGGCCTGCACTCGGTCGGCGTAGGTCTGATACTGGAAGGAGTGGCCTATCTCATGCGCTATCGTGGAGCCTACGGGCTGGCAGGTGGATGGATTCACCCACAGCGCCCCTATCATGTTGTCGTAGCCCGAGCCTGTGGCGAGCCATTCCTTCTGATAGAGGATGTAGATCTGCATCTTGTAGCGGTCGAGCATCGACTTGCCCTGGCCGAGGGTGGCCATGTGGAGCTTGTTGATGTTGGTGTCGAAGAATCTCTCGGCCTTCTCAAGCAGGTCGTCGATATCGACGCGCATGCTCGAGGGAACGGTCTTGGCATTGGGGTCGTCGCCGAACTCGGGAGCCCAGAACACGAAGAAGTGTTCCGACGACTTATATCTCGCGAAGGAGAACTTCGCGGAGCGCTGGAGTATGGTCGCTCCCCACTCGGAGTTGGGGAAGAACCTGTCGTAGTCGGGGATGGTGGTCGGATCGATCACGGGGTCCTCGCCGGGAGTGATGTCGGGGAGCGTGCCCCCGAACTCCGGCTGGCGCACGGTGAAGGCCACCTTCTCGTTGCCGCTGGTCAGGTTGAAGGTGGTCTGGCGCCCCTGGTCGGAGGTGTTGCGCGCCACCGTCACCTTCAGGGTGTTCTTGCCCGCCTTGCCGGAGGCCGGCGAGAAATAGACCCAGTCGACACTCCCCTCCACCTCGGCACGCCAGGCGCCCTTTGCGGTGAAGGCAACCGTCTGCGACTCGCTTTCATAGCTGAAGGGGAGGTCTTTCGACTCCGGCAGCTGCTCGAAGCCGCCGATCTCGTCGGGAGTCTCGCCGTCCTTATCACTGCTGCAGGCCGCGAGCATGAAGCCCGCAGCCAGCAGTGTGGATAGAATGGTCAGCAGATTGAATGTCTTGCCTCTCATCTTTCTAAGGATTATTCAGTGATGGTCACATTGACGTTAAACATCACGACCTTGGCATTATACCAGAAGCCGATCTGCGAAGTGCCGGAAACGTTGGTAATGCCGGGGAATGTACCGAACGACCATGATGTACGCTCCTCATCGGTGGCTTCGTCGCTGTCGCCGTGATATTCCATAAACCACCCCGAGTTCTCATTCCAGTTTCCGATTGAGCCGTCAAGGCAGAACCAATAGCCGTTGTTGGCGGTATAAGCCATGAACTCGCCGTCAGCGTTGTAGCCAACCACCTTCACCATTGACATGGAGCTGCAGCCGAGAAGGTCGCGTACGGCTGCTTCATCGAATGGCACGAGTATCGACTCATATCCAACCGGAGCCGACTCGATATCGAGATCGATGGTGCCCACCAACTCTCCGACAAGATCGACGGCGGTGAACTTCACCTTGACGGTGAAGAGGCAGTACTTGCTGTGGTCGTCGCGAACGGTGAGGCCGAAGTTGATGGTGTATTCCGCATCGTCGGGCACGCCGGGAGCGCGGCCGATCACGAGCGTCGGGTCCTCGCCGCCGTGGATCTCCACGAAGGCGGCATTGGCGGGATAGCCGTCGGCGTTCCACGGAGCCACGCTCATGTTGGCGTCGAGCCATGCGCCGCAGCGTGTGCTGGCGGTGCCACCCTCAATCCATTGGCCGTCCTTGCCCACCATGAAGAAGTCGAGGGTGCCCTCGTCGTCGACACCACTGCCGAATTCCTCCATCGTCATGCCGAGGTTGCCCTCGATGGCGGCTGCGAATGCGGAGAACTTGACCTCCCCGGTCTCATAGTCGAGCGACTGGATCTCGAGAGAGGCCTCACATGGGGCAACCTTGGAGTCGTCGCCGCATCCGCCCTGGGTCACGGTGATACGGCCGGTCTGCCCGCCGCAGGTCACCGTCAGCTCGCCCGTGCGGGGAAGACGGTAGGGGTTGGGCTCGAAAATAAGGAACATCCTGTAGTCGCCCGGCTCGCCGCGCGATGGGTCGATTGTAATCCACGAGGTCTCGGAGACTGCCTGCCACTCACTGTTGGCGCCTACTTCCACAACGCCCTCGGTCTCGTTCCACGCGATGTTGAGCGAGTTGAGGTCGAGCGTGAATTCCGTCGGGACGGGAGGCAGCGGGTCATCGTCGTCGTCACACGACGTGAACACTGGAGCCGACATCAGCACTGATGCCGCCACCAGCCATTTTGATATGTGTTTCAGATATTTCATTTCTGTGATTGATTTTGAGAGTGAGGGGCGGAGCCGCCGGAGCGGCGGCTCCACGTTGAAATCAGTCGAATGTCACTGCTACGATAAACTGCAGGAAGCAGGTCGGGTCATCGATGGATACGAAATCGAATCTCACGGTAATCTGTGTGCCGGCAGGCGTTACTGTCTCACAGTTGCCGATGTTATAGATGCCATTGCCGACGTATTCGAGAAACATCATGTTGTCCGGATAGCTTGTAGGCAGCCAAGGCGTTATATTGCCATTGCTGTCGAGCCAGTAGCCGTAGCCGTTTGACGTATAGTCGGGATGTCCCCCATCGGCGGTGGTCACGCGGTTGCCGTCGGCGTCTACGAGCCACATCACGATCTGGTCGCTCTCGAGAGCCTTTATGAACTCGTCGGCAGTCATGCCCATGGCAAGCTGGAACGACTCGTCGTAGTCCTTGAAGCGGATGCCGTAGGCGCCGTAGCCCTCGCCGGGGATGTTGGCGGAGATCACCACCTTGCTCGGATCGGTGACGGAGGCACGCGCCGTGAAGCGCACATAACGGTCGAAGGCGCCGTTTTCCTTTATTGCGAAGCCGAAATCTATCGAAGACATGGAGCCGACGTCAGGCACACCCACGGCCTTTACCTCCACAAGCTTTGTCTCCTTGTCGAAGTTCATCGTGAAGAGGGCGTCGTCGGCGCCGCTGATGCCGTTGGCGGCGTAATACCAGCCGTATTCGCCGTAATTGCCGGGAGTGAGGTCCCAGCGCTGGCGGGAGGCGTTGATGGTGTAGAGCACCACGGAGCCGTTGTCAAGCCCGGCGATGGCCTCGTCGACCGTCATGTTCATGTTTTTGTGGAAGTAGGCCGCGTAGTCCTTGAGGTTGATATACTGCGGCTGGTCGATCCTGACCATCTGGAACTCCATGTTGAGTGTGACGGTGGCCTGCTCGCTCGAGCGGAGATAGGGGGCCTCTCCCTCGGCATACACATGCTTTGAGCATGCGTCCGACGGGTCGTCGCTGTTGCAGCTCACCGAAGTCACGGCGAGCGCTGCGGCCATGAGGCAGATATATGATTTTTTCATCGTTGTTCGGTATTATTGTATGAAAAAGAGGAGTTAGTGGGCATATCCGGGATTCTGCACGAGCTTGGGGTTGCCGTCGAGTGCGTCCTTCGGAATCGGGAAGATGTCGAGGTGACGGTCGGAGGGGTCGGTAAGGGCGTCCTTGCAGAACCATGACTTGCCGTTCCATACGTTGCAGCCGTTGGTCATCATGAAGCGCACGAGGTCCTGGCGGCGGTGACCCTCGGCCACGAACTCCCACGCGAGCTCGTCGAGAAGGCCGCCGAGCTCTATGTCGGCGCCCCCCTCATGGGTCAGCACCCAGTTGTCGGGCTGGTCCATCTCGGCGCGGTTCTCGCGGTGGCCGTACTCATAGCAGCTGCCGCCGCGGAGCTGGGCCAGGGTGCGGATGGCCTTCGAGGGATTGGAGTTGAAGTTGCGCTGGCGCACCTGCGTCACCAGGTCGGCGGCCATGGCGTCGCTCTCCCCGTTGTAGGCGCCGGTGATGCGCAGCAGGCACTCGGCCTTCATCAGCAGCACGTCGGCATAGCGGAAGATCACCTGGTCGTCGCAGCCCGACCCTTTGTCGCCGCCGAGGATCTCGTATTTCACGAGGCGCTCACCCTCCTGCTCGTAGCAGCCGGGCACGTCGATGCTCCTCAGCTCGTGGGTGTAGTTGAGCTGCACGCCGTCGATGTAGATGGGGTTGCCGTCCTTGTCATACTGCGGGCCGGAGATCCAGCAGTCCTTGTAGCGCTGGTCGTCGACGTCGTAGGTCTCTATGAACTGCGGGTGGGCACCGCCGCCCGAGGTGGCCCAGCCGTTGAAGCCCCATGTGGCGCGGCCGGCGTTACACATCCAGAGGTTGGCGTAGTAGTTGCCCGTGGCGAATTTCTCCTCGTAGGGAATGCCGAAGATCACCTCGGGCGAGCCCATGATACTCTCGCGGAAGTTGTCCTTGTAGTTGGGAGCCAGCGAGTATTTGCCCATGGCGATGATCTTGTTGAGCTCGTCGAGGCAGAGCTTGTAGTATTGCTCGTCGTCGCCGCCCAGCCATGCGTTGTGGTTGAGATACATCTTTGCCAGCAGCATGTTGATGGTGGCGTTGTTGAGCTTGCCGAGCTCGCTCTGCTCGCCGAAGGCGCCCTCCACGGCCTTGAGCTCGGAGACGATGTAGTCGAACATCTCCTGGGGCGTCACCTGCTGGGGAAGCCAGCCGGCCTCGTGCACCTCGCCGTTGTCGAGCGGGATGTTGCGGAAGAGGTCGAAAAGGAAATAGTAGTAGAGGGCACGGTAGCCCCTGAGCTCGGCCACCGATTCGGGCACCTGCTGCACCTTCTCGTCCTGAAGCAGCTGGTTGCAGGCTGAGACGCCGGCGTAGGCGCGGCTCCATGCCGTGGAGAAGAAGCCGATCTCGCTGTGGAACTCGTGCTTGTGGGTCGGGATGTAGAGGTCGCCCCAGCCGATGCCGATGCGGTAGGGCACACACCAGAGGTCGGAGGCCATGTCGGCGAGGTCGGTGAAGCCGAACCATCCCCATACGAAGTCCCGCAGGGAGTTGTAGACAGGATAGAACATGGCGGTGCGCTCCGCGTCCGAGAACTCGTGACCGTCGTCGACTACGGAGGAATAGGCCGTCTCGTCGAGGTCGGTGCAGCCGGCGGTGACACCAAGGAGCGCTACCCCGGCGGCGGAAAGTATGATTGATTTAAAGGCTTTCATGATATATGAAGTTTAGAAGGTGGCCTGGAGGCCTACCGTGAACGATCTGATGGTGGGATAGTTGTCGCGCCACTCGATGCCGGATACTGTGGCGTCGGAGTTCTGGAGCTCGGGGTCGAGGCCCTTGTAGCCGGTGATGGTGAAGAGGTTCTCGCAGGAGAAGTATATCCTCAGGCCGGAGATCCATTTGTTGGTCTTGAAGGGCACGTTGTAGCCTAAGGTGAGGTTGGTGAGCTTCAGGAAGTCGCCGTTCTCCAGATAATAGCTCACGAAGGTCTGCTTCTGGTTGCCGGCCAGGGTGCGGTCGCCGTAGGGAGCGTCGAGCACCGACTGCAGGCGGTTGTAGTTCACGGAGTTGTTCTCGTAGTAGGCCCTTGCCTCGTTGAGGATCTTGAAGCCGAACTGGCCGGTGAACTGCATCGAGAGGTCAAACTGCTTGTAGCGGAAGGTGTTGCTCCATCCGAGATACACCTTCGGCAGTGAGTTGCCGAGGTCCTGCTTCCAGTTGGAGTCGGGAAGCATGGCGTCGGTGAGCTCGGCCACCTCGCCTGTCGTGGGATTCTCCACGAGCCAGAGGCCGTTCTCGCTCACGCCCACCGACTTGATGCCGAAGTAGCGGTCGACCGCCTTGCCCACCTCGAGGCGGTGGGTACACTGGGTGATGGGCTCGCCGAGGAATGCCGTCTCATGCTCGTTGGCGGTCTCGTAAAGGTCGTTGGAGAGCGAGAGCAGCTTGTTGGAGTTGTGGGAGAGGGTCACCGTGGTGTTCCACTCGAAATCCCTCGTCTGCACTGGGATTCCCCTCAGCATGAGCTCGATGCCGGTGTTGCGCATCTTGCCGACGTTGGCGGTGGTGATGGGATAGCGGTTTGGCGGCACGGGCACGTCGTAGTCCCAGAGCATGTCGCGGGTCTCCTTGTTGTAGAAGTCGAAGCTACCGCCGAAGCGGCCGTTGAACATCTCCCAGTCGAGACCGATGTTGAGCTCGCCCGAGGTCTCCCATTTCAGGTCGGGGTTGGGGTTGGATGCGATCTGCATGCCCTGGATCCACTTGCCGTTGTTGTAGAAGTATAGGCCGTAGCCGTCGTCGTTCTGGCCGAAGTTGTAGCGGGTCAGCGAGAGGTAGGAGTAGCCGGGGATCACACCGGTGACGCCGTATCCGGCGCGGAGCTTGAAGACGTTCCACCATTCGGCCACGGGGAGTTTGCCCCAGAAGCTCTCGTTCATGATGTTCCAGCCTGCCGACACGGAGGGGAAGTTACCCCACTTGTGGTTGGCGCCGAACTTCGATGAGCCCTCGCGGCGGATGGATACGAGCACGTTGTAGCGGTTGTCGAAGCCGTAGCTCACTCGGCCGAAGAAGCCGATCAGCTTGTCGTCGTTCTTGTAGCTGCTCATCGATGCCTTGCCGTCCTTGAGGAGCTGGCCGATGCCGATGTTGTTCCATTTGAAGGTATCGTTGTTGAAGTCGGCGTTCCAGGCGGAGAATCCCTCGTTGGTGTTCTTCTCCCAGCTGTAGCCCACGAGGGCCTCGAAGCGGTGTTTCTCGGCGAAGGTGGTGCGGTAGTTGGAGGTCACCTCGAGCAGGTCGGTCCTTGAGTAGTCGTATCTGTGTGAGGCGTCGCCGGCGCGGCCGTCGGTGCGGTGGCTCTGGTAGTTGCTCGAGTTGAAGTTGGCGTTGTGCTTGTTGGAGCGGTTGGTGGAGAGGAGCAGCTTCGTCTGCCATCCCTTGATGGGCTCGAACGTTATGTCGCCGTGCATTCGGCTCCATTCATGCTTCACCTCGCCGTCGCGCTCCTCGATGAGGCCCACGGGATTGTAGTAGTAGGTGATTCCGAAGTTCTCGTAGGGCAGGCCGTTCTCGTCGTAGATGGGCTCGGTCGGGTTGCGCATGATCGCCTGGCGGTAGATCTGCGAGCCGGCGGCGTCGAGGCCGTTGTCTTTGTGGTATCCCTTTATGAGGCCGAGGTGGAGCTTGAGCATGTCGTTGAAGAACCAGTGGGAGATGTCGAAGTTCATCTTCATCTCCTCGTTGAAGGAGGTGTTGATGACGCCCTCTGCGCGGCGGTATGAGAAGTTGCCGGCGTAGGTGGTGGTGGCGCTGCCGCCGCTGATCTGCACGTCGTGGTTGTGGGTGAAGGCCGTGCGGGTAATGGCGTCGAGCCAGTCGGTGTCGTAGCCTCGGTCGGAGAAGTTGGTGAGGCCCTGGCGTATCTGGTCGGCGGTCATGAACTTATGCTTCTTGGCGAGGTTGGCCCATGAGCCGTAGCCGGCGTAGGTCACAGTTGTCTTGGCGTTGCGGATTCCTGACTTTGTGGTGATGAGGATGACGCCGTTGGCGCCTCGCGTGCCGTAGATGGCGGCTGCGGAGGCGTCCTTGAGCACATCGATCGATGCGATGTTCTCGGGAGCCACGGTGCCGAGGCCTCCCTCCACGCCGTCGACGAGCACGAGGGGCGTGCTGCTGCCCTGCAGCGAGATCACGCCGCGCAGGCGGATGGTGGATTCGGCGTTGGGGTCGCCGGAGCCCTTGGTGATGGTGAGGCCGGCCACCTTGCCCTTCACGAGCTCGGAGGCGTCGCCGATGGCGCCCACGGTGAAGTCTTCGGCCTTCACGCTGGCGACGGCGGAGGTGACGTCGCCCTTCTTCTGCGTGCCGTAGCCGATCACCACCACGTCGTCGAGCGACTGGGCGGCGAGCTTCAGCGTTACGGAGTAGTCTTTCTGGTTGGTCACCTTGATGGTGGCCGTCTCATAGCCGAAGCCCTTGATGATCACTTCCTGGCCGGGAGCGGCCTTGATGTGGAACTGGCCGTCGATGTCGGTAGCGGTGCCGATGGTGGTGCCTTTCACCATGACGGTGGCTCCGATCACGGGCTCGCCCTCTGAGTCTACGACGGTGCCGTTGATCGAGCCGGCGGCCGCCTGGGCAGTCGAGCTCGTCTGCGCCACGGCCTCGGCCGGGGTCGCGATCAGCGCGCCGCCCAGCAGGATCGCCATGCCCAGCACCCCGCATCTGATTAGATTGAGATTAACATCCGGTTTCATGTTGTTGGCATTTAGTTTGGTATGATGGTATTATGATATTTTTCCTCTCATTGTCAATTCGGATTGACCTTCCATTCTATCACTCCCCCGCTCTCGCCGGGGCGCAGCTTGGCTGCCACCTTGAGCGCGGTGGTCTTCACGGGCTTGAAGCCTACATGGTTATACTTGTCTTTCTCCACTCCGAAAGGGTCGGCGGTCTCCACGGGCACCCACCTGTTGTCGTCGCTCTTGTAGTAGAGCTGCCAGCTCTCCGGGGTGCGGTAGTTGCCGTCGTAGTGGTCGAACTCGAGCCAGTAGATGTCGACTGAGCCTACGGTCGTGGGTTCCTCGAAGGCGTAGCATACGTTTTCGAGAGTGCCCTGGCGCAGCCACCAGTAGTGGTAGGGCTTCGAGGTGTCGGCGCTCGAACGGGGCTCCCACTGGTCGTTATAGCCCCAGGCCCAGTTGAGGTTGGAGGTGGCGGCAGGCGTGTCGCTGTTGAGCTCCGTGGGCTCGGAGAACATCTGTGCGCGGCTCGCGATCGTGGGCTCCGGCGTGGCCACGGCATACTGCGCGGCTTCGGGAATCCACACGGCCATCGAGGCCGGCCCGCGGTTGCACCATGTGCTGTAGGGGATGGCCTTGAATTCCACATCCTCCTCGCCGGCGGCGGTCACCTTGCGGGCTTTTCCGGAAAGTGTGGCCACGCCGTTGAGCAGCGAGGGATCGTAGGAGACGCTGACCGGGGTGCCGTCGGGGATGTATTTGTCGAAGACGGTGCCGTCGGGCTGGTCGACACCCTCGAGACAGAACATCACGGGGCCGCGCTCGAAGGCGAGCTTGCCAAGGTCGTCAGCGACATTGCCGTTGGCCCTTACCCTTCTTACGTCCATCGGAAGCGTGAGCTCCACCTTGTCGCCCTTCTTCCAGTCGCGGGCCACCACGGCATAGCCGTCTTTCATGGTGAGCGGCATCTCCTTGCCGTTGACCTTCAGCGTGACGGGCGAGGAGGCCTTCGACGTGAAGCTGTAGAGGTCGGTGGGCACAGGGCTCTCGAGGGCCCAGCCCGGGATGCGGAGGCGAAGGGCGAACTGTCCCTCCTTCTCCGGGTCGACGGCGATGGCGATGTTGCCGTCCCAGGGATAGGAGGTGGCCTGCGAGAGCGTCACATTGTTGTCGCCGGCCTTCACGTCGGCTGTCGACTGGATGTAGAGGTTCACGAAGATGTCGCCGTCGCGAGTGGCATACATATATGAGGGCACGCTGGCCATGAAGCGCGTCACGTTGCCGGGGCAGCAGGCGCAGCCAAACCATTTCTGGCGCTCGTGCTGCCCCATGCTCTCGAGGGGGTTGTCGTAGAAGAACCTGTCGCCTGAGAGCGAGACGCCGGAGATCACGCCGTTGTAGAGGGCGCGCTCGTAGACGTCGGCGAATCTGGAGTCGCCGGTGGCCAGGAACATGCGGTGGTTCCAGTAGACGTTGGCGATGGCGGCGCATGTCTCGCAGTAGGCGGTATGGTTGTTGAGCTCGTAGTCGGGGCCGAAGCCCTCGCCCTGCGCGCGGCTGCCGATGCCTCCTGTGATGTAGAGCTTGCGCGAGGCCATGTTGTTCCAGATGCGGTTGATGGCCTCGAAATATGCCGGGTCTTCGGTGAGTGCGGCCACGTCGGCCACTCCGGAGAAGAGGTATCCGGCCCTCACGGCATGGCCCACGATCTCCTCCTGCTCGAGGATGGGCATGTGGTCTTGCGAGTAGGGGCTGGGGCGGCGTCCGTTGGTGAGGCGCCCGGTCTCCTCCACGAAATATTTCGCCTCGTCGAGATATTTTCTGTCGCCCGTCACCTTATATAGCTTTGCGAGGGCCATCTCCACGATGGGATGGCCGGAGGGGTAGGTGATCTGCCCCTCGCCGTAGCCGAATGTCTTGCATACGAGGTCGGCGTTCTTGATCGCCACGTCGAGCAGCGAGCGCTTGCCTGTGGCGAGGTAGTGGGCCACGGCTGCCTCGTAGAGGTGGCCGCTGTTGTAGAGCTCGTGGCTGTTGATCTTCTCCCAGCGGTGGGTGCCCCACCAGCCGGAGAGGCGCTCGCACTTGTTGGTGACGCAGGTGGTGAGATATCCGTCGGGCTCCTGTGCGAGCGCGATGATGTTGATCACGCTGTCGAGGTAGTGGTCGAGCTTAGGGTCGTAGTGGGCGGCGAGCGAGTAGGAGGCGCCCTCGATTATCTTGTAGGGGTCGGTGTCGTCGAAGGAGAAGTCGCCGCGGTGCTCCCCCTTGATGAGGCCGGCTGCGATTGCGAAGTTGTCGAAGCGCCCGTTCACCTCGCATTCATGGAAAGCGGAGGGGATGGAGACGGTGCGGTTGGTCTCGATGCGCGGAGCCCAGAAGGTGTCGGAGAGGCGCACGTTGGTGAAATCCACCTCTCTTATAGGAGAGGAAGCGGAAGAGGCCCGCGCCGCACTTGTGCCAGAAAGAAGCCCACACAGCGCGAGGCTGCCTACGATTATCGAAGCTGAGGTTTTCATGAATGGTCAGATTTTTATATTATGGTTTCACTCCGCAAAAGTAGCAAGAGAATAGGTTGGTCAATACAAAAATCGTACAAAACAGTGCAAATATAGTCTAAATATTTTAAATTGTCTTAATTTTGGACGGTTTTTCTGAAA
>CECF01047253.1_pt1 | contig 13108 bp, 9 predicted proteins | sample 554751 | NCBI WGS metagenome assembly CECF01 (sample SAMEA3182099, study PRJEB8094) | gut metagenome | biome: human; feature: gut; material: Stool; isolation source: human stools | place: Canada | collected 2012-06-12 | reverse complement strand
GGGTGTAGATGACCCCGCAAAAGAAAAGGCAAGACTTCTATATGAATTGTACGATGCCTACAGCGTATCGCCCTACTCCACCGAAGCGTTGATTGCCATCGGTACAGACTCTCACCGTCTTGACATCGAAGAATTTCCGGCCGAGACCCAAAAGTTTTATGACGCGGCAACAGCATGTCTTCACCGCTATCCGAAATATTTCAGGGCAGAATGGCTCAAATTCTGTATCGACAATATCACCCTCAAGAATCTTAATCTTGAATACAACTCCACAATCGTGCCGGGTGATACACTCACAATCACAGTTAACAACAAGAATGTCAATTCGGCAAGGATAGAAATCTACAATGTGCCCTATAATCCGCTTACCGGCAACAGCATGTACAACATGCGTAAAGGCAAGGCGCAGGCAACGCTTATAAAGACTATCCGGCTGAAAAATGACCTTGTCGCACCCTTCTTCAGCAAAACCAAAGAAAAGGTGGTGCTCGACAAAGCGGGTGCCTACATAATCGTGCCGGTCATTGACGGGAAGCGTGACAATCCGAGTCTCAAAGGCGAACGCAATGACAATCCCTACGGACGCGCATTTGACGTTATACACTGTACATCGTTAAACGTAAGTACCGGAGCATACGGCAGTGACAGATGGGCATACATCACCAACCCGAAGACAGGAGCGCCGGAAAAAGGCAGCATTACTGTCACCGAAATATTGTCGGACAAGCGCATAAAAGACTACCTGACCGACAGTGCAGTTGTAAAGATAAAAGGTAACGGACACCGTGTTTATGCTATAAAAGGCAATGATCGCTATGCTCAACCTTGCTATCTTCCCTATTTCTATACTCCCGAGCACCACGACTCTTACATGGTTCAGGGTAACACCGATCTTGCCATATATCATCCGGGCGACACGGTAAGATGGGGAGCGGTTGTGCAGCATTATAGCACCAATAAGCCGTCAGTGGTAGCACCGGGAATTGTTGTCAAAGTATTGCTGCGTGATGCTAACTACGAAGTGAAGGATACCCTCATTGCCACTTCCGATGAATTTGGCAGAATTGAAGGAGCTTTTACTATTGCCGCCGAAGGGCTCACCGGAAATTATTCACTTGTATTCCAAAATCCTAATGAAAAAGATGAGTGGACTAATTACGGGGCTACCGCTTTCATGGTGTCGGACTACAAATTGCCTACCTACGAGCTTCAGGTTACCGATGTGTTACGTGACTATCCCGCAAAAGGCGATGTGACCCTCAAAGGCAAAGCCGAGACTTATTCCGGATTCCCTATAGCGGGATGTAGTGTTACGGCTGATCTTGAAGTGTCGCCCCGTTTCCGCTTCTGGTGGGGAAACAGCAACGGGCAGTCATTCTATACCACGACCGTATCAACTGACGATACAGGGGAGTTCACCGTATACTTCCCGGCGCCATTGCTTGCATCATCGCCCGTAGTTGACGGGATATTCACCGCTCGGCTCACATCAACTTCTCCTACCGGAGAAAACCGTCAGACCGACCGCAATTTCACCACCGGCAAACCGTATATCCTCGCCGCAAACCTTCCATCGGCGCTTGACATATCGGGCAACGTAAAACTTGATGTGACCCTCGCCGACCTCAACGGGAAGCCGGTCAATGAAGAGATTGCCTATAAAATCATCGATGGCGACAGCGCGGTTGTCGCCGAAGGGCATTTTATGAGCGACAAACCTTCGGTCGACCTGTCTAAGGTAAAGTCAGGTGTCTACTCCATGACGTTCAGCACTGTCAATCCGGAGTTAGCGGACTCCGCAAATGTTTCTTCAATCACTTTCTACCATCCCTATGACAAGGATTGCCCGGTGAAGGATGCTATCTTATGGATTCCTGTCAGCGGCTATACCATTAAGGATCGTGTCACCGACATTCTTTATGGAACTACGGGCGAGCGCCAATATATCCGTTATGCGATTGCCTCCGACACCGCAATGATCGAACAAGGATGGCTTGAAGTTGAGGCAGGAATGCACCGATTCACCTACCGTCTCCCCGACGGCATTGACAAAGTGCGCATTACCCTCGCCACCAACTATGATTACCGCTATGAGTCATCAGACATAAATGTGGTTACCGATGCATCAATAAAGCGTATCAATCTCGCAATCGAGAGTTTCCGCGACAAGATTGTACCGGGCAATGAGGAGAAATGGACCTTCACGGTGCGCGACCGCAACGGCACCGGAGTGAAGTCGGCGATAATCCTCGACATGTATGCCAAGGCGCTGGACGCGTTGCAGCCTCAACGGCTTTTCATCGCTCCGAGAGGAATGGCGACAACCATTTTCTACACCAATTTTACAGGATTCGACCGCCTTTCATCAAACGATATAATCTGGTATAACTGGTTTAAATTGGAAAAATGCCCGGCAATCACCGCCCCCGCTTTTGACCTTTGGGGACAGCGTTGGTCAAGAGATATTCGCATACGCGGATATGGAGCCAGACCTACTGCGACAGGTGCGATGTTCCGGTCACTTGCCAAGAGTGATGATGCAGAAGATGCGGTAGTTGAAGAGGAAATGTCATACGACATGGCAGCCCCTATGGTTGCCGAACATAAGATGGCGGTCACTGTTAACGCCGATGCAGGAAACAGTGTTGAGAGCGTCGAAGAGGAAACAGCCGAACCCACAGCCGGAAAGCCCGACAATTTCCAATATCGCGCCGCAGAGACTCCGCTCGCGTTTTTCCGCCCGATGCTCACCACCGACAGCGACGGCAATCTCTCCTTCTCATTCACGGCACCTAATGCCAACACCACATGGCAGCTACGCGCACTCGCCTTTACTAAAGACCTGCTCGTAACCGACCTTGCGCGCGAAATCCTGTCAAACAAGCCGATAATGGTACAGCCCAACATGCCGCGCTTCCTTCGCACAGGCGACAAGGCACTCGTCAAGGCTTCGATAATGAACAACAGTGACTCCACAGTTACGGTCAACACTGTTGTCGAGCTGTTCGACCCCTTTAGCGGTGCAATATTTACTACATATAACTACAACTCAGTCATCGAGGCGGGTAAATCAGCTGTCGTAAGCACCGCTGTTAACGCCACAACAGATATGACCGCGTTAGGCTACCGCATAAAATCGTCGACCGATACATACGCCGACGGTGAACAGAGTGTGATTCCGGTATTGTCATCAATCGCCCCGGTTATTGACACATATCCATTCTATATCTCCCCCGATTCAACAGCATTTGAGATGCAGTTGCCCGCGATGCCTGCCGACGCGTCAGTGACACTTCAGTTCTGTAATAATCCGTCATGGTATGTCGTGACAGCCCTTCCGGGATTGCGCAAAGAGGAGGCAAAGGACGCGCTTTCAGCATCAGCGGCGATATTCTCGGCAGCGATAGCCGATGGCATCCTGAAAAGCGACCGCAATATAGCCGAGGCAATAAAGATGTGGAATGAGAGCGACCGCAGCGACTCCACACTTGTGTCGATGCTTGAACGCAATTCCGACCTGAAAACCATCCTTCTTAACTGCACCCCGTGGGTGATGGATGCGAAAAGCGACACCGAAAGGATGGAGCGTCTCGCACTGCTGTTTGACCCCGGAATGATTGCCGACACCTACGAAAAGGCTATCAGGCAGCTTGCCATGCTTGAGGCTCCGCGCGGAGGATGGTCATGGATAGGTCAGGTTAAAGACCCCTCGCCGTGGATTACTGAAAATATTATCGGCATGATGGGCAAGCTCAAGCGTCTCGGATTTCTACCGGCAAACAAGCGTCTTGACGAGATGATAAGGCGCGGTGTCGAGTATCTTGACCGTGACGCGGCAAAAACGATAAAGGAATATCCGCAATCGACCGACCTCAGCTATGCGGTAATCCGCCTTGACTACCCGGAAATTGCACTTCCGGCAGGCGCGCAGCGCATGGTAAACAATACCGTTGCCGAGGTCAACGCCCGTTGGAAACAATATGGCGTGACCGAGAAGGCTCTTGCCGCCACCCTCCTTTACGGACACAAGTACCGCACTTCAGCCCGCAATATCCTCGCATCACTGCGTGAATATGCCACCACGACCCCGCAGAAAGGCATGTGGTGGGCATCGCTTGACGACATGACCGTATGGTCGATGGGTAAGGTTGCAGCCACTTCACTGATTCTTGAGGCATTCAACACCATCGAGCCGCAATCGCCCGACGTGGAACATATACGTCAGTGGCTCATACTGCAAAAAGAGGCAAAGAACTGGGGCACATCGGTAGCCACCTCCGATGCGATAGCCGCCATACTGCTTTCCGGCAAAAACATGACCGTGCCGGTGTCTGTGCCCGTTGTAAAAGTCAGCGATAAAAATGTCACACCCGACAGTGTCGATTCGCTTCTCGGATATTTCCGCCGCGATATCAGCAGTCTCAATCCTTCCGAGGCAATGCTCACCGTGGCTAAGCAGAAAGATATCCCTTCGTGGGGTGCGGTGTTCTGCCGCTACAGAAGCGAGGTGTCAGAGATAAAAGCCGCTTCATGTGACGACGTGTCAATCGAAAAGAAACTCTTCGTCAAGTCGGCTGACGGCAACCAGACCGTATGGCTTGACGCTGACACGGTGAAAGTAGGTGATGTAGTGCAGGTCAATCTCACCATCATCACGAAACGCGACATGGATTATGTGGCGATAATAGATGACCGGGGAGCATGTTTCGAACCTGTCGAGCAACTTCCCCAGCCGCTCTATGCAGAAGGTATTTGCTTCTATCGCGAGAACCGCGACGAAGCGACCAATATTTTCGTCACACATCTCCCCAAAGGCATCTACCGTCTCAGCTACGAGCTTTATGTGAACAATGCCGGGCAATATTCAGCCGGAGTCGCATCAATCCAAAGCCAGTATGCACCCGCGCTGTCAGCCCATTCTGCTGGAGCAATAATTAATGTTGAGGAACAATGAAACGACAGAAATTCTCAATTTTACCGCTTGCTGCAGCAATGCTGGTATTGTTCACCTCATCGACCACGATATTGTTTATAGGCGATTCGATAACCGACGGAAACTGGGGTAATCCCGTCGGTTATCCCTGCCCTACCGAAAAAAGGTCGCTGACTGACAAAAATCATATTTACGGACATGGATATGTGTTCCTCGTTGCAAGCAAATACGAGAGCGAGGAACCTTGCGCCGAGCGCCGGTTTCTCAACCGTGGCATCAGCGGCAACACTCTTGCCGATCTCGAAGCACGTTGGCAGAGCGATGTCATAGCCAATCGCCCCGATTTAGTGTCGATACTTGTAGGCACCAACGATGTGCATTACTGGCTTGACGGCGACAAGACCGTGCCGTTTGACTATGAGGGATGGGAGAAGCGTTACCGCTCTCTGCTCGACACTACTCTCGACTCACTGCCCGGCGTACAATTTGTCATCGGAGCGCCCTTCACCGCCGCATCAGGTTGGGGCGGCACTCGCGAGGACTTCTCCGAGCGTGAGGCAATGATAGCGCATCTCGACGCCATCACTGCCCGCATTGCGGCAGACTATCATGCAACATATCTGCCCTACGACAAAATGTTTCACAGGCTCCAATCAATTCCGGATCTGCCAGCCGACTACTGGATATGGGACGGCATCCACCCCACTCCCGCCGGTCATCACCGCATGGCTGACCTGTGGCTCAACTCCGTCACCCTCCCACCCCGCAATACCGACAATACTAACTTTTGACACAGCGCAAAGTCCGGCACACTGTTTTCTGCCTCCCTACGCCGTCGCCATCCCCCTAATTGCCGACTACAACCGGAAAATTCACCATTTTATGCGCGTTTTTCCGATTATAATCGGGAAATGACACACAAATTTCTTGTTTTCCCGAATATAGTTTGCTTTTTTTGTTGAAAATTACGCATACTAATCTACGGATTATTATAATTAGTTCCTTAACTATAATTTCAAACATTTTGGATGGATTCTGAAGTATAGGCGAGAAGCATTCACTCTTTCATCCAAATATTATCCCATCTATCAAGTGTATCAATTCCATGCATAGGATTGTTAAAATGAGTCTCCGAGAACCGCGACACATCCTGTTTTCCTTTAATGTGCGCGATACTTATACCGGCAGGAGCTTTCTTCAAAGACTCAGTACATGGTCTTCTTTCCCAAGCGTAAAGATACCAGTGATGTAGCCCGTACACCAAGTCAATCATCTGCTTTGCTGTGAGAATATAAAAGTTTGCTTTTAAAGGCACTAACTCTTTGACATGTACAAATACCCATGGACCTGTAATACTTTTTTTCAAATATTCGAGATTAGATGCCTGCATGCAATTCATGCCGATTGTAATGCTTGCATTCTCTCCTCGAAATGTAGTTTTGACCTGAATACCAATAATTTCATTAGAGTCAATCTTGTGTTGACAGAGCAAGTCAATACCCTTAAAATTATCGATAGTGCTGTTTACGTTAACTGTAGGCCAGCCGTGAGCAATGAGATTAACACATGCAAGTTGTTCGCCTATTGCACATTTCATTTGATTTGTCAATTTTATCTCCATAAGAATCAGTTGAAATTATGTTACTTTCTCCGGTTGTATTCGATGCCGAGGATTTCGTTGGCGTGGTATTTCCATATTTCCTTATCGAAGTTCGGAGTATATTTAGCCATCGTTAAGCGGTCTTCCTCTTTAATGCCATCGGGGCGCCATGGCTGAAAGCGATAGCATAGGTCTGCGATTTTCCGAGGTTCGTCGTTCCAGTCAAGTTGATAGAATACCGTTCCCACCCGTGTCATTGATTTGCACATTTCCGGTGTGATACAATGATTGTCAAGTACAAAGGCATATTGTGCCTCCCAATCACCATCGTTCTCGCCGAGTGTGCCAAGTGCAAATGTCCCATAGTCATATTCGCCATGCAACTCAAGGACATCACCGGTATATATGGAATCACCGGTTGAATCACGGTAAGGCGTTTTCACTCCGGCGAATATCACCCGATGACAGTAGCCTCGACCTTTACATTCATCATTAAAATAGCCTTCCACGACATCCTGATTGTGATCGGGGGCAAATTCCTGATTGTGCGTCCACACGTACAGGTAATCGCCAAAGAAAAAGAAGTCGCCGAATCCGGCATATCCAAACCTACCGCGGTCTACCACATATCGGATACTAATATCGGGCACGGGTGCCGATATAATCCTTGCGCCAATTACATATTTATGTTCACGGCAAAAACGCTTCAAATCTTCCTCGGTAATTGCTGCAGGAATCTTTACAACAGGTTTCTCAGGGATGATACCGGAGAAAAAGGCATCGGCAAATTCATCTTCCTGAAGAATTAAAAGCCAATCCTCAGGAAAGCACACATTTGGAGTGTCCTTGAGTTCCTTAAAGAGCGGTGCAATCTCTTCATCCTTGAAACCAGCTATTCCGCAACCGATACGCGTGATAAGGAAACGATTGTCGGGATGACTTTTTACGTATTTCACGAAATCATCCACGTAAAGCTTTATGTCATCCACGCCTCCGTGCATTGTAGGTATGGCGTAACATTTTCCCGTTGGACCTACTCCCACGCCCCATTCCGCTCCGAAACGGGTGTATGCCATGCGCGCCGCTCCTCCATGATGTTGTCCCGCCAAATTGCTGCCAAACACAAACACCTCACACATTGACAACTTTGTGACCCGCTCCGGTGTAACTCTTCCTGCCATATTATTCTTCGCTATAGTTATTACTCATTTTGTCTGCAATCTGACTAAACTCGTCCCTGAACCATTTGGGACCAAGCACCGTCACGTCGCCACCATATTTCAGAAGCTCCTGAATAAGATCGTGGTTTGGTTGAGCGAATATGCTGAATTTCACTCCATCACATCCCGTTTCATATTCTTGTTGCGTATGGTGAATGGGAAGCGAGCGTATATAATCCTGCTGCCCATTGACAGCCTGTATCGTGACTGTCTGAGGCAGGCAGTTTTCTTCGACTGCTATCCCGATTGTATCCTCGAAATATTTCTCGGCGTCAAACGATTCAGGCAGCACAAAAGTCTTGCCGGTCGGTTCAATTCCGTTGATACGGTCAAGTGCGAAAGTACGCATAACATCACGGTCAGGTCGCCGTCCTAACAGATACCATCTTTGCTTGTAAATCTTCAGGCAGTACGGTTCTACCTCATGCGGCGCAGGCGCATCCATCCTGAAACTTTGATATGTGAGGTTCAGGACTTTGCCATCGCGCATAGACTTAATAATCGGCACAAGGTATTGTTGACCGGAAGGCATAGGCTCGAAAAGGATACGGTGTTTCAAATCCTTACATTCCAACAGGATATTGTTGACGGTAAAAGTATTTAGCATCCATTCCATCATACCATCCTTTTCAAAAGTCTCCCGATTGGCTATATGATACGTTTTTTCGCCATGACGGTCGCAACGTATTTCGATATCAAATAACTCTTTTATCGCCTCTTTATGCCTGTGAAAAGTCCGCTCCGGAATTTCATCCTCCTTGTTATCGTTGTGATGCGACTGACGCCAGCAACGATTTATCTCGTCGCGCGTAATCCCGTCATGCCTATATATAAGGTCAACAAGCCAAATGTACCGTTTAAATAATTCTTTCTGTGACATAGTCATTTTCTCCTTCCGACCATAAAGTTACAACATCAAACTGACAAAACACGGCAGCTTGCGAAAAAAAATGATTGCTATGTGAGCATTTTTGAGTAATTTTGCAGCGCATTATTTGAAAGCGATGGCGAGTTACGAAGAGATACTTAAACGACTTGAAGCAGAAGGCAACCTGCGCACAATCCCCGCAGTGACCGAGAGGGAAATCATAGATTTTTCAACCAATGACTATATGGGGCTGGCGACACGCGTTGACCTCCGGGAGAAATTTTTCAGCAATGAAGCCAACAGACTTTTGCCAATGAGTTCGTCGGCTTCGCGTCTGCTTGCCTCTTGTCAGAATGAACACAACCGTCTTGAACAACTTCTTGAAGAGCTTTACGGTCGCCCCGCCCTGCTCTTCAACAGCGGCTATCACGCCAACACCGGTATAATCCCGGCTCTTGCCGAGGGGAACACCCTTATTGTCGCCGACAAGCTAAGTCACGCAAGCATAATCGACGGCATGGTATTGTCGCGCACCAAATTCACGCGCTTTCCCCACAACGACTACGACCGCCTCGAACACATACTTGGCGAAGCCGAAGACAGATATGAGCGCATACTGATTGTCACTGAATCGGTGTTCAGCATGGACGGTGATTTCTCGGATATCGAACATCTCGCCGAGATTAAACGCCGTCACAAAAATGCAATGCTCTATATCGACGAGGCACACGCCTTCGGAGTGACCGGGAAATACGGTCTCGGACTCTCCCGCGACTCAGCCGCATTTCCTGACATCGATGTCGTAATAGGCACTTTCGGTAAAGCGGCGGCGTCTGCCGGAGCATTTGCTTCTGTGACGCCGACCGTCAAAAGCTATCTTATCAACAAGGCGCGCAGCTTTATCTTTTCCACGGCACTCCCCCCAATGACATCGGCATGGACCCGTTTCATGGTCGAGACGCTTACCGGGATGGAGCAGGAGCGCGCCCATATAGCCCGACTCTCCGGATTGCTTAACGAGGCGCTGCATATCACCGACAGGGCTCCGAGCCATATCGCTCCATTTATCACCGGCGATGCGCGCCGTGCCATAGACCTCTCAAAAAAGCTTCTTGCCCTCGGATACAAGGCTCTCCCGATACGTACGCCGACTGTACCCGCCGGCACCGAGAGGCTACGGTTCAGCCTGAGCGCCTCCATGACCGCCAACGATATCACCGGACTTGGCAACGCAATCACAACACTGACAACATGAAACTGGAATTCACGGTAAAACAAGGCAATAAAAAGCTCATACTTATCTTTGCCGGATGGGGAATGGACTCCAATCCGTTCCGCGATATCAGGCTTGACGGTCATGATATCGCCGTAGTATGGGATTATCGCGACATGACACTCGACATCACGCCGTTTGCCGTGTATTCCGACATATATCTCTTTGCATGGTCATTCGGCGTATATACTGCGGCAAGAACCATTGCAGAAACATCACTCAACCCAACGGTCAAAATTGCCGTAAATGGCTCACTTAACCCGGTTGATGATAGAGAAGGCATACCCGTTGCGATATTCCGGGGCACTCTCGACAATCTATCGCCACGGAATCTTGACAAATTTTATCGTCGCATGTGTAATGACACCGACGATTTCACCACGTTCAACACTCACCGCCCGTGCCGCGAACTTGACGAACTAAAAGAGGAGCTTTCATCCATCGCCCTTCTTGCCGCAGATGAAACGGCAAATATCATGACCGACTGGGATCGCGCCGTGATTTCAGAAAACGACAGGATATTCCCGATAGAAAACCTGCGGCGCGCCTGGAGCTTCCTCCCCAGGACAAGAGAATTGACAGGAGGAGCCCATATGCCCGACTGGCAATCGCTCATCGAACAGGAAATCATCGACAAGAATCTTGTCGCGCAACGCTTTTCCAAGAGTGCCACGACTTACGATGCCAATGCCGACGTGCAGCGCCATATCGCGGAGAAACTATGGAGACTGTGGCAAAATGCGACCACACAACCACCACTCTCAATACTTGAAGCAGGTTACGGAACAGGAATACTCACCCGACTTTACACCTCCTGTTGGCATCCATATCGCATAAGCCTATGGGATCTCGCACCGGTTGAAATAGATATCCCCGAGGCAGGCGAGATAATCGCAGGCGATGCCGAGGAGCTAATCAGGCTCATGCCTGAAAATTATTATGAGGCAATCGTTTCCGCATCGGCGATGCAATGGTTTGACTCTCCAGAACGCTGGCTTCGCAATGCAGCACGTATCCTGACCCCCGGCGGCATAATTGCCGTATCCACGTTCGGTCCTGACAATATGCGCGAAATCGCGGAAGTGACACAGCTTCCGCTGCGTTATTATACAGCTGACGAACTTACCGCGATGATTCCCGACGGATGCAGTGTCATCGCTGTCGAAGAAGAGCGCATAATAAAAGAGTTCACATCGCCGAGAGAAGTGCTCAACCATCTTAAACTCACAGGTGTTAACGCCATGCGCTGTCCCGCCACAAGTGCCAGAGACCTTATTGCCTCCTATCCTATGACTGACGGCAAAGCGCGCCTCACCTATCATCCAATATATCTTATCATAAAAAAGGACACAAATGAGTGACATCATCTTTATATCGGGTATCGATACTGATGCCGGCAAAACCTATGCTACCGCATGGCTTGCAAAACACCTGATGAAAAAAGGTCAGCGCGTAATAACACAAAAATTCATACAGACCGGCAACAGCGGCTACTCTGAAGACATTGTCAAGCATCGCGAACTCATGGGCACCGGGCTTCTCCCCGAAGACGAAGATTTCACGACCGCACCGATAATATTTTCATATCCGGCATCCGCCCAGCTCGCCGCGCGCCTCGACGGTAAAGAAATCAACCTCGACAAGGTGAGACAGAGCAGTGCCGTCCTTGCCTCGCGTTATGACACCGTGCTTGTCGAAGGCGCAGGCGGTCTCATGGTTCCGGTGACCGATGACTACTTCACGATTGACTACGTAAAAGATGAGAAACTGCCTCTCGCCTTGGTGACAAACGGGGTATTAGGCTCTATCAACCACACAATCCTGTCACTTGAGGCAATCAAAAACCGGGACATAACACTACGCTATCTTCTTTACAACACTTACTTTGACAACGATAAAACAATCGCTGATGACACACGCGGATTTATCAGTCGTTATCTTGCCAAGCATTTCCCTGAAAGCGAAATGCTTGTATTCTAAATACAAACTGTGTATATCTTAATCATAAATTAAGTTAAAAACATCAGCAAAAAGTTAAATCACACATCTGACAATAACAATATATCCTACTTCTCAGTGAAAATTCTTATCTTTACAAAACTGAGATAATACAAATATCCCGGTACATTCAAGAGAAGTCGAGAAATCTTTATTATTTAAACCAAATGGATGTAAAAACTATTGTATTGTCTATTACCAAGGAACAATTGGCATCTTTACCGACGGTCACCTATCCCGGGCATATCGTGGTTGTGAATACGGTAGAGCAAGCTAAGAGTGCGCTTGAGACAATACGTAGATACAGCGTGGTCGGATTCGACACAGAAACAAAACCATCCTTCCGTAAAGGACACACAAACCAGGTGGCGCTTATTCAGATATCAACCGGCGACTGCTGCTATCTTTTCCGTATCAACAAGTTCGGATTTACCCCCGAGCTTAAAGAATTTATTGAGGACGAAAGCATTACAAAAGTGGGATTGTCTCTTAAAGATGACTTTCATGTTCTCCATAAGCTCCACAACTTTTTACCGAGTTCATTTGTCGACCTGCAGGAAATGGTGAAAGATTTCTGCATACGCGACTGCAGTCTTCAGAAGATATACGGCATAATATTCAATGAACGCATATCCAAGAGCCAGCGTCTCTCCAACTGGGAGGCATCCTTGTTGACTCCTCCCCAGCAGACCTATGCCTCCATTGACGCATGGGCATGCATTAAAATTTACAATTACCTCATTTCGGGTAAATTTAATCCCGAAGAATCAAGATACATATACACACCGCTTTCCGAAGAAAACAATTCGGAATAGCGATAAACCTGACTAAAAACTATATTTACCCATGAAAAAATCAACCTACATCCCGCTATTGTTACTGGCGTATCTCGGAGTGATGAGCTACATCGGCCGAGGAGAGTTCTTAGCCGGAAATTACCTGTATTATTTCGGCATAATAGGCATTACGCTGCTATGTATAATACTTCTCCATTTCTTCATGAAGAAGCGCGACAAACTGCGCCGGCAGCGGGAGGAAGACATGCAGCACTGACACTTATAGTCCTATTGTTCGGCGTCAATTACCGCAGGAACGCGTTTGTGCAACGGCAGTGTATAGCTGACCGAGAGCGACGCGCTGAATGAGGATGTGCGTGTACCGTAACCGGGTATATACCATGGTTCACCATAGATAAGGTTACTCTTGTGGGCTATGG
>CECF01069521.1_pt1 | contig 13114 bp, 11 predicted proteins | sample 554751 | NCBI WGS metagenome assembly CECF01 (sample SAMEA3182099, study PRJEB8094) | gut metagenome | biome: human; feature: gut; material: Stool; isolation source: human stools | place: Canada | collected 2012-06-12 | reverse complement strand
ATATTTAATCTATTGAATATTTTATATGTATTTAATATGACTACATATTCCTTGGCATTGAAAGGAATATGACACAGAAAATTTTGAGCGCCGCCATGCAGCCCGTAACTTTGCGGCATCCGAGGATAGGAGAGCCCTCAACGCTCCGCTCTCCTTACACAACCAACCACAATGCCGAATTCGGAGCGCAGGAGGCATGAAACAAACAATCAGTATGAACAAGCGAATACTATTGTCAACGTCGCTGCTCGCGACACTCGCGGCAACGATAGCCGGATGGGCCTCAGTCTCACCCGGGAGCGCTTTCAAGACGGAAGCGCCTGACGAGAAGACCATCGTCACGGATGCAGGTGTCACCTATAAGATAGGAGTCGACACCTATAAGAATCCTCCTCTGAAAGAAGGAGAGCTGATAGTCGACGTGCCTGTACACATCGACTTCGGAGATAATTTCTCCGGATATGTGATGAGTATAGTGGCAGCACAAATCAATGAAAACGGCGTCTACGAGCGATATTTCGCAAAAGGAAGCGGGACAGAATACATACTTTCAGTTCCAGAAGGAATATATGATATTGTTGCGTATATCGGGAGCAACAATGGTCACTATGAGTACCTGTTGGGAGAAGACGGAGCGAATGTCGACGAAGAAAGTGACCTCACCTACAGAATTGCGGATGCGACACAGACAACAGATGTCATGTTTGTAGATCCTGACGGAGAAATTCTCCACAAAAACCGGGAGTCTGAACCAGGAAACTGCGAAGGACTCGACTTCCGTTTCCTTTCCTACAAAGGAAACGACTACATCGTGCAAGCGATAAGTATGGGCATTGACGAGATGTTCAGCGGTCTAAAAACAGACCCACGTTGCAAGGCCTTCACATTCGGCATTGCAAGTCTTTTGATGACCGAGAAAGGTGGTATGTATGTGGCTTATGATATAGATACTTCTGTTGACATAAGCTCCAACGATGGTGGAAAATGGATAAGCTATAGTCCACAATTCAGTTCTAACCCTCACACTGATGCATGGATCGCATTATGCGAATCCAATCCGGAAATGTTACGCCTATATACTACCCACAGCGGACGATCAGTCTGCAACGGACTTCTCAATTATGGAGGGGGCAACGGCAAAGATGGAATCGGCCCCACTATCTGGTCGTGGCAAAATCCAGAAAGCCATTCAGTAGATATTTGGCCACAAGCATCCAATGTGGGCATTGTAGCCGATTTATGTATAACGACTCCATTCTTACGCCGTCTTGATGCTGGACTTGAGACATGCGGAATCCCACGCGCGAACTATTATGGAAATAGAGTTGATGGGAAATTTTCATCTGCCGGCAATCCGCGTATGATGTTTCCCGTAAAAGACATTATTTTCGGAAACTCGGCACCGATTGCCATATTCAGTTTCAAGAATGGTATCACCAAGGGAGATTTCAACTTCTGCTTCATAGGGCGTCATGGCGAAATGCGCGAAATGGAATCAAATGATATGTACCGTTGGTATTCCATGAAAATGGAAGAAAACGAGATTGATGAGATTTTCGGGCCAGCAAGCTGCATCAGCATCTGGGAAAATGACGAGCTTAAAATCAGTTCGTTCAAAGAATTCGATACTTACTGGGAATCCGCTGAAGGTTCATCTGTAAGAGTATTGCTTGAAGACTTCAACGTAACTGTCGACGGAATCAAAGGAACAAATATTACAGAACTCAACTATACAAAACGCGGTGGTGACGCGAATCCTCCACAGTTGACGATGCTCCAATTCCGCGATCAGAACGACAAGATGACCGACCGGTTTGATAATAATGGCGACGGGAAAATAGAAATCTATGCAGGTGATTTCACTCTTCACAAATGCGAATATGATTCTTCAGAATATTGGTATGATTGCTCCGAACTCTCAGATGTGAAAGTGGAATACGCACCCTATAACAGCAATAATTTTTCCCCTTTGGAGGTAAAGGAGATACCCAATATGTTCTTTACACCCGGTTACGGATATTTCTTCAGAGGCGACCTCACGGCTGTCTCCAAAGCAAGCTCCAACAAATGGTATGACGTGCGCATCTCCCTGACCGACCCGTCAGGCAACACCAACGTGCAGACCATCTCGCCGGCATTCAGAATCGAGAATATAACCGAAGGAGTGGAGACGATGGGCAATGAAGCTACATCCACATTCGAAGTCTATTCGCTCGACGGAACCTGCGTGATGAGGAACGCTGATAAAGATGCGATACAAACTCTTGCCAAAGGCATCTACATCAAGCGCAGTCAAGAAAAGACCGAGAAAATAATAGTGAAATGAAACGAATATTTATATTTCTAACAGGAGTGGCGGCTATGGCCGCCACCCCTGCCGCCGCAAAGCCCATCACCCCCGAGGCGGCACTGCAAAGGACACTGTCGACAGGACAAGCCAGAATCATCGGAAATACCAAGCCTATGCTCGCAAAGACATTCGAGGCCGACGGACAGGCGACAATGTATCTCTATGATAAAGGCAATGCCAACGGCTTCATGCTCCTTTCTGCCGATGACCAATTCCCTGCCCTGCTCGGCTACAGCGACAACCAGGAATTCTCCACCGATAACCTTGCACCCGGCCTTCTATGGCTTATCGAGGAATACGAACGCGAGATAACCTGGAGCAGACAGCAGAACTGTATCTCCGCGTCTCCCGAGATTCCATACCGTGAACCTGTGGAACCATTGATAGTCACAAAATGGAATCAGGACTTTCCCTACAACATCAAATGCCCTATAATCGGTACAAAAAGACCTCCCGTAGGCTGCGTAGCCACGGCAATGGCACAAGTGCTTTATTACTACCACTGTCCGGCCAAACATGGAACAGGGACATGGAGCTATGTGATGGACAGTGAGCATACGTTCAGCTACGACTATGAAAACGCCATGTTCAACTGGGATAATATGCCCCTATCATACCCCTATAGTCCGGAAGACTATCCTTCCAAAGACGAAGATGTAATCAATAATGCAGTCGCTGAACTAAGTCTGGCATGCGGTATCGGAGTAAATATGGAATATGGTGTATCACAAAGCGGTGCCGTGTCCTATAGAATCGCCAGAGCTTTGGTCGACAATTTTGGATATGATCCATCATTGGTGTATAAAGACCGGAAGCATTATACATTAACAGAATGGAACAATCTGATATATTACGAGGTAGCAAACGGTCGCCCCGTACTATATGCCGGCGTAAGCAATATCGGTGGTCATCAATTCGTCTGTGATGGATACAGTGAGGATAACTATTTCCATATCAACTGGGGATGGGGAGGACAAAGCGATGGATACTTTCTCCTCTCACTTCTCGACCCTCCGTTACAAGGCATAGGAGGATCGGGTGACGGCAGTGGCTTTTCTTTCAATCAAAATGCAATCGTTGGAATTCAGCCTCTCAGACAAGAAACTGAAATCTCCATTCCATTCTATGCTAATGACGGTTTCACTTCGACCTATGACAGTACAAAGAGATGCCAGATTTTTAAATTCAAGAGTTCCGGAGTCTTGAGCTATCATGTGAATGATTTCGAAGTATATGTCGGATTAAGAATCGAAAATGAAGATGGAGAATCTCAAATCGCATGGTACGACACAAAAACTCTATTGAAGGGAACCGGCGACAATTACACATTTCACGGCATCAGCGCATTCTATGCGCCCTATAAAAATCTTGGTCTTGAAGAAGGACGCTATAAAGCATATCCAGCTTACCGTGAAATTAACTCCGATAGATGGAATGACATAATGACACCAGCGGGAACAGCGCGTTTCGTATGGATGACAGTTGACAGCAATGGAAGATACAAGTTCGAGGATTCTGAAGACATTGAAACCGCTAAAGCCTGGTTTACAGAATTCTCTTGTCAACCGACGCCCTATTCCAATAGTCCTACATTTATCCTTAAAGTATTTAATGATGGTGAAGTTCCGGCAAAGGGATATCATATCGCCCAAATAGGCAATGACAATGGAGACATTCTTTCATCCATAGGTTTCAATATAGAACTTATGCCTGGTATCAACTTCACGCATCAGTTTGAATGGAACCCGTGGCTTGCGCCGGGCGACTACAAATGCTGGGTTATTGATGAAACCGGGAACCCTGCAAGCGATATCATGGATATCACGATACCGGACTATCTCTATCCTATAGTCAATATCTCTTCCGTGCAAATTCCAGATGAATTCTTTATAGGCAAAGCCACAAGCGTGAAGATGGAGATAGCCAATGAAGGCACACTTGATTTCTACGATGAGCTGACGTTTATAATCAGCGATCCGGAGACAGTCGAGCCACTTCAAGAAATCAAGACCACATGGAAGCTACCGAAGGGAGAGTCGCAGCTGAGGAGCCTGAAGATCACACCGGAAGTGGCAGAAGGCGTGTATGACTTCGCTGCATACAACAACAACAACCAGCGCCTGAGCGACGTCTACAAGATCAAGGTGGCGGATTACAATGGCGTAGACGGCATAGCCGACTATGATGAAGGCATCTTTGACGTCTACACCATACAAGGTGTCAGGATTGCGTCAGGCATCACGGAATCCGGCCTCGGCGATATCCCGGCAGGCATCTACATAAAGAAGACCGCCTCCACGGCGGAAAAGCTGGTGATCCGATAAGACACCTTCACCATAATGCATTCAAGGCCGGCGTCATTGCCGGCCTTGAACATCTATGTTATAAGGTAATCAGTTCTTATCCTCTGTGGAAGGCTCTTCGGCTTCGGGCTCCTCGTCGGCGAAGCGGGTATAGCCTTTTGCAATCAGGGCGTTGTACCAGGTGAAGAGCTTCTTGATGTCGGAGTCGAATACGCGGTCCTTGTCGAAGTCGGGAATCACGGCCTCGAACTCGTCGCGGAGCTTGCCGTCGGCAATCAGACCCTTGACGTCGATGGGCTTACCCTCGTTGCGTGCATAGACGGCATCGAGAATCTCGCCGAGCGGCTTGTCGCCGGAATCAGTGTACATGGCGATGTCGCCGAGCGATACCACCTTCTCGCGCGAATGCACCGGAAGACGGTGGCCCGTGGCGAGCTCCTCCACGATAATCATGTTCTTTCCTTGTGAGACAATCTCAAACAGACCGGGGCGACCGGTGACTGCTAATATTTTCCTTAACATATTATGATATTGTTATATATTACATAATCCATCAATCAGATTGGAGATCCGGCCGATTACAGAGCAGGAATCATCGTTGACAATCCTGTCGATATAGGAGCATGTTTCCAAAGCCTCCCATTCAGCCTCCTGAGCCTTGATGCGTCGCCTAATCTCATCGATATCGAAGCCATTACGAGCCTTGACCCTGCGCACCCTGACAGGCTCCGGTGCCTCCACGAGCCATATTCTGTCGACAATGCCGGTGATGCCCGATGTTACCGGAATCGCCGTCTCGACAAACAAGAGCGGTGAGCCGTTCGAGTCACGCCAGGAAAGGATATCACGTCTCACGGCGCCATGCACCACGGAGTTGACAGCCATGCGGAGCTCGTCGGAATTAAAGATCAGGGAGGCCACACGCCTGCGATCGAGGCAACCGTCAGACCCGTAGCAATCCGAGCCAAGAATACCTTCAATGGCCGCTCGCAGAGCGGGGTCGGACTCCATCAGGCGCCTCGCCTCCAGATCGCAGTCGTAGACCGGCCACCCTTCGAGGCGCAGGCACCGCGAGACGACGCTCTTTCCGGATCCCATTCCGCCGGTGATGCACACAAGCGCGTTATCTGTCTTCACTCTCTCCATAATCCATATCACTCCTTGACTATCGTATACTCCACGCTGTCCTGCTGAAGATGGACATTGACGAGATTTGACGGATAACTCTCGATAAACACCGGTATACGGTTGGCAGGCGTACGCTTGATGTCATTGTAGTCGACCGCCACCGTGATGCCGGGATCGTCATCGCTAAACCGCGACATCGGCACATAGAACGACACCTTCACCGTAGAGGGGAAGAGCAGCAGACTGTTGCCCTGAGGCACATTGAGCGTCTCAACGCTGATGCGCTCCTCCTTCAGCACAAGAGGCTCGACAGGGATGGAGATCTTGATCTGGTCGGGCTTGACACGGATGCCCGGAATGGGCTGGATCTCCACCGTCATTGTGGTGGTCTCCGTGAGGTTGTTCTCGAAAATCCTGCGTGTGGTGACGTATGATATGGTGTCGAGCACCTCCTTCTCGCCATACACATAGACAGCCCTTGGGTCGGCGATCAGATTGCGCGAGATCACGCTGCCGGAGGCAGCCGAGACATCGGCAAGAATCCTCACCGGCACCCTCTTGCCTGGATTGGTGGTGTAGACGAGATGAAGCGAGTCGACCGACAGGGAGCTGACAGTGGCATTGGCACCGAAGATTCCCTTCATGGCAGTGAGCATGTCGGCCTTGGTGAACCGGAGCAGCCCGTTGTCGGCGAAATTGATGAAACTGATATGGAGAGTGGGCTCACGCAGGCGCCCGTTGCGCATGAGCGCTGTGCCCTTGTCCCTGACCGTGGCGTACATGCGGTCGGGGACATTGCTGATGAAGGTCACCGAGTCGGGAGCGTCGTCGATCTGGACGCGCACCTCGATGGTGTCCTGCACGCTGTCGTTGAGGGCGAGCACAAACCAGAAGACAGCCGCCGCGCCAAGACACGCGAGAAACACCAACGCATTGTGGAAAGCATATGATGCGCTCCACACGCGCCAGCGTTCTCTCAGCGACTTTTTCTTATCAGTGTCGGCCACGAGGCATAGGGATATTACTTAGCCTTCTGCGCTTCTTCGCTGGCAGCGGGGAAAACGGAAGCCTTGTCGATCTTGATCACGGTGTTGGGGGCGATCTCGATCATCATGGTGTTGTCGCGCAGCTCCTTGATGCGTCCGTGTACGCCGCCGGCTGTCACTACGCGGTCGCCGGTGGAGAGGGCCTCGCGGGCCTTCTTGATCTCTTTCTGCTTTTTCTGCTGGGGACGGATCATGAAGAAATAGAAGATGGCGATCATCGCCACGATCATGATCAGGCCGCCGAAGCCTCCGCCCTGCTGGGCCTGGAGAAGGATTGAGTTGAGGGAATTCATCTGATGGAAGTATTGACTTGTAAATAATATTCTTGAATAAAAGGATGGTTCAGAACGACTTGGCGAGACGCCCCTCGGCATGGAGATTGTCGATGACGGATGCGAGGAGGCCGTTGACAAACTGGCCGCTCCTGGGAGTGCTGTAGCTCTTGGCGATCTCGATATACTCGTTGAGGCTTACCGTGAGGGGAATCTTGGGGAAATCGATGATCTCGGCGATTGCCGTCATCACCACCACCACATCCATGAAGGCGAGACGCTCGCGCTCCCATACGGTATGGTCGAGAGCCTGGTCGATCATGCTGCGATAGATGTCCTTGTTCTTGATGACGTCGGAGTAGAGTTCCTCGCCGAAGCGGGCGTCCTCGTCGTCTTTATACATGGGAAGCACGGCGTTGTCGGGATTCCCCTCCTCGAAGCGGCGCAGCGTCTTGAGCAGGAAAGTGCCTATGATCTCGAGGTCGTCGTTCCAGAACACCGACTTGTCTTCGAGTGTCTCGAGGAAATCGGCGTTGTTGAAAATGATATGCTTGAAGACATTGCGCCAGAACTCGCAGTCGGTGGCGAGGTCGGTGGCCGGGAACTGCATGTAGTCGGCGTAGATGTCACTCTCCTTGATGGCCTTCAGAAGCTGGTGGAGTGTATGGCTGTCGGCATTGAACCATGAGAACTTCGTCTTCTCCACAAACTCCCTGACATCCGGATTGGCATCGATATGCGCCGAAAGCTGATTGTCGACGAAGCGCATGTCGGGATTGATGTCCTGCTCCGTGGTGATGTATTTATGTCGGTTCTCGTCGAGAAGCTGGTCTTCGAGGCGTGTGAGCTCCACGGGGAGGAGAAGAAGTATGAAATAGAGGTCACGGGCCTTCGAGAGGCTGATGCGGAGCTGCTTGAGGGCATCCGAGAGATTGCCGGCCGAGGAATAGAAATTCTCGAAAGTGTCGGCCATCATGTTCCTGACGCGGTCGACGGCCCTAAGCGAGAAATTGGGGAGGGTCGAAGCCACGGCGCCGAGGTCGGGATCGGGAGAGATTATGATATTGAAGATCTCCTGCCAAACGGTCTCGGAGTCGTTGTCGCTACGCACCTTCTTGACATAGTTGCGGTAGATGGCCGACTCCTTGATTTTCTCCGACAGGGGCCCGACGAGAGCCTGGTAGGGGAAGGGCTCAACGCGGTATTTGGTCATCAGGGCCTTGATCGTGTCGTCGGCGTTGACACTGCTGATAAAGCGGGTGGCGAACAAAGGCCGGAATCCGCCGCGCTGCTCGATATTACCTGCTATTTTCACCATGAGGACCAGAAGGTCGAGATAGAGCGCGTAGGCGAATCTCTTTTCTGTAGTGGGAGGCGTCGGCTGGCTCTCGAGCATGAAATGCTTTTCGATGAGGAGATACGAATAGAGCAGCTGAATCACTTTGATTCTTATCAGGACACGATTTATCATAACTCTTTATGTACGCTTATACTTATAGAAGGGAAAGGGTGTTTTCGCATCGCCATCGGGGCATGAGATATTCCTTTCACGGTGCAAAATTAGCCTATCGTGGGAGATTATACAAATAAAATCCTCAAAAAAGGGTTATTTGTTGATAAAACCTGCATCAAGGCGCTGCCTTACGGCCTCATAGATCATGACTCCGGCCGCCACGCTGACGTTGAGCGAGCCGATGTCGCCGAGCATGGGAATCGACACGAGGCTGTCGCAACGACGCATCACGTCGGGCGAGATGCCGGTATCCTCGGCGCCCATCACGATGGCCACCGGCACCGTATAGTCGATCTTGGTATAGCTCTCCGCGCCCTTCTCCGAGGCCCCTATCACGAGATATCCGCTGTCGTGGAGCTGCCTGACGGCGCTCTCCACCGTCTTTTCCCGGCACACCGGCACATAGAAGAGGGCGCCGGCCGAAGCCTTGACCGCATCTGACGAGGCCGAGGCACTCCCCCGCTCCGGGATGACGATGGCGTCGACTCCGCCGCAGTCGCAGCTGCGCGCTATCGCCCCGAAATTGCGGGCGTCGGTCACTCCGTCGAGCACCACCACCAGAGGCACACGTCCTTCGTCGTAGAACTGCGGGATAAGGCGGTCGAGCCGGTAATACTCCACAGGCGACAGGAAAGCCACCGCGCCCTGATGGTTTTTCATCGTGACGCGGTTGAGCTTCTCAAGCGGCACGCGCTGCACCGGCACGTCATATCTCGCCGCCGTCTCCAGAAGCTCTTTGGCAAGCTCGCCGCCGAGCTCGCGGCGCATCAGGATGCGGTCGACGGTCTTTCCGGCCTCGAGGGCCTCGATTATGGCACGCAGGCCGAATATAAAATCTTTCATCATTCTTTCATTTCATTGATTAAGACGCGGGCGTTTTTCACTGCGGCGTCATTTACCTCGGCTCCGGAGAGCATGCCGGCGATCTCCATCTCGCGGGCGCTTTTGTCGAGCGGGCGCACCCTGGAGACCGTGCGGTCGCCGAGGTCTTCCTTGTAGACCTTGAAATGGGTCTTACCCATGGCGGCCACCTGCGGGAGATGGGTGATGGCGAGCACCTGCATTGAGCGGCCGAGCCCGCGCATCATGCGCCCCATCTGGGAGGCGATCTCTCCGGAGACTCCGGTGTCGATCTCGTCGAAGACTATGGTCGACAGTCCGGCGTTGCCGGCCGCCACCGACTTCAGGGCGAGCATCACCCTCGACATCTCGCCGCCCGAAGCCACCGCCTCGAGAGGCTGGAGCTCACGGTTTCTGTTGAACGAGCAGAGGAAGTCGACCGACTCCTGCCCTTCGTGCGAGAGCTTGCCGGGCGTCAGCCTGATCTCGAACACGAAATTGGGCAGCCCGAGAGGACGTGCGGCCTCGCGGATGTCGGAGGCGAGCCTCAGCGCGGCCTCGGCACGCGACGCCGAAAGGATGTCGGCCTTCTGCTTGAGGGTGTGGGCGAGGACGCGGGCCTCGCGCTCGAGAGCCTCGAGATTTCCAGAGCCCGAATCGAGGCCGTCGAGCTTCTCGCGGAGACGCTTATGGAGGGCGAAAAGGGAGTCGCTGTCGGCTATGGCAAACTGGCGCTCGGCCTCGTAGAGCTTGTTCATACGCGCCGAAAGCCGGGCGAGCCTCGAGGGGTCTGCATGCACCCTCTCGAGATAATCGGCCACTGTCTCGGCCACATCCTTGAGCTCGATATTCAGTGTCTCGAGGCGTGTGGCGAGGGCACTCCCCTCCTCCTCGCCGGAAAGGTTGAGGCCGCTTGCCTCCAGCAGACGTGCCGATTCGGCAATAGCGTCGACGGCACCGCCGTCCGCCCCCTGGAGACGGCTGTAGGCCTCCGAGAGACGCTCGCGGATCTCGTCGGCCTCGCTGAGGGTCTCATACTCGCGCTCTATCCTCTCGAGCTCTCCCTCCTTGGGGTTGAGCTTGTCGAGCTGCGCCACCTGGAAGCTCAACAGCTCGCGCTGCTGGCGACCGGCTTCGAGGGTCTCGCGGAGGCGCTTGATGGCCTTGCGCTTCTCCACATAGTCGGAGAAGGCCTTGTGGTAGTCGGCGAGAGCCTGCGCGTTTCCGGCGAAAGAGTCGAGTATTGAAAGTCTCGCCGATGGGTCGGCGAGGGTGGTGTTGCTGTTCTGGGTGTGGATATCGATGAGCATCGCGGCCACATCGGAGAGGAGCGAGAGGTTGACTGGAGTATCATTGATGAACGCGCGGGAGCGCCCGGCCGGCGAGAGCTCGCGGCGGATCAGGAGCACGCCGTCGTCGGAGAGGTCGATGTTGTTGTCGAGCAGAAGGCCCTCAACAGACTGAGGGATGCCGGAGAACTCCGCCTCCACGAGCGCCTTGGAATCGCGTCCGGCCACGGCCTTGGAGTCGGCGCGCGAGCCGGTGAGCAGCGAAAGGGCGCCGAGCATGATCGACTTGCCGGCGCCGGTCTCTCCGGTGATGATCGTGAGGCCGTCGGTCAGCGAGATCTCCACATGGTCGATCAGCGCGTAGTTTCGTATGTCGAGATGAGTGAGCATAGACGGGAAATGGGTTGAGGGGTGAGAGGGTCACTGCTCCTCGGCGCCTTTCTTGATCTTGTCGAGGCGCTCGGAGTCAGTGGGATATATGGGCTCGAGGAGTTTGTAGACAGCCTCGCGCTCGGTGGCGGGGGCCTTGGAATAGACGTTGACGAGCTCGTCGAGCTTTGCGTCGCGGAAGATGGAGAGGGCCACCGACATGGGGGCGTTGCGGTGGATGGTCTCGATGGCCTTTAGCGACTCGGTGATGACCGCCCTTCCCTTGTCGGGGCTCGACACCATCTCGTCGAGACCCTTTCGGTGGTAGTTGTAGAGGAGGTCACGAATCGCCGAGGTGTTGCTCTCGGTGTAGGAGTTGAGCACCGCGCTGCGGTTTTTGGTGTCCTCGAAAGTTCGCCAGCCGATCTCGCCGCTGCTCTGCGCCATCTGCACTATAGAGGCGGCCTTGTCGTAGTAGGGTTGGCCGCCGAGCGGCGAGAAGCTGTCGTAGTCGAGGGCGAGGAAGAGATAGGCGTAGAAATTGAGGAGCCCGGTGAGATTGTTGTCCCAGCTCGTGTCGTTGAATACCAGCGGGTCACCCTCGCGGTAATCAAACTCCACCTTCGTGTCGCGGAAATTGAGCAGCGTGGTGGTGTAGGTTGAGTTATACACCGGGCGTGAGAGCTGCACCTGAATCTCTCCCTTTATGCGGTCGTCGGCATACTCCTTGACCGTAAGGAAGAAGCGGCATTCGATCTTCTCATTGGGAGAGAAGACATTGGGGGTGAACTTCGTCTCGTTGAAATAATCGGATATCGACTGCTGGAGGGTCTCGAAAACGCTTTTCGACGAGCCCTCCACCGACTGCGAATTGACCTCCACGGTGCAGCGGAGCTCCTGGGCGGAGACCGGAGCCCATCCCCACATCATGGCGAGGAGCACACCGAGAGGCCGAAGTATCATTCTATATTGCATCATTACATTATAACGCAATAACGTAGCGATTTATTAGCCGAATACAGTGTCGATGATATCCGCGGCCACGGCTGCCTTGCTTTTGAGCGGGAAATCGGTCGAGCTGCCGTCGGCGCCTACAATGGTCACCTTGTTGGTGTCGGTCATGAAGCCGGCTCCCTTGTCGCGCAGGGAATTGACCACAATCCAGTCAAGGCGCTTGCGCTCCATCTTGGAGTGGGCGTTGCGCATCACATCGTCGGTCTCGAGAGCGAAGCCCACAAGGGTCTGACATTTCTTACGGGCGCCGAGCTCGGCGGCGATGTCGGGATTCTTCACAAGGGTTAGCTGCATCTGCTCCACTCCCTCGCGCTTGATCTTCTTCGTGGCCTCGAACTCTGGACGGTAGTCGGCCACGGCAGCCGAGAGCACCGCGCAGTCGACGGAACCGAAGGCTGCGAGCGCGGCCTCGAGCATCTGGCGGGCGTTGGTGACGTCGACGCGGGTGATGTCGCCGGGAGGCGTCGGGAGCGATACAGGGCCGGCCACGAGAGTGACGGAGGCGCCACGGCGCGCGGCCTCGGCGGCGATGGCGAAGCCCATCTTGCCGCTGGAATAATTGCCTATGAACCTGACGGGATCGAGGTTCTCATAGGTGGGTCCGGCGGTAACGAGTATCCTGCGGCCGCAGAGCGAGCCCGATTTATGGAAATACTCCCTGATGCGCTCCACTATTTTCTCCGGCTCCTCCATGCGGCCTTTGCCGGAGAGGCCGCTGGCGAGCTCGCCTGCGGCGGGCTCTATGATGTCGACGCCGTCGGAGGCGAGGGTCCGGATGTTGCGCTGCGTGGAGGGAGACTTCCACATGTCGAGGTCCATGGCGGGCGCCACCATAACGTGCTCCTTTGCCGAGAGGTATGTCGTGATGAGCATATTGTCGGCTATGCCGTTGGCCATCTTGCCGAGAGTGGAGGCCGTGGCCGGAGCCACCACCATCAGGTCGGCCCAGAGGCCGAGGTCGACATGGCTGTGCCATTCGCCGGTGTTGGC
>CECF01059505.1_pt1 | contig 13133 bp, 9 predicted proteins | sample 554751 | NCBI WGS metagenome assembly CECF01 (sample SAMEA3182099, study PRJEB8094) | gut metagenome | biome: human; feature: gut; material: Stool; isolation source: human stools | place: Canada | collected 2012-06-12 | reverse complement strand
TTAAAGACCATAAAAAAACTCTTGATACTCGTATATATATTGAGAGTTAATGATATACCAGTTACAATAAATCATCGGGACGATACGATGGGCTTTACAATAAGGAGGTTTCAACTATGAAAAAACGAATGACAGCTTTACTACTCAGCGCCTGTATGTGTGCAGGTCTTGCCGGCTGCGGCACAAATACACCGGGGAATAATCCCGGTCACACCAAAACTGATTCGTCGGTCACTTCCCTCACTGACAACATCACTGTGACTTCGGTCAAAACGGATATAACATCATTTGACCAGCTAAAGAACGGAATCAATGAATTCTCTATGAATATGTATTCTGCACTTCCAGCTGACAAGAACATATTTTACTCGCCTTACAGCATTGCAAGTGCACTGTCCATGCTGGATGTAGGTGCCGGCGGTACAACAAAAAATGAGCTAGAAAACGCTCTCGGCATAACAGACCTTGATGAGTGGAACGATGAGATGAAGGCATATCTGTCAAAAGACTGGTCTCAGAATACATTTGTCAACACAGCAAATTCAGTATGGATGAACAAGGGAACGACTTGGGCGGCCAATATAAATTCCGACTTTCTTACACCTGCCAAGGATTATTACTCCGGTGAAATCTACGAGGCCGACTTCGATGGTCAGGCAGACAAGGTTGTTCAAAATGTCAACAACTGGGTGAGTGACAACACCAACAAGATGATCCCTGAAATCTTAAAGGAGATTCCTGGCGGAACAGTGATGATGCTCATAAACGCAGTTTATTTCGAAGGAAAATGGTACACTCCTTTTACCGAGGATAAAACTTTTCAGAGCAGCTTCTACGGAACCGACAAAGAAAGCGTTGTTGATATGATGCATCTCTACGGTGAGCACTTCGCATACATGGACAACGGCGAGATCAAGGGAATCACACTTCCATACGACGGCGACAATGTTGTCATGAAGGTGTTCATGCCAACCGCCGATGACGGAGACATAAATGAACTCTTTGACAAACTAAGCAACGAAGAAAAACAGAAACTCATCGACTCTCTGGATGATGCCAGCAACGTAGAGATCGATACCCTCCAGCTCCCAAAATTCACAGATGAGCAGAGTATCGACGGTCTTGACGACATTCTGAAAAACATGGGAATCCAGTCGGCATATTCGGAGAGTGCTGACTTCTCCAAGATCGCCGATGGCATAGCCGTTTCATCAGTCAATCACAAAGCAAAGGTGATCGTGGACGAGAACGGAACCAAGGCTGCAGCAGAGACAGACATCATGATCAAGGAAACAGCAATGATGCCAAGTGAGGAAACATATAACTTTATTGTGGACAAGCCATTTGTGTATGTGATTGAAGATCAGAGCACTGGCATGATCCTGTTCATGGGCAGGGTGAATTCGCTGTAATTTTTGATTATCGACACATACCAGGACTTGCTTCAGCAGCTTTTACTCGCAAAGGAATGGAACATTTTCACTTTTCTTTGCGAATATCAAAAAAGCACACAAGATCTCAAAATCTTGTGTGCTTTTTTCTATAGACCCACTATTCCGACTTTCTCTCTGAATTCTCATTGGATTCTGTCGTGTCACCTGTTTCTCTGAGATTCTTCTCCCGTATATACTGGATCGCCTCTTTTATAGCTGCTTCCTCCTCATCCTTTGCTATCTTTCTTGCATAGGATACAGTCTTTACTAGGTTGGCTATGAGTATAATGGCAAGCGGAACAAGAATTATGGGTACAAATATAAGTGGGTTAGACACAAGTCTCACTATCTTGCCAAGTATGAGTGACGACCACACCACCCTGCCAAGCAGATCTCTTGAGTCCACACCGTAACGGTCCACCACATTATTGGCATCGCCTTTTGTAATATACCTGTAATTATTACCATCCGTCTCTATCGAGACAACTCTATGTGTATTTACCGCACCAGAAAGAGCCGGATCCGATGAATAAAATGATATCACATCATTCTCCTTTATGGCTGATGGATCTGTCTGCTTAACAAATGTCTGGTCTCCCCCATTTTTCAAATAATACAATATTGTATATCATAATGACGTATTATTATATGGGAAAATGACAAGTATTCATGTATTAGTAATCTGTTTTTGTGCATATTGCAATATTGCATATGTGCACTATGTTCTACATTCTATCGTCTTGTGAAAATATCGGACCTACTGAGCGGTTGTCACACGGCACCAGTCAAGTACAGCCGAGTAAGAAGCCATCACACTCTCATGCATCTTGCAGATCATATCCACATCAAGTTCTTTAACCGCATTCTCCAGCTCCTGCGCCTCATCGCCCAGCTCCATGGCTCCGATCGTTCTGGATGTACTTTTTACCGTATGTATCAATATCCTGTAGCCGTCCCAATCTTTTTCATCAAAAGCCTTCTGTATCTCTGTGCGCTTGTCGTCAGCTGCGTACATTGAAATTATTTCCTTCAAAAAGCTTTCACTGCCCCCGCAGTATGTAAGACCCTTCTCATGGTCAATGTTAACTTCTTTACAGGATGTGTCTGAATCCTGTTTTCCCATAACGTCTAAATCCAACACATCCCTCACCAGCTTCTTTTCCAAAGTCGTCCCCCCCATCTGTATTTAACCGATAACTCCGTACAAGGTCTCAAGGAAAACTATTGGAAGAAACGGCTTCGTAATATAATCCTCAACCCCCATCTGTCTCGCTCTCTCTATCAGCTTATAATCCTTATAAGCTGTTACGAATATGACCGGTACGTCTGTGATCTTGCGTATCTCTTCCAGCGTCTGGAATCCATCCATGTCTGGCATCTCGATGTCGAGCAATATCAGGTCTATCTGCTGATTTCCCACTATGTCTATGGCCTGCTTTCCGCTCTCTGCCGCAATAACCTTGTAGAGAGGCTCATTTTTGCAGATATTCTCTATAAGTCTGATATTTATCTTCTCGTCATCTACAACAAGGATATTGCTTACCATCTTCTCGGCTTGTCTCATGTGGTAGTCTTCATCCTCGTCTATCATCCTGAGCATGACTTCTGCAATGTCCGGATCGAACTGACTGCCCTTGCCCTTCTCCATCTCATCGCGCACTATCTTCTGCGGCAGGGCGTATCTGTAACTTCGGTTGGATGTCATGGCATCATAGCTGTCTGCCACCGCTATAATCCTTGCACACCTTGGTATATTTTCTCCCTTGAGCCCACTTGGATATCCTGTTCCATCGTATCTCTCGTGGTGATACTTCGCGCCCACCGCCAGGTCCGGAAATGCATTTATATTCTTGAGAATATGGTATCCATTTACACAGTGAAGCTTTATCATGGAGAATTCTTCATCCGTAAGTCTTCCCGGCTTGTTGATTATGTTGTCAGGAATACGTATCTTGCCCATATCATGGAGCAGTGCTATCTGATACATCTCGTCCTGCTCCTTGATCGTGCCGCCCATCCGTTTCACCAGCTCACGGCTGTATCTGGCGACTCGCACAGAATGACCTTTTGTGTATTTGTCCTTTGCATCTATCGTCTTGGCAAATGCCTGCATGACCATATTATTCAGGTCTGTGAGTTCGTTATTTGTCTCATCGAGCCGGCTCATGATCGCATCCGTACTATTCTTGGATCTGGTACAGAAGAACACTATAATTATGTATAGAACTATTCCAACGCCTATATCGTGGCCTATCAGTTTTCTTATTCCGTGGTACAGCTTCTCATTCGTGATGACCATGACCACATACCATTCATCTACTATGGAATAGCTGAAAACTGTCACCTTCTTATCATTAACAACTGTTTGAAACGGTTCGCCGTCATTGTCCGCTATCCCCTTCATGAGTACAGACATTTCTCCCTGAGTGTAGTTCTGGCCTACCTCTTTCTTGTCCGAGTGGGTTATCACCAATCCTGACTTGTCGCAGACGAATGCATATCCCTGACCATTTAATTTGATATTTTCCGTCTCTGACTGTATTGGATCCAGTGTTACATCCAGAGATATTACACTCTCGCCATCGTAGAGTAACTGGCTGACTGACATCAGAATATCTCCTGTCTGCGCATCGATGTACGGCTGGCCCAGGGTTGGCTGGCCGTCTGCCGCCACTGCTGCCTTATACCATGCGCGCTCCTGAGGCACATAATCATCGCCGGGAACACCCAGCCTATGCCATCCAGGTATTCGCCGTTTATAACGCCATATACACCTGTGAACGCCGCATCTATATCCTGGAGATAATAATCCGATTCATTCGTGAGAAAGTTCAGTATATCCTGCCCCGGCCTGCCTTCTCTCATCATATGCTCCACAGTGATCTTCGTAACTTCCACCGCATCCACGGCTCGATTCAGGTAGGAATTCATATATTCCTGCTCCTGCTTAACAGTCTCTGCCGCCAAAGCCAGAGTATCATTCACTGACTTCCTATAAAATGTCATGATCGTACATAACGACAATACCACAATCGCCATAAAACTCACTATCAGCGTCAGTATATACTGCCTCTTGCCTGCATTCTTCATACCGAATCCCCCCATTTCACGCACATTATTCCGGTCCCAGATCAGCTAAAGTTTATACTTACATATAAATATAATTGTAACATACTACCAACATTAATCAAATATTTAATGGGGACGGAGGTGCCCGCCACCTCCATCCCCAGAGATAAATGACACCCGTTAGAGCGCGCCCATGGCGCGCAAACAAAAACAACCTCCTGGCGGTTTCCCACCAGAAGGTCGTCAATTCCTACCCCGAATAGGCAGGCCATTGCATACATGTTGTCAAATGTAGGAAGGCATTCGCCCCTCTGCCACTTGTAGATCGATACAGGTTCATTGAACCCGAGAAATGCCTGCAATGCTTTTACGGTGATTCCTTTCTGCTCTCTCACTTCTTTGATCCTCTTGCCTGTTGCGCAAAGGTCGATCATTGGAAAATTGTTCTGTGTCATAAATGATACCTCCCATTGTAAATGCTATAAACTATCTGACTACCAATATCTCCAATAGTCTTATAACTGGGTCAATATCCCGAACACTAATAATAAAATATGTCAGAAGGAATCTACAGATACTATAACACAAATAAACCACAGGTTAAAAGTAAACCTGTGGTTTAAAATTTTTTATTCAGTTTTCCCGTTCTGCTTCGCAAGCTTGTACTGGGTCATCTTCCTCTTGGAAGCTATGCGCTTATGCTTCTTTGCCTCAGCCCGCTCCGCAGACCGGTCAGGAAGAATGCCACAGGCCTCAAGGGCTCTCGGCCATGGCCCAAGGTAGGATTTTATCCAGCCAACCTGCTCCGGTGTAAAGTCTGACTTTTTCGGATATCTTCCAAGTGAAATATATGCGTCCAGAAGCATCTGACAACATTCTTCACGTGTATAGCCAGCTCTCTTGTTCTCCATACCTCTTTCCTCCGGATCATCTCTGCGTTTCTATGGCCTGAGAATTATTTTACTTTGACAGACTTCACTGAGCTGCCAAGTCCCATGTATCTCTTGCCATTTATTGTCTTGTAAGCTCTTACTCTCACATAGTATCTCTTGTTCTTTGCTAGATTCTTGATAGTTGCACTGCCATACTTTGCGCTCACATACTTTGTCTTTGCAGACTTAAAGTTCTTGTTTGTAGCATATGTTATCTGATATCCGGTAGCACCGCTTACCTTCTTGTAGGTCACCTTAAGACTTCTGCTGCTGTTTGATGCAAGCTTTGTTATTGATGACTTTGCAGGGGTAACTATCAGAGTTACGATTCCGCTTGCCTTGTTGTAATTGCTGTTGCCTGAGACAGTGATCTTTATCTGTACTCTGCCCGGCTTCTTGGTTCTCACAAGACCTGACTTGCTGTTCACTATCGCAATATTCTTGTTTGTTGATGAGTAAGTTACAGTTCCCTTACCGGCAGCCTTAACGGTTATATATCTGTTGTATACATATAATGTGTTGCCTGTCACTGTCTGGTCTGCCTTATTGATCTTGAAGGTCTGCTCAACACTGCCTGTATAATCGTTCTTACCTGTTATAGTTACCTTGGCTGTTCCGGCGTTCACGTTATTTGCATACGATGCTGTATAATCAGCCGCCTCAAGTTTCTTACCGTCAACTGTTACTGTAACCTCAGGCTTCTGTGCCTTGCCTGTATATGTCACATCTGCAACTTCTATAACTGTGTTGTCCTTTGTGAGTGTAACCTTTGTATCCGGCTCCTCTGGCTCTACAGGGACCTCCTTGACTGTTATCTTGATAACGATCTGTCCAGCCTCGTAGTTCTCTGTTCCCTCAGATGAAACTGTGATCTCAGTCTCACCGACAGCCTTGACTGTCACACGTCCTGTCTCAGGATCTACCTCTGCCACCTCTGGTGCAGATGATGCAAATGTAAGTGTACCCTGTCCTGTAACCTTGAGATCAAATGGCTCTGCATTTTCAAGAACCTCGATCTCAGTCTTTTCTGTAGTTATCGTCTTTGTAGACTTCTTTATCTCGAACTCGCCCTGAATTGTACCAGAGAACTTACCAGTTCCCTTTACTGTACAAGTACCCCTTCCGGCATTTACGTTATCACTGTATGTAACCTCATAGCTGCTTGGATCAAGCTTCTTGTCATTTACATATACGGTAGCTTCCGGTGTGAGCTCCTCTCCAGTGTACTCTGCGTCTGCTATCTCAAGCTTTGTATTGTCCTCAGTGAGTGCTGTCACTGCCATGATCTTGTACCATGCAGTTCTTCCACCTCTTGATGTGATCCTGCACACAACATCATTTGTCAGGTTGATCTTGGCTGAAAGTCCGTCAACCACAACATAATGGCCATCCGCAGTTGTCTTGTATGTCATGTCAAGCTTTACAAGATCTGCGCTCTCCGGCAATACAACACCGACCTCAAATGGATCAGCCTTTGTTCCTGTTCCATTCAGAACCTCTCCATTTGCCTTGTATGTGTAGATAGAATTCCAATTCTCATCGTATTCTGTCTCTGTGGTAAATGTTATCTCTGTTCCATCTATTGTCATGGACTCAAATGTAGGAAGTCCTGAGAATGATGCTGCTACATCTGCTCCTGTGAGCTCATAGTGAAGCTCGATAGTGTCGTTATCCTTTGCAGCCAGTGAACCAAGCCCACCGTTGTCAAAGTCGTCTCCGTTGTATGACAGCATCCATCCTGACATTGAGTAGTCAGCAACTGATGCAAGTCCGTTTACAGATACGATATATGGGCCATAAGCTGACTCCTGAATATCGTAGGCTATTCCGGCATTATCCAGTGCACGCTTTACAGCGTCAACCGCGGAAGCTGCCTCAACCTTTGTGTTCTCAAGGATAACTCCATCCTTTGATGCACCATTTATTCCGGCTGCACTTGCTGTGTAGTCATATACACCTATGTTGAAGATAGTAACTCCGTCAATTACAGTTCTTACCTTCTTGTATGTCTCTACAAACTCTCCATCTTCTGCTGTCAGAGGAACATTTGCCATGATCTCTGCTGCAGGTGCCACGTTCAAGATGGCCTCTCCGTCATTGATCTTGGTAACTGTGTCAACTGTGAGCTTCTTGACTGCCTCTATATTAGCAGCCGATACATATGAAGCCTGATCCTCTGTGATGCTCTCATCTGCTGCGGCTGTGCATGAATATGCAGATCCTGATATTGTCAGATCCTCTGAATAGCCTGCAAATACGCCTGTTGTGGCTGTGTCGCTGCCATTTACAGTTCCTGCGCTGTAGCAGTCTGTGATCTCCACGCCTGCGTCATTTGACGTATTACCCTTGAAAACACCTGCAATACCGCCTGCATTTGTCTGGCCTGTGATCGTTCCTGCATTGTAGCATGAAATGATCTTGCATCCAGGATCCTGTGGATAGTATTCATTGTGGCTTCCGAGTATTCCACCAACATTTGTCTTGGCAGTGATGTCACCATAGTTTGTCGAATTCTGTACGCAGATATTTCGGCTGCTCATAGATCCTATGATTCCGCCGACGGTACCACCGTTTTCTGCCTTAATAGTTCCATGATTTACACAGTTCTCAATCACTGTGTTGCTTATTTTGTTCGTGTTACAGTATCCTACCAGACCACCTATCGAAGCTGATGTATTTGTGCCTGTGTAAGTGATATTTACTTTAGATGTACAACCTGCTACTCTTGCCGGTGCATCTGTGGTTCCCTGATACAGGTATCCCACAACCGCTCCTGCTGCAGTCTTGGTGCTCATGATGATAGTTCCCTCTACTGTGAGGCTGCTGATCCTTGCACCCGCCTGTCCAAATATTCCTGAGTAGCCTATATCATTCTGATACAGATTGCTGATAGTATGTCCCTGGCCGTCAAATGAACCCATGTATATGGCACCCGATGTACCTATTGGTGTCCAGCTATATCCTGCAAGGTTGATATCCGCTGTGAGCACTGCATTTATGTCGACCTTCTTATTGACATTTACCTCATTTTCAAACCAGTACAGCTCTGCACCTGTGCTGATCTGGTATACTCCGTCAACCTGTTCGGGCTCGGTCTTGCTCTCGCCATCCCAAGCAGTTGCACTTGACGCTGTGAGGCTGATGGTCTGTGACATCTCGCCGGAAGTATCCTCCGGGATCTCAAATGTTCCCTCGGCATACATGTATCCGGCACACTTCATAGTGTAATTGTACTGTCTGCCTGCAAGACCATTGAAGCTGCCGTCCTTTACTGTTACGGCATTTCCTTCAGTATCCTTTATGCTTACCTTATATCCTTCTACTGCTTCGTTTGTAGCACCATCCACTACATCAAGCTTTACCTGGACAAAGTCTGTCTTTGCCAGCTTAAATGACATATCCGGGAGACTTCCAAGGTATGCCACACGTACGCTTGCTGCCATCTGTACAGGCTTTCCTGTTGCATGGCGGACCTCTCTGTGTGAACCGTATGGCGAACCAAATCCGCCCTCATACAGAACTCCGCTCAGCGTGTACTCGTCACCTGCAAAATACTGAGGTATCTTGACTGTAACTGTCTGGGCTGCAGGAGTCGATGCAAATGCATACTGGTTGCTTGCTCCTGAGAATTCATTTCCTTCACCATCTGACAGTTTTATAGTTCCGGCCATGTTGTAAATTCCTGCAAGCTTGTTGGCCGGAATATACAGACCGTCGTATGCCTTCTTGCCATCCTCTGTACGCTTACCATATGAAACCTCTATGGTATCACCGGCTCTGAGTTCATCTGCTGAGATCTCGTCACCATCAGCGTTCTTATATGTGTATGATACCGGGACTTCCTTTGCACGTACTACCTGATATGTGCTAACTCCGTCCTTTGTCACCTTTATTATGTTTGATCCCTCTGTGAGCCCGCTTACAGTGTAGCTTCCATCATCATTCTTCTTGACATCTGCTGTTGTAAATCCACTGTATGTAAGCTTGTTTCCCGTGATCTGTGGATGAAGAACTGATACTGCCACTCCATCCTCCGGTGTAAATGTGTACTCTGCACCGGCTGCTCCCTCAAGATAATACAGAACATCGATCTGTGCATCCAGATTGTCTACAGCAGTCTTAGCAGTCTCTGTGTTGCGTCCTGCATTTAATGTCATATTTGTCTGAATGTCTGAGCCGTCATTTCCTACAGTGAATACGACTACACCTGTGTTCTCAGGCCAGATCGCACTGAAGAATGAACCGCCCATACCAGGCTTGTTGATCTCGGCGTCATAGGTTACAAGCAGGATCGCTGTACCCTCTGATTTCGCCTGGATCTCAGCAACCTCTGAGTGCTCTCCCGGAACTACGCTGATGACATCATCAGATACGTTTCCATTCTCATCAATGACTGTATAGTGGTAATCAGGCTCTGCTGACTTGGCATTCATGATTCCCTCTATAGCCTGCCAGTTACGGAAGCACTCAAGGCTGTATGTCTCACCCTTCTGCATTGACACATAGCCCTTCTCATTGGATGTCATGTAGATATCTGCGACATCTGATCTGCTGGCTGACATGTCATGTATGATCGTTCCCGGGTCATATGTATCATTGCCTATATACATATCCTCGGCTGTTACTTTGTATTCTTTGTCCGTGGTGGTAGAGAACCAGTTCCAGTATGTCACTCCCTCTCCGCCAGTTACACGGTAGTAATATGTGATACCACTTCCAAGCTTATACTTGTATGTGTCATATCCGGCATCTGTGCTGTCCATCTTGATGCCAGCCTCATCCTTATATATATAATATGTTGAAAGTGTACCAACTCTGAGCTCAGTCCCCTCTGGAACTGTGAACTCTACTGTCTTTGCCGCTGCAAGAGCTACTGAATAACCGTAGCTTCTGTTGGATGTAAGTGTGTTTGACACAGTCTTAGAGATATAGTCATCTGCTCTATCTCCAACCGGATCATATGTCACTGACACCATATCAGCATAGTAGAACAGTCCTGCATACTTTGCCCAGGCGTCATCTGACCCCTCCCTGGTCTTTACAAACTCTGCATGTCTGTCCACATTGTCAGGAGACATAACCTTACCTGTGACGGTATAGTCAACGTCTTCCTTCCAATATTTTTTGTTGCCATCTACAGTGTCATAACCTGTACATGCTATATCTGTGATGCTGTATATGCTGTATGACTGCTGTGGATCGTCTGTGACTACGAGATCTATAGATCCCATATCTGTCTTCTCGTCACCGCTCTTCTGATATGCTGACAGACGGTATGTACCCGGCTCAAGCTCAAGGGTATACTTGCTGCCATCAGGCTCTCCAACTTCAATCTCATTGCCCTCTGAATCAGCCAGAGTCATGTAAGGAGCAGAATAATTCATGGTTACAGATACTGTATTTCTCTTGTCGCCCCTGATCTTCTTCTCAACTGCCTGAACCTCATCTGCAGTTGCAGTGAGATCTGTCATGACCGCCTGAACCTCTTCACGTAGAGCCTCGTCCTTAGCTATCTCATCTGCATGCTCTGCATAGAGCACATAGAGCTCTGTCTTGTCCTGAGTCTCATAGTATGCATACTCAGAGTCAAATGTATTCTTATCCGGATTGTAGCCATATCCCAGATCTGCGCCATAATCTGCGAGTGTGAACTGCCAACGGATAACGTGTGTATTGTCTACTCCGGCTGCAGAATCTACCTGATATTCTCCTGCGCCGACATTTCCCATTATATTGTCAACTGTGTTCATCCAGCCAGACATGCTGAAATAGTCAAACTGGCCAAGATCTTTTCCAGTCTTGTCCTTAAGCTCAAGTGCCTTTCCATTCTTCTTCTGATAAGCATCCTTAAGCTCCTGTGGAACATTTGCAGCTCCCTTATCAATGCCCTTTACATTGGCAAGATAATAACTGGAACTGTTGTATTTGTCTGTTCCTGAAGGTTCTGTTTCAAGTCCCTCTTTCTTGAAAAACGCGTAAGTTGCCTGTGATACGGTAAGCTTAGACAGGTCGATGTCTATGCCTTCCTCTTTCCAGACTTCACCGATCTCTTTGTAGGACATTCTCTCTGGCTCGATATAGAATCCCTGGCCAAGAGTAAATCCCTCAAGAGACAGCACAACGTACTCAGTGCTGTAATCAACTTCGCCATCACTCTCTGCGGCGGCAGCCTGAACATAGCCCCAGCTTGCATTTGAAGCAAATGGTGCCACTAAAACTGCGCATGCCAATAAGAATGAAAGCATCAATGTCCTGATTCGTTTCATCTCCTATTTTCCTTTCTTTATTTAATTGTAGGTTATAAAGCAGGGAATATGTATTCTGCTTTTCCCACGCCCAAAAGCTAACAGATGAACTGTCGTGTCATCCGCATCCGGGTACTCCGCATATCCCGGCTGTCTGTGTCTGTCAGACGCCGTCACGCGGCCGGAAATCTCATAAAATCTGCGGGCATTCTGACTGAAAGACACAAGTCTTAACACAGTAATGGCGGTTGCACCGGATTCTCACCGAATTTCCCCCTGATCGGATGCTTTTTCAGGACGGCATCCGAGCAGATTTTCACTATGAAATCACAGGGTTTATAGTAATTGTGAATCGGGGAATTGTCAACTCCAAGTACCACTTAATGTACTTTTTTGTCATATTTTATTAATAAGGTGAGATATGTGTTTTATCCATATCACACATTTCTGCATAATATGTAAGTAGAGAGAAATTACTGAGAATACCTTTGGATTTCATTCTGCTGTCCACAGCATACATTTGGTTTACAAAAGCCGGGTATCCCTATTTTATAGAGATATCCGGCTTTTCTTCTGGCTCTTATTCTGATTACTTTTTAGTTACGGAAGCCAGCTTATTCTGACCTCTTTGAGCTGTCCTGTTGTATCGTCAAACTCAAATGTATAGCCGCTGCTTCCCATATAAACCTCAGAATCTACACTGTACTTGACTATCTTGCCATCTACTTCTGCATTCTCACCGCACTTTTCAAGCAACTGGTCCTTAGTGATAGTTGTAGGGAATGAGAAGTTCACCTGCTTTGCGCCGTCAAGCATCATCTCACTGATCTCTGCATTCATGCTGGCATCATAATCCGGGTTTGGCACAAAAAGGTGTGAATACCTTACATATGAGAGAACGCAATCCTCTGCCTTCCGCTCACTGTCAGTAAAGTTGCCAAACATAAACTGCATCGTTACGTAGTCATTGATTTCTGCTGTGTATCTGTCAGTTTCGTAATTTTTATTTACATTGTTGCCACTGTTATTGAGAGAATTCTGCTCAAATGGTATTCCACCGTCTATAAGATCCTTCAAGGTGGACTCACCTAAAGTGAATTTCTTTCCATTATATACAAATGACCTATTGTCAAGATCTGCGTAATTCTCGCTGAGTCCCGATGCCAATGTGAAATCCTCATATACAGGCATCGTAAATTCTGTGGATTTCTCACTGTCATCACTGTAATCGGTTTCATCTGCATATGAATCATCAGATTCAGTATCACCTGTATCCTCAGCCTCAGATTCCTCCTCCGTTGCCACTTCTGTTTCGGTTACCTGCTCTGTTGACTCCGTCTCTCTGGTGGATTTGCCATCATTTCCACATCCAACTATAGAAATTCCCATCACCACCGTGATAAGTCCTGCAATCAGCATTTTCTTGTTCCTCATATAATAATCCTCCTTAAAAC